>Ga0114977_10000371_pt1 | contig 30527 bp, 12 predicted proteins | sample S_130805_MF_Meta_FD_87026 | JGI IMG/M metagenome (GOLD analysis project Ga0114977, IMG submission 87026) | Freshwater microbial communities from Lake Simoncouche, Canada to study carbon cycling - S_130805_MF_MetaG | ecosystem: Environmental > Aquatic > Freshwater > Lake | place: Lake...
TAGATCCAAATTCAACAACAACTACTACAACGACTACAAGTTCAACAACCACTACGACCACTACAACAGCACCGACCACTACAACTACAACGACTGCAAGCCCAACAACGACCACTACAACTACAGTAAATGCAAATACAACCACTACGACAACAACACCAATACCAAGCGAAATAATTTATTCTGCTGGAGATACGATACAATTAAGGTTGACGGATGATTATTATGCAGAAGATGGTAGAGCTTTAGATTTTAATTCAGAAAATTACCCAACACTTACAAATTCAACTGTTACATTTAAAGTAGACAATAGAACAGTATTCTTAAAACAAATGACGATTATAAGTTCAACCTTGCTAAGAATAGAATTATCAAACGCAGAAGTAAGAATTATTGGTGCTGGAAGATGGGATTATGAAATAAGAGCATTGTTCCAAAATAACAATAAAATAACTGTTGCTGTTGGAAATATGATTATAGTACCGCCATTCGGAGATTAATTATGCCTTGCACAACACCAAATCCATCAGACCCAATAACCGAAGGTTATACATTAGGAATTTCTATTGCATTAGGTTTAAAATACGCAAATATTTTAAATCTTATTTATTGTCAACTAGTTAATCATTTGGGAGTTAATCAAAGAGGCCCAATACTATCTGGATTTATAGAAATAGGAAGCGGAATGTATTACTTGAAGACATTGATACCTAATGGCTTTAGGGGTGGATTAAAAATTCAATACTGTGGTGATGTTATTGGCTTTATAGCAATAAATCCAGAAGAGTATGAAAATGTAGATGTAAAAACAAGTACAAGGTCTAGTTTGGCAGGAGTGGGCGTTCCATCAATAACAAACCCAATACCAATTAATCCAGAAAGCCCAATAGAATTAAGACTTACAGATGATTATTTAGTTGCGGAATCTAGGTCTATAGACATAACAAATGTTGATTGGCCAAATCTTACTGGATCAACAACACAATTTATGATGGATTCTAGACCAAGTTTTATAAAAACAGCCACATTGCTTAATCAAACATCATTAAGAGTAGAGCTAACAAATCAAGAATTGATAGATATTGGTTGTGGTAGATGGTCTTATGAATTTAGATGTGTATTGGCAAATGGGCACAAAATTACCTTGGCAGTAGGAAATATCGTTATAGTACCACCATTCGGGGATTAAGTTACGGTGTATTAATAAATGAATACACACCCTAATAATAGAGGTCTATATGTACTGGCAAGCAGAATTTGTAACGCTCTTGAGAGTATTAATAGACGATTTAGTTTCGCCACAAACATATGCAGACAATAGACTTATACAAGTATTGGCTGCTGCTGCACAATTAGTTACTTCAGAATTAGATTTTTCAAATAATTTTGTTGTAGATATACAAGCATTGACAATAGAACCTAGTCCTGTGGATAGAGCGACCACTAGGGATGACAGTTTTATAAACCTTGTTTGCATAAAAGCTGCATGTTTAATAGAGCGTGGAGAGTCCAGAAAGGCTGTTGGGCAAGGAATTTCTATTAGAGATGGAAGTTCAGCCATTGATTTGCGTGGATCTATGGATGGCAGGATAAAATTACTAGAAAAAGGTTGGTGTTTTGTTTATGATGAAACAAAGCTTCAATATCAGACATCTAGAGTTGGTGGTATTGCTGGTGCAGCAATAATGACACCATTTAGAATTTTTGCTGGTTATGGAAATGAGTCATTTTACCCAACTAACAACGGAAGAAACTACATAAGATAAGGAGAATGTTATGGCTACTAATTACTTTATAGGCAGTGCTGTTAAAATTGGATCTTCAACTATACAACCAACAGAAGGCTATCCTTCTGGACAAGTAATATCATATGATAAAGATGGCGTAAGATCTTTTGATAGTCTTTCAGACCCTCAAATAATTGGCAAAGATTTTGGCATTGAGTATGTTGATATAACTAAAAGCGGAACTCTTGAAGATGCTTCTGCAAACATTGTAGCTGGTGGCACTAGCCAAGTAGTTTTTTCTGCTAAACCAGGCAGAAGTTATTTGTTTTTTGGAAATACATCTGATACAACTATGTATGTTAATTTTGGTGGAGTTGCAACAAGTACAAATTCTTATAAGATATTATCTGGTGAGAATGTTAAATTTGACACTGGATTTGTACCCTTAGATTCAGTAAATGTATTATGTGCAACGACAGCAAAAACATTTGTTGCAAAACAGGCTTAAGATTTTTGATAGTAGGAAATAAAAGGAGGACATTATGTTTTTAACAATAGGCATGGCCACATACGATGATTTTGACGGTGTTTACTTTACACTTCAAGCATTAAAAGCATATCACGACTTAACAGATGTAGAGCTTGTGGTCGTTGACACAAAACCCAAGTCTTGTGAAGACACAAAAAACGCATGTGGTCATGTTGGGGCAAAATATGTACACGCACCAGATAAACCTGGAACATCTCAGTCTAGAAATCATGTTTTTGAAATAGCAACTGGCAAGTTTGTTATGTGTATAGACTGTCATGTAATTTTTCAGAAAGACTCTATTAAAAAATTAAAAGATTATTTAAAAGAGAATGCAAACACTAAGGATATGATTCAAGGTCCACTTCTTTATGACAATCAAAGAGATGTATCTACCCACTTTAATCCAGAGTGGCGTGGTCACATGTATGGAACTTGGGCAACAGATCCAAGAGTTAAAAACGATGAACCATTCGACATACCTATGCAGGGGTGTGGTGTTTTTTGCATGAGAAAAGATGCTTGGCCTACATTTAATAAAGACTTCAAAGGTTTTGGTGGCGAGGAAGGATATATACAAGAAAAAGTTAGACAGAATGGCGGTAGATCGTTATGTGTTCCTTTTTTAAAATGGGTACATAGATTTTCAAGACCAAAGGGTGTTCCATACCCACTAGCATTAACGGACAGAATTTTTAATTACATTATTGGTTGGACAGAACTTGGTTTAAATCATCGAGAAGTTATTGCTTATTTTACTCCACAGGTAAAGCAAGAAGAATTATTTAAGTCAATATCTGAATCTTCAAAAATTATAGGTAATCCAACACCTCTTGTTGCAGTAGAGAAAAACGACTTTAAATTAAAGGCTTATGTTATAGGAATACAAAATAATGAAACTGAAAAAGTTTTTTCAGATATAAAATGGGAAAAAGAGAAAGAGTATTTTCCAGATCTTGGAATTAAAGGCGTGTTAGAAAAATTTGTTGATGAAGATTATGATTATGCTTTATTGTGCAAGCAAGATTTCAAAATAGAAAAGACTTTAAATAAGCTTATTGAATTTTGGCCTTTAGTAAAAACAAAACAAGCAAAAATTGTTTTATTTGAACAAACAACAAAAGGCTCTTTAAAAAGTATTCATTCTCAACTTTCTTATAGGATAACAGAAAAAGAAAACATTGATAATGCTAGTTGTTGGCTTATAAGCAAAGATTTTGCAGAGATAGTTCTTAAAACTTACCAGCAAAACAATCCTTTTTCTGAAGTGTGCAAACAAGAAAAAATAGATCCTATGATTTATATTTTTGATGAGGCACTACTTAGACTAAAGCTTCAATATGTTCCATTATATAATGTGTCTGGAGATCTTTCTTTAGAAGCAACAAGAGAAATCGTTTGGGAAGCAAAAAACTCTTGGTGTTTAGAAATATCTGAATACGGAATGCAAACATCAATAGCACTTTGTCAAAAGGGTTTTGGTGTAGTAAAAGTTTCTAATTCTACGGAAGAAGAAAAAGAACAACAAAAACAATATGTCAAAAAATTTAATTATGACAATTTGTTAATGACAAACAAAGAAGATGATTTTAAAGCACCAGATGAAGGAAAAAGAGTGCTTTTAATAAATCATAAAAGTCTATCTGAAGAACTTAAAGATTTTGCTTTATTAAAAATAGAAGATTTTTTAAGGACTGGCGATTCATTAATTGTTACTCATTCAGATGGAGAAATAAGAAATGCATATAAAAATTTGAAAAATTTTAAACCACTAAAGATTTCTGAAGATTATTTAATTTTAACTAGGCTATAATCAACAAAATCAATGGTGTATAATACATCATGGCTAAATTATTCTCTTTATCTACAGATGTTAAGACAATAGCTCAAAATGCTATAGATGATTTAATAGATCAGCTAGGCAAAGATTGTTTATTGCAATTCCCGCCTATACCAGAGTATTGTGTTAATTGCATAATTGATCCGATTGGCAACAAGTCTTCAAATCATTGGGTGAATGGCGGTCCAATTCCTTTTCCAAATGCAAGCATATGCCCAATGTGTGACGGCAGAGGATATCACTATAAAGAACTGACCAGACCAATAAAATTATTAATATCAAATAGTCCTTCTCAATGGTTTGTAAAACTTCCTGTTAACATACAAAGCCCCGCTGGAACAATACAGACAAAGGGGTATGTTGCGGATTTGCCAGATGTTTTGCAGTGCAGAAAAATGATAGTGCAGATAAGTTTAGAGCCAATAATTAGATATACATATGAACTTAATGGTGAACCAATAGATCAAGGAAACATAGTTCAAAATAGATATTGGGTTGGTATTTGGAATAGAATAGGAGCTTAAACATGGCTTCTTTTAGATACAATATTGTGCTCAATCCAAATCTAGTTGCAGCAGCTATAGTTCAAGAAACAAAAGACAAGCTCTACAGAACAATAGATCAATTAAGAATAAGAATAAGACCAGATCTTGTTAATTATGTTGAAAAAAAATTAAAACAATATCCAAGTAATACATATTACTCTTTAAATTTTGGAGAGTTACAAAGAGACTTTGGTTTTATGCCTGGGGAAAATGTTGCAGAACAAGTTGTTAAAACAATATCTTCATCAATTCAGCTTAGTAAGCTTGGACCAACCTCAGTAAGTTTAGGTGGATTTAGATTAGAAATATTAAAGGAAGGAATACAGTCATTATTAAACAAAGGTTTTGCAGCTTATGATTCAAACGGAAATACTGTAGATTGGCTAAGATGGTTACTAACTGCTGGTGACACTATAGTTGTTGCTGATTATCAAGTAATGAAAGACAAAGGAACTCCTTTATCTAGTTCAAGAAGTGGTTACGCATTAATGATTTCCCCAAAAATGTCAAAAGGATTTAGAGTAGATCCAAATCATTCTGGAACAATAGACGATAACTGGATAACTAGAGCATTATTTTCTGCACAACAAGATATGGTTGATAAATTACTAATAGGGCTAGAGGATTTATTAAAATGAGCATTAATTTTCATGGTGTTTCTAATTATGGTGATCCATTAACATCAGATCTTTTAGAAACTTCTGTACATTTATTTATGCAAAATGGCTTTATAAACATAGGTGCATTTACAAATGTTAGAATACCAGTTGGTACTTATCCGACTGGAGTTGGTAGTCACTCTTCTCCACAATACAAATTAAGATCTTCTAGAGATTTAAGATATGTTTCTGGTCGTGTTTGGGAATCTGCAAGATCAGATTGGGTTTGGGAATCTGGAATTGAATATGACCATCAACCAATAGCTATAAGCGGAGTTTACATAAACGATGTATTTATACCAAAGAATACAGTTGGTGCTAGTGGATTCATCGTCAATTATCCAGAAGGTAAAATAATATTTAATCAACCAATAGCAACCAGTAGTAATGTAAAGTGCGAATATTCACATAGAAATGTTCGGATATTATCTTCAGATATTCCTTGGTTTCAAACTATTCAATACGACAGCTTTAGAAGTGATGATAATCAATTTGAATTAAAAGGTTCTGGTGGTTGGGATGTTCTATCTAATAACAGAATACAATTACCAGCAATTGTTTTAGAAACAATACCATCAGTAAGTCTTTCTCCATATGAATTAGGGTCAATAAGTAGAGTTCATAGACAAGATATTTTAATGCATGTCTTAGCAGAAACACCTTGGGATAGGAAGCAGATACACGACATAATTATAAACCAATGGCAAAAAAGATTTAATGGCGTAAATAAACAAAAATTGTTATTAGAACAAAAATACCCACTTACTTTTGATGGGCAAATAGCTCCTTCTGGACTAAACTATGACCAAATAACAAATATTAATAATGGCTATACTTGGAAATTAATATCTTGGGATAGAATAAGATCTCAAGAACAAATAGCATCTCCACCTATGTATAGATCAACAATAAGGGCAACATTTTGTATAGATGCAGTATAATTTGGTGTATCTCCTATTAGAGATGTTTTACCTTGGACAGTATATTTTTGGAGATTTAAAAAATGGCTAATAACAGAGTATTTTATGCTTGCGAAGCAGTTGGTATTGCCCTTGAAGGCGGTGCTGTTAGTTCAGCAGTTGAAGTTCGTGGTTTACAATCTGTTGGTATAAATACCACATTTAATTTAACTCAAGTATTTGAAATTGGTATGTTGGGTCTTTATCAAAACATTGAAGGTGTTGCAGATGTTGAAGTAACACTTGAAAAAGTAATCGATGGGCATCCTTCGATCTGGCATTTGGCATCAGGTGGTGCTGCTTATGCCACAAACACATTGATTGGAAGATCTTCCCAAAAATGCAATGTCTATCTAGGTATTTATCCAGATACTTCTGAATCTGCTGGAGCGACACCAGAAACAGGTGGCGTTTGTACAGTTTCTGGTGCTTTTGTTAGCCAAGTATCTTATAAGATTGGCGTAGACGGAAATGGTACTGAATCAGTAACCTTGGTAGCAAATGAAAAAGCTTGGAGCAGCACTTATAATGCAAGCATGAGTTCAACTGGCGTACCTCTTGCAGTTAGTGGTGTCGCTCAAAGACAACATCTTCGCATGGGTGCAAGTGCATCAGTGTTCCCCAATAGCATTCAAGGCATCTCATCTAATGCAAATGCTACTGGCGTTAATGGTAATGCTGTAGCATTTCAGTCTGCATCAGTTTCTTGTTCTTTGGGTCGTGAACAGATTCTTGAGCTTGGTAGAAAAACTCCTTACTTTAGGTTTGTAAAGTTTCCAGTAGAAGTAACTACTGATTTTGAAATTATTGCAAAGACTGGAGATAGTGTTAATGTTGGAGAAAGCGTAGCAGATAAAGCAGATGAACCAATCAAACTTGTTTTCAGTCAAGGTCTAGAGATTGATCTTGGAACTAAAAATAGATTGGCATCAGTAAACTTTACTGGTGGCGGTGCTGGTGGCGACAATGCTACAATCAGCTATTCTTATAGAACTTATAACACTTTTGTGGTTACACAATCTTAAGTTTAGGTTAAAATAAGACTATAATAAAATATTAGGGTGGCAGGTTTTCCTGCCTCCCTTTTATTCATTAGGACCAAAAAATGGAACATTATGAAAAAGACTTGCTCGTAAGCAGAATTATCACAGGCTTTTTTCGTTGTAAGATTGATAAAAAAGTTTATCTATTAAAACAACCTAATCGTCACATCAGACACATATCTCAAGAAATATTTTTAGAGTCTTTCAAAGAAGCCGAACTAGAAGGTCTATACACTCAAAAAGAACTTGATTTCTTTATGTATAGCAATAAAGTTTGGGATGATGAAAGAGAAGATCTTTTAAAAAAAATACCAAAAGACATAGAAGAATTAAAGGTTGGACTATATCGTGCTGGATTTGATATTGAACAAAAAATAGCAATAAGAAAAGTATTGGCTGTTGCAAAAGATAAGTTGTCCACATTACAAAAAGAAAAAAATCTTTACAATCATCTTTCTTGTGAGGGCATTGCCTCTATGAATAAGATGAGGTATCTTGTGGGCAAAGGTCTATATCATGAAAATGGCAAGATTGTTTGGGATAGAGATGATTTTTGGAAACAGACAGAGCCATTATTAGAAGATGCAACATCTTTGTCTATTGAAAATAGAATATATGATTTTGAATTTAGGGAGATGGCAAGAACTGATCCTTGGAGATCAATTTGGTCTTGTAGGAAGTCTGAGAACTCACTTTTTGGCGTTCCTGCTGTAGATTTAACAGATGACCAAAAGAATATTATTGTTTGGTCCTCTTTGTATGATAATATATATGAGCATCCAGAAGCTCCACCACAAGCAATAATAGATGAGGATGATGCTTTAGATGGATGGCTAATTGTACAAAGAAGAAAAAGAGATAAGTCAAACGCACAAACAGAAATAGATCAAGTTTTAGGAAATGAAAAAATTAGGAATAGCAAAGAAGTATTCATTGTTGCAAAAAATAAAAAAGATATTGATAAAATAAATTCTTTAAATGACGAAGGCGTTAAATTTATAAAAAAGGAAAGAGCAGAAGCATTAAAAAAGCATGGAGAGCTAAGAGAACAAGATATGCCAGACACAAAGAGAGAAATCCAGATGCAAGCAAACAGAGGATAAAATGAAAAATAATACACAATTAGATGATATGTATGATTATAATAAACAAAGAGAAGAAGATAATTTTAAAAGATATGAAGATGACTCTAAAGCAAGACTTAAAAAAATTATTAGCACAAAGCTTAGAACATCATTTATAGGTGCTCTCTCTTCGTTTGAAGAGACTTTTGGGAAGATTTGGGGATACGGACTGAACGAAAGAGATATGACAAAAGAACAGTTAAAATGGAGGGATTTATGGGAATCATGTAGAACTAGCGTGTTAAACAATGGAAATCATCAGATTAGGGCATGTGAGAACGAGTTTCAGCAGTATGTTATATCTTGGAATAGACACCAGAATATTCTTAAACAAAAGGAGGATTTATTATGAGTGTCATCAATAAGAAGGTTTTTAAGGTAACTTTGGACAGCAAAGAGGTTGAACTGTGTGTAGTTCGCCCAAATGTTAAGCAAAGGCAGGAAGGTCAAAAGGTTTACAACAAAGCCTTTAGGGATGCTGTCGAATCTGGAGCGATTCTTCGTGGCAAGGTTAATAATGTTATGCGAGAACAGAATCTTTGGGATGATAACAAAGAAGCTGAATATCGTAAACTATTAGATAAGATCAATACTACTGAAAGGACTATTAAGTCTGGTGGTATTAAACTCAATAAGGCAAAGCACTTAGCACTAGAGATGCGAAAAGATCGTGCTGATCTTAGGGCTTTAACTTCTGAGCGTTCTTCATTGGATAATAATACTGCTGAAGGTCAAGCAGATAATGCTCAATTCAATTACTGGGTTAGCTCTTGTACGGTGTATTCAGATACTGGGAAGACTTACTTTAGTAATTACGAAGACTATCTAAATCGAGATGATGATCCAGCAACTGGCCAGTCCGCAAGTTCTTTGGCCATGCTTCTTTATAATCTTGATCCTGACTATGAGAAAAAGCTTCCAGAGAATCAGTTTTTGGCCAAGTATAATTTTGTTGATCAAGACTTGCATTTGATTGACGATAAGGGCCGAAAGATTGATTCTGAAGGAAGGTTAGTAAATAAGGATGGTCGTTACATCAATGAGGCTGGCGAACTTATTGATATTAAAGGCAATCGTGTGGATTTGGAGGGGGATTATGTTGTTGATTTCTCTCCTTTTCTTGATGATGAAGGCAAAGCTATTGAGGAAAAGACCGAACTCAATAAATCAGTGCCAGCACCAGAAACGCCAGTTTCTCCAGTACAAAATCCTATTGCTGAAGAAGTTAAGGTCTAAACGGAAAGTATCGCAGAGATGGGCAGTGTTTAATCGTAGAAGTGACTACGGTTATTCCCTGCCCTTTTTTATTGAGGTATAATAATGGCTTTTAATTTAACTGCTCAATTAAATATTGCTCTCAATAGTGCTTCTTTAAGGGCTGCATCAAATCAACTGAACACAGCACTAAATTCTAATACTCAAGTAAAACTTGGTATTGATAGAAATAGCTCATCTGGATTAAAGCAAATAAAATCGCAAATAGATGAATCTACTAATGCGATGGAAGCTTTTGGCAAGCAGTCTGGTTTAGCTGCGAAAAGATTTGCTGCATTTAGCGTAACTGCTGGTGCATTCATAGCATTTACTGCTGCTGCAAAAGAAGCTGTATCTGCTGCTATAGACTTTGACTTTCAAATGGTAAAATTAGGGCAAGTTTCTAGTAGTTCTGGTAATGAAATTAAAAATGTGGCATCTGAGATCACTAGACTAGCCACCAACTATGGCGTTTCTAGTAAAGAACTTGGAACAGTAGCCATAACATTAAAGCAAGCGAACTTATCACTTGCAGATACTAAAATCGCACTCGAATCATTAGCACAAGCTGCTTTAGCACCAAACTTTGAAAACCTCAAAGATACTACAGAAGGTGCTATTGCAATTATGAATCAGTTCAAGATCGAAGCAAAAGATCTTGGTGTTGCATTAGGTTCGGTTAATGCTGTGGCTGGTGAGTTTGCGGTAGAAGCTGGAGATATTATTGAGGCGATTAGAAAAACTGGGGGTGCATTTAAAGCTGCTGGTGGCAATCTAAATGAACTTATAGCATTGTTCACATCAGTACGACAAACGACCAGAGAAAGTGCAGAAAGCATTAGTACTGGCTTAAGAACTATATTTACACGAATACAGCGAAATGATACTGTAGAGGCACTTAGGGCAGTAAATATACAACTTAGATATACATCAGACGAAGCAAGAGCTTTGGGCGATGCAAAATTAGAAAATCAATTTGTTGGACCATATGAGGCAGTCAAGAGGCTTTCTGCTGGACTTAAAGGTTTGCAGAGTACAGACCCTCGATTTAGTGCCATTGTTGAGCAATTAGGTGGTTATAGGCAGATCTCTAAGGTTATCCCACTTATTAACGAATTTGCTACTGCACAGAAGGCTTTAGGCATAGCTCAAGCGGGAAGTACATCTCTATCTATTAATGCTGGTCAGGCACAAGATGCTTTGATTATAAAATTTCAAAAATTAAAAGAGACTTTCTTAGAAGTAGGCAGAAATATTGTTAATAGTCCAGGATTTAGGGGTTTAGTAGACACATTTATTAGTGCCTCTACTTCAGTTCTTGGATTGATAGATTCGCTCAAGGGTCTTTTGCCATTAATTACGGCTCTTGCTGCTGTAAAGTTATTTCAAGGGGCTGCAAGCTTTACAAAAGGGTTCTTATCTGCTGGATCAGATAAAAAAGATAAAAAGGCAGAGGGCGGTTTTCTTAGGATGAGAACAGGGGGCATAGTCCCAGGAAGTGGTAGTGGGGATAAAGTGCGAGCTTTGCTTGAGCCAGGTGAGTTGGTTGTGCCAAGGAATCAAGTTGCTCGCCAAAAGTTTGCTCAAGATGGAGAAGATGGTAGTGCTGGAAAAGTTAAAAAAATAAAAATGCTTCCTTTTAAACAAATTAAAGATTCGGCAAAAAATGAGTTTACTCATCTCGATCTTGGGTTTGCTCCTAGAAGAGATACAGAAGCATCAACAAAATATGGTAAAGGTTATAGTAATTTTGCAATAGATCTACCTAAAAGTTGGAATCGAGATTGGGGCAAATCACCAAACAATAAATATGTAAACAAAGATGCTTTGGCAAAAGAAATTGAAAACGGAGATATTTTTAAAACATATGCTTCTACATCTAAAGAAAATAGAAATGTATCAAAATATAAATTAAAAGCGGATTTGCGTTTAAATTTTGGGAATGAAAATTACAAAACATTTCTTGATAATGAAAAAGCAATTGTTGCGGATATAGTTAAAAATTCCAAGGTAAAACCATACGAAGATGGAACTGCTCTTCCCTATAATGTAGAGCATGACAATGATATAGTGGGTTTTGATACTGATCCACAAGTAGCTTCTGTTTTAGCTCCAGCAATTAGAAATTTGTTCAGTAATTTTCAAAACAAAATAAATTATGACGAATCTCAAAAAGAAAAAGCAGGAGAAAAGCCAAGATATGTAGACTATAGCACCATTGGGAATGAGCCAATAAGTGCTAAAGAAGTTAAATCTATTGACCCAATAACAAATGTAAAAACATTTAAGGGTAGAGGACCAGTAATATCAAGGCTTGCAGGAGAATTTGATAGAATCTATGCTCTTGGTGGATCGGTTAATAGACAGAGATTCATGGAAGGCAAATATGTAGGACCAAAACCACTTCACCCTGACCTTTCAGCACAAGAAATTCTTGGTATGGCTAAAGGATATAAGCCTAATGAACAAGAAGTAAAAAAGGGTTTTGGTAGAGCATCTTTAATACATCATCCAGATAGAGGTGGCAGCAATTACAATATGGGGCGTGTAAATTCCTCATATAATTACTTAAAGGGTGGAAGTATAACTGACTGGGAAAAGAGTGTTAGGGCAGCTAAAACTAGTTATGTTGATGAGTTAAGAGGAAGGGGCGAAGATAAAGAAGCTGCTGATTTTGAAAGCACAATTCCAGTAAGAGGAAAAAATAAAGCAAAGTCTCAAGAACCCACAAATACTACTGGGCCTACGCCAAAAGCTGAACCTAAACAAGATCCAAATTTAAATAATTATGCAGATGAGTCCTTTGCTCAAATGAATGCAAGAACTGGAAATTCTAGTTCTAAAGCAAGAAGAGAATGGCAATTTGCAACTCCAGATGCATTTACCACACCCAATAGATTTGACAGTTTTGAAGCAGTTAGAAATGCTGACCAATTTAGAGAAAAAGAAGAAAAATCTAAAACAATAAATGCTTCTTCTGCATATAGCGATAGACTTAAAGCTGCTAAAGCAAAAAGAGGGTATGCTTTTGGTGGAAATGTAGGCAGACAAAGATTTGCCGAGGGAGATAGTGCGACTGCAAAGCCACAAAGCTTAGAACAGTTTTACGCAACTTTAAATCCAAAACAATTAGAAGAACTTCAAAAAAAGATAGCAGAAGCAAAAGCAATAATAGCCAGAGAAAGAGAATCCGAAAAAAGAAAATTGGAAAATGATCCTTTAAAAGCTGTCAGCTTTAATTTTGCTGGAAAAAAATTCAGAGTAGTAGCAGATGATGAAAGAGCAGCTAAAGAAAAAAGATTGGCAAAACCAAAATATGATTTAAGTGGAACTAAATCTTTAGACGAACTTCTTTCTAAAATTCCACCAAAAAATTCAGAAGAACTAAGAGCAAAAATTGGTAGAGCACAAGATAAGTTTTTACAAACAAAAGATGCTAAAGCTCTTACTTTTGCTTATGATTTTGGCGATAGGCGTGGACCATTAAATATACAGTTAGAAAAAGATGTAATAAAATTTGGAAGTATTGCTTCATTTCCTTGGAAACCAAAAACAAGAAAAGAAAAACGCACTGAAGAATTAAGAATAGCTACAGAAAGAAACGCTAAGAAAAAAGCTTCTAATATTGCAACTAAAAATCTTGCTTCTGAAAACACATTGGCAAAAGCAGATACATCATCTGGATTAAGCGGTTTGATTTCATCAATAGATGAAGAAAACCAACAGAATAAAACTTATGGCATAGCTAGAGATACACAGGTATTTGAAGGTTCAGAGCAATATAAAGAACTACAGAAAAAGTTGGCAGCAGTAAGAGAAACAAGAAGGATGGATGAAACGCAATCTCTTGTTGGCTCAACTGATTATAAGATGGGAGATATAAGTAAAGGCTTAAGCCCATCAGTATATAATTTGGGTTATGAAAATAAAAATTTAGCTAGACTGAAAATAGAAGATGCATTAAATCGAGTAAAAGAAGATGAGCTTGTTAATCCAAAAGAACAATTCTCTTTAGACAATGAATTACAAAATAAAATATTCCAAAGATCCCAATTAAGAAGATCAGAAAGATCACAAGTAGAAAAACCAATTGGCATAAATGAAGATTATGATAGTCGTTTGCAATACGCTAATCTAATTCAACCAAAACCTTTTGGTTCTGTTAGTTCTTTAGAACTTACTAAGCCAGAAATTGGTATAGCAAGAAGTCAAAAAACTAAAAAAGGACCAAGAGTTAAAAAAACAGAAGGCGAAAAATATAATATAGCAAGAAAGCAGTCTTCTCCTGCACAAGAAAAAACTTTATTTGATGAAATGGAACTTGCTAAAATAGGCACATATGGAACACAAGAAGAAAGAATTAAGAATGATGCTGATAAGGCAAAGCGTTTTAGGGATGCAGCTAGTGAAAGTGCTAGGGTTAAATTTAATTTAAATCCAAGACAACAAAGAAGAGCAATAGCTAATGAAAATTTAGCAGATAACTTAATGGGTTTAAGGTCTAAGGGAACTGTAAAGCCAGTCGTATCACAGGCACAAGCAGTAGCACCCATTCCAACTCCTGCACCAATAGTAAGTAATGCTGATACAGAAAATGTGATTCTTAAGGCTTTAGCTGGCAAACAAAGTGATTTTTGGAAAACTATTAGACAAACAACAACTGATAATAATGCCGTTACTAAAGCACTTCAAAGCTTGCAAGCTCAAGGAAAAATAGTAAGTGATTCAAATAAAATTGGTTTCTACTTACTTGCAGAAAAAAACAAGGTAGCTAAAACTCGAAAAACAAAGCCAGTTGTTTCAGAGCCAATAACAACTACTTCAACTAGAGCACCATCACCACAAATTCCAGAAGATTCTTTTTTTAATCCCTATGGTAAACCAAAAAAACCAAGGGCGAAAAAAAATACTGCCAGTTCTGCACAACAAAGCAATTTTTATAATACGCAAGAATCTGAATATCAAAAACTATTAGATAGCATTAATGCTCAGTCCAGATCTAAAAAAGGAAGGCGTTTTGCATCTGGTGGATTAGTACCAGGAACTGGAAACTCAGACACTGTTCCTATGGACTTGCCCGAAAACTCTTTTGTAATTAGAAAGTCTTCAGTTAATAAGATAGGTGCAGCCAATTTAGCAAAACAAGCTAGATTTGCCAGTGGTGGTACTGTTCCTGCATTAGTTACTCCAGGCGAATATATTTACACTCCAGAAGAAGCAAAGAAGATTGGTTCTTCAAAACTGCACAGGATGAATAAGTACGCCAAATTTGCTAGTGGTGGTTTTACAAATCTTGTTGGGGCAGATTTTGATCCAAATAATCGAGATGACATCAAGAAACTTAAAGAAACCCTTCAACTTCAAATAAGACAAGGCAGTCCACAAAAATCTGATGCTATTGTAGATGCAGAAGTACAAGATATTTTAGACAATATACAACGAGATACTGGAAATTTTCGTGCTGCAAATACAGCAAGAGTTGGCACACAAGCCGATCTTGACCAAAGCAGAGGGCTTGAAGACATAGCAAGAAGAGGTTTAGGCAGATCACAACAAAGATTAAATACAACAAATGCCAATGTTAATAGAGGGCAAGGTATCGTAGATCGACTCACACAAGAAAGAGATACGAGCACAAACGAAGCAAATAGACAAGCTGGAATTATCACAAGCAGCAGAGCAGATGAAACAACAAATTTAGCAAATGCAGCTACAAGCACTGCACAAGCAAATACAGAAAGACAAAAAACTGCTGTATTATCTCAAAATACGGCAAATAAACAAGCAGATGTAAATACTTTAGTTTCTAGTGGTGTTGCAGCAACTGATCCTAGATTAGTTAGAGCAAATTTGGCATTAATAGCAGCAAGAGAAAAAGAAACTAAGTCAGCAGAAAAAGCAGCAGCAGCAGATACAGCAGCAGCAAACTTTACTGCACAAGCAAGGGCAGCACACACAAGGGCAGCTAATGCTGCAACTGCTCATGCAGCAGCAACAAATGAAGCTAATAGAACAACAGTAATTTTAAATAATGCACAAACAATATTAAGTGCAGTTACTGCAACGCAACAGGCAGACATGGCAAATCTTTCTATTAACACTCAAAGATTAGCTAGAGCAGAAGGCAGAACCGCCCTTGCAACACAAGCAAATCAAGCAGCAATTGTAGCATCTAAAACAGCAGCAGATAAATTAGCCGAATTACAAGTGGATGATAATGGAAATATAGTTTCTGGAGTTAAAAAAGATGCTGAAGGGAATGTTACAGATAAAGGAAAAGTAATAGGTAGTAATGGTCCAATTTCTGGCGATGGTTCAATAGAAAGTATTTTGCTTGACAAAGAAGCTAGATTTAAATCAACAACCAAAAGATCAGCGGGAAGAAATGAAGTAGAAGCACTTAAATCTGAAGCAGTAAATCAATTTAGACAGGCTGCTGAAAAACAAGTTAGATCAAGGGCAGAACAAGAAGGTAAACCAATAAGTGACTTAAATGTTCAAACTGTTGTTGATCAATACACAAGAGAATTTTCTGAAGGTAAAAGAAGAGGTAATGTCAATAAGGAAGGAGAGGTAACTGGAGATAGATCATTAGGTAGAGAATTAACCGCAAGTGGAAATTATAAAGAAGATGGACAATTTACAAAGATGGGGGCATTTAAAGATTTTGCTTCTAGAGCATTTTTTGGTGCAAAAAGAACTGATTTTGAAACTGGAACAGAAGGAAATAAACAATTTAGACAATCTCAAGGTCAAACTGTAGCAAATAAACTCATAGGTGGTGCAGCGTTAGCTGGATTTGTTTCAGACAGAATGAGTAAATCCGCAGGAAAACCAGAAGACTTTATAACTCCAAATGGTGGTGGTCCTAGTGAACCACCAGATCCAAGCAAAGTAGAAGCATATAAAGCAACTATGGCGTTTGCTGGAGCATTAACAAAGGGAACTACATACGCTGCTGCTGCTGGACAAGCACTAGCTCAATATGGACCTATTGTTGCTGGAATTGGTGCTGGAGTAGCTGGATTAGTTGGTGCTATTCAAGGATATGCAGATGCTCTTGAAGAAGCAGAAAAGGCTATTAGAGAACAAAAAATAGCTGTTGGGTTAAAGAATTTAGAAGATATTTATGCAAGTGTAGCTAGTGGATTAGTTGAAGTCAACGATGCTACAATAAGGAATATACAATCAAATCAAGCAGATGTACAAAAAAATAAATCAGAACAGTTACTTGCTGATGCTGGCGGTAATACTAGTGGATTTTCTAGTTTTTTAAACACTTTTTCTTTTGGACAATTAGGAAAAGAAGGTTTTGACTCTAAAAAATATGTTTCTTCTGTCGCCAAATCAGAAAAAGAAGATAACGCAAGATCTGTTTCTCAGTCAACTATGGTATTAAATAAGCTTAGTTCAACAATAGGTAAGGATTCTGCAAAAGAATTAAAGGCATCTGGCAAAGATATAACAGCTACAAGTTTTGAAGATCAAAAACCAGAACTTTTGAAAAAACTAAGGGATGAAAATAGCGGTTTTGGAAAAGCAGAAATAAGAAAAATAGCATCTACACAACAGATAAGTATTCCAGATGCAGAAAAACAATTCTTAGCAGCTATGAAAGATGCTTTTGAATCAGAAAAAGCAAAAGCAGTATCGTTAAAACAAATAGAGACTAACAATAGAACAATAGCATCTATGGCACTTTTATCTGGTGCTGTAAATGCTGCTGCTGCTGCTGCGGATAATTTTAATGAGCGATTAAGCTTAAACAACGACTTATTTGAAGGCAATACTGGATCAACCAAAATAACCTCACAAGCAGACAGAATAGGAATGTCTGGCTCAAACCCAAACTTTTCACAATTTAATTCAGCAATATCAGAATCTTCTGGTTTACTAGGTGATTATGGGCAAAGCTTTAAAGCCCAAGGAAATGCAGTAAATGTTGCTTCGCAAATATTACCAGAGATATTAGCTAATTCAGCAGCAAATCCAGTTTCTGGAAAAGACCCTTCTGCACAAATAGTCGATGCTCTTAGAGCAGGATTAAAAGAAAGAGGTATTACTGGAGCAGAAGCAGATAAAGTAGTAAATTCTGTTGGAGGTAAAGTATCCGCAGAAGAGTTTACAAAACAATTGGCTGAAGCTGGTGGAGATGTTGGAAAAGCTACAGAAAAATTACTATCAGACATAAAAGACCCACTTGTTGCTGCTTTTAAAGATATAGATGCAAAACTTACAGAACAATCACAGGCATACATATCAGGACTAGAAAATTTAGCAAAGAGACAAAATCAAATTCTTCAAGAGTTTGATAAGTTGGCTGGATTAAAATCACAACAATCATCTTTTCGTGCAAGCGAAGCACAGAGATCGCCCAATGCAAGATATGGAGCAGAAGAAAGCAGGGCTTTAGATGTAGCAAGGAACGCTCAAGCAGAAAGACAAATGAGATTAACTGGGTTGGGTAGAGGTGGCTCCCAAGACTCAGGAGTAATTGCTGCAAGATTAAAAGAAGCAGAAAAAAAAGCAGAAAAACAGTCTTTAGCTTTAGATTCAACACCAAAAGATAAGCAAAGCGGGAGTGCCTTTAGAGATGCTGCACTTGAACTAACAAAAACAAAAAATGAAGCAGCTAATTTAAAAACAGCACTTAAGAACTTAACGGATCAATCTGGACTATTAGAAGCAGCACAAAAGAAACTTGCAAGTGTAAGATCAGGAGTAGATGAGAAAAGAAGCTTTGGAAGAAAGATTTTGACTCAAACTCCAGAAGATCAAGACAAAATGCTCAGAGGACAACAGATATTCAATCAAGTAAAAGCTAGGGGTGGTAGCCTTCAAGGAATGAGCACAGAAGAAAATGCTGTTCTATTTGATTTTCTTGATAATTTTGGTTCTGCTGGAAAGAAAATACAAGAACAAATACTTGATGCTAATGGGTATGGTGCATCTCAAGATGATTTATCAGAAGAAAAAGCTCTTGTTGCATTACACGACAGACTATATCAAGAACAAATAAATGCTCAACAATTATATATTGTAAGTCAACAAGGTTTGCAAGATGAATACTTTACAAAATTAGAAGACAAGAATAAAACATTCTATAGAAATTTAGAAAAGTTTACTCAAGAGCTTACAAAAAATGAAAAATCGGTAGAAAGAAATAAAGAACAACAAAAACTTGCAAAGATTGAAGATGTTCAAAAAAATGCAAAGCCTTTAGTTGATGCTGGATTTAAAACGCAGACAGATTTTGATCTTTTAAGTCAAAATAAAACAAAAGTTGAAGATTTAGCAAATACAAAAAGACAAATTCAGACCTTAAAAGATGCTGGTTCTGCAAAAATTACTACCGAAGTTGAAAAAAATAAACAAGGCAATATTTCAAACCTGTCTGACATTAAAGTTGAACTACAAAATGCTGGATATAATGAAGATCAAATTAATCAAATATCACAAAAGATTGCTGATGGATCAAATCTAAAATCAGCAAGATTGAGTGTAGGAACAACTAGCAGAGAAAGATTGGAAACAAAAGAAGAAAAACAAACAAATGCTCTTAAAGGCAATCAAAATCTTATAGATCTTTCTGAGAGCATAGCAAATGACAAAATTAGCTCAGAAACTATAACTAGAGCTTTAGATAATGTAAAAGAACTTGGTTTAGGCACTAATGAATTAGGAACATCTGCTGAAACAGCAAGAGCGAATATAAAAAGATTGCAACTTGAGATAAATAACCTTGGTGGTACACAAGTAGGAATACAACAAAATCCACAACCAACACCACCAAAACCAGTTGGAATAGCATTAGCAGATGGAGGTTCAGTATTTACACCAAGAGGAACAGACACAGTTCCTGCAATGTTAACTCCTGGAGAATTTGTAGTAAATAGAAATGCAACACAACAAAATCTGCCTTTATTGAGATCTATAAATAGTGGTTCAACTTCTTATCTTAGCGGTGGTGGTCAAGTTGGATATTATGCCGATGCTGGTCCAGTTGCACCAAATACGCCTCTTGCCCAAGCAAAATTTGAAGATAGCGAAGAAAATAAAAAATTCAAACAAGCAAGGATAGAACACTTAAATCGAATAGAAAAAGCTGGCGAAGATGTTAATCAAAGATCAAATACATATTATGATTATGTACATGATGTTGATTATAAAAATAAAAAAGATGACAGATCAGGTTTTTTCCCAAATTTTTTTGGCAAACTTCCATTAGATACTCTAAATAACGGAATCAAGAATAATTCTGCATATATAGAAAAGAACCTGTATCAGAAAGACGGAAACTTTAATAACAACTCAAAAACTTATTCAGATAATATTAAGGTTAAAATAGGTCGTTCATTAAAGAACGGAACAAATTTGAATAATTCATTTGGATATAACGATAAAGATTTCAGTCAATTAATAAATGAAGATATTAGTAGCTATAACACTGGATTAACAGACTATGAGAATATTAAAAAATATTTAAAAGATAAGTTTTCGAGTGCTAATCAAGTCACTCAAGCAAATCCCAGTTCTTCAACCTATGTTACAGAAAAAGATTTTGATGCTTATTGGATGGACACAGAATTAAAAAATAAAGACAAAGGCGTTGAAAATAGTTTTAAAGACTATAGGGCAACTATTGAGGGCTTTAAAAAACAATCAGAAAAAATAGATAATACTTCAGATTATGAAAAAGAAAAAAAAACTTATGAAGATCAAATAAATGCAGCTAAAGCAAAAATAATAAAAGATAAAGTAATGGGTGGTATAAATACAGTATCACAAGTAGGAAATTCAATTATTTCGTATGTTCAAGAACAAAAATTAAAAAAATCAGAGGGCTTTAATACTATAACTGGAAGACAAGGAATATTACAAAAAAGCACAGATATTGATAGACAAAAAAAAGCGTATGGTGGAGAAGACTTTAAGAAAAATTATATTGAAAATGCATTTTATAGAAAAGATATAGGCAATGAAAATTTAAAAAACAATATTGGTCGATTTAAAAAAGAAGATGAACTATATCAAGGCAGAAGAGGTTCTGCTGCGGATATGGCTAAAATATTCTTGCAGAGACAGGCACAAGCTCAAATAGTTATTGGCACTTTGATGAATCAAAAGAACCAAGAACTTCCCGATTATTTAAAAAGTTTTGATGAGTTTAAAAAATATAAAAGTAATATAAAAAATATAGATTTAGACGATAAGTGGCCTACAGATATTATGGGTTCTGTAGCTGGAAATCCACCAACTCCAGAAATAGAAGAAAAAAAGAAAAAATACTATGAAGCAGAATTAGCAGACTATAAGAAAAAAAATACTAACCCTATTATTAATCCAGTAGATGCTTACAACCAAGGTCAAATTGAATTAAATAAAATTATTAGTGGACAACAATCAAGTATAGCTAAAGATAAACTAATAGGCATTAATTCAAATCAAAAATCTTTGGTTTCATCTTACTTAAAATTAAGTTCTTTTGACAAAGCCTCAAAGCTTAAGGGTAAAGATCTAGTTAACTTGACCGATAAATATAAAAGTCTTGTATCAGAAGTTGGCTATGAAACAACAGATGCTTCTGGAAAACCAGTAAAAGGAAAGAAGATTGAATTTACTGGTTCCATAGATGAAATACACAAAGAACAAATTAAAAAAAGAGGTCAAGCAAAAGATATTGGTGGAGATGAAGACTTTATCAAAGCATCTGTAGATGGGGAAGTAAATCTACTTAAGTTGCTTGGGCCAAATGTATTTGATAAGAACTTTAAGAGATCAATATTAAAGAATAAAGATAAAAATGTCTTAGATACTGCTGCTGGAATAGAACAAAGGATGATTCCTTCATTTGTAAAATTTGGAAAAGGCCAATTCAATTCAGACACAAAATTATTTGATGCAAAATTTGGAAAGGATACTGCTTCTTTAGATATAAGTAATGCTTTATTTGAATCTGTAATACCACCAAATCTCTTTAATACAGACTTAACAGGTCTTAAACTTACATCAGAAGACAGAACTCTTACCGCATCACAGATATTACAAAAAAATGCCAATGGATTAAAAGGAAGAAAAACTCTAAGCAGATTCAACAATTTATCATTTGATTATACTGCAAATGAAGCTTCTGAAAAATTAGTTGCTGCAATTCAAAAAGACGGTGGACTATTTAGAATAATGTCTGCCAAAAATAAAGATGGCAATTGGGATAGATCTGCCGAAGAAATACTTGTAGAAAATTCATCAACACAAGAGAGATTTTCTAAGTTAATACAAAAGGCCAGAGGAAATGCTGCCCCTGCTGATGCTTTTGGTGCTAATGCTGCTGCTACTGTGGGCGGTGGCGTTCTTGGTACTAATGTTCCTGTTATTTCTGGCATACCAAAAATCTTTACTGCTGCTGCTGCCGTTGCTCAAAAAGTTGGTTCTAAAGCTACACAACCGAACCCAAAAATTGCGACCAAACCCAATAATCAAATTGTTAAACCAGCTAATGATCAATTTGAAAATGATACAGCAGACATACTTAAAAACTTTAAAGAACTTAAAGATACAGCTTATAGAGAAAAAGCAAAACAAGTTATTACACAAGAAGATTCAGACAAAATAGTTTCAACTGACCAGAAATCATTTAGCAAAAAAGAATCTGCATATAACAATGGATTATTAAGTTCATCATTTGAGTACTCTGTAAGAGAACCAAATTCTCAAGAAACAAATATCACTAATGCCAAATTAGACAATGATTTTTCTAGTGATCCATATACAGAAAAGTTAAATAGATATCCAGAACTTTTAGCAAAGATCGCCAATTTTAATAAATTTGGAAAACAAGAACGAGGATCTTCACAGTATGTAAGGTCTGTCGCTAACTTAAAAAGTGATGCACAACTAGATAGCGTATCTATTGCAGCATCTGTTAAAAGTGCAAAAAGAATGGAAGATTATTATGATTCATTAATTAAACAAAATAATCTTTTGTTGGAACCCCCTGCTGCACCAATACCAGTTGGTTTTGATCCTACAAAGTTTGCCACACAAAATAGTCAAATACCTAAGACTACTAGTCCAGAATTACCTTTAGATCTTGGAGTAGATAGAGTTGATCCAACTCCAGAACAAATAGCAGCAGCAAAACAAGAGATGGATGATGCTTATGCTTCTCTTGTACAAGATAAATTAGATAATCCAAATTATAGGAATGATCAGCTACCAGCATTTGATCGTTCTAATCAAGCTAGTTCTGCATATTATGATTTAGTAAATCCACCTATGACACTTCCTAATGGTGGACTAGAAAGAATTCAGCCATTTTCTTATGACTATAGCAATAAGCCAAAACCAGAAGAAGGCCGAAGAGAAAAACAAGAAAGAATAAGCACAAAAACTCCTGAGCAAATTTCTAACGAAGAAATTATGAACAGGCCATTTACTACTGGCCCAAGATCAGGCGATCCTGTTTTAGATTTTAATCAAAATGGAATTAGAATAAAAGGAAACGAACAACAAGAACAACAATATAGCACAGTACAAAATTACTTAAACTCACCAACTTATAGAGCAATAAAAATATATCAAGATAGTCTTGACAAAATAAAATTAAAGCAATCTTTTGATTCTTCACCAGAAGGAGTTTATGAAACTGGCGTAAACGGAGAATTAGGTGATACTCTTTATTTAAGAGCATTAGATAATGTAATTGCACAACTTAAACCACAAGATGTTATTACAGAAGAATATAAAAAATACACGCAATTGTTTAGAGAACAAATTGGCCAAAGACTTCTTAATCCGACACAACAATTTGTATCTGGTGGTGCTCAATTTGCAACAAAACCAGAAGTATCAGAAAATAAAGATGATTCTTTAAAAGGATTACCAGATGGCACATATCCAGCTAAACCCGGAAGCGTAGGAACTCCAGAAGCAAGTAAAAATCTTGAAGCAATGATTAATGCTGGACAATCCGATGTTGGTAAAAAACCTAAAATTTCTTCAAATCAACAATACATTGATGCTTTATATGATGAAGTAAGAAATGCAGAAATAGCATTATCAGCAAAAGAAGATCCAGCAGATATAATAGATTATGAATTAGACTATTATGATATAGATGCAGACAAAAAAGCTTTTTACGATAAAAATCAATACAATTCAGAAGCACAAGATAAATATAGAAATGAAAATGATGGGAAAAGCAAGTCAATTACAGCAAATGAATCGTTTATAGAAATTACTAACAGAAGAAACAATGCACTTCTAAGTAAAAACCCAAAAGAAGCCAGTGCTTATCTAGAAGCAAAAAAGAAAAGAGATGAATTTGATAGAAAAGTAAGGGATTATATTCAAAAATATGACATAAAGACTGGCGATAATTTTAGCATTGATTCTCTCCCACCACTATATAAAGCAACTGGTGGTAATGTACCTAGCTATAGATATAATCCCAATCCTTCCTACTTTAAAGCTAGAGGCACAGACACAGTACCAGCGATGCTTACTCCAGGCGAGTTTGTTGTTAATGCTGCTGCTACTGCTCAACATGGCGATTTACTTAATTCAATCAATAGTGGTAGGGGAGTTGGTAATTTTGCACTTGGTGGAAAGGTTAGTTACTTAGAAGAGGGTGGCAAAGTAAAAGAAGCACGAAATGCATTTCATCAAATAATTAGCGAAGGAGATGATGATCGAAAGGTAATAATCCTAAGAAGTTCTTTTGAAAAAATATATAGTGAAGGAGATGATAATCCAGATCTAATAGATGCAAAAAAAAGGTTTGCAACTGTATATAACGAACAACCCAGAGATAGTAGATGGGAAGAAAGAAAAAACAGAGCATTTAATCGTTTAGAAATAGAGAAGAAGTATGCTAGAAAGCCTAACTGGGAAGAAAGAAAAAACAAAGCATTTGAAGCTTTAGAACAAGCAAAGAATGTTGCCAGAAAGCCTGACTGGGAAGCAAGAAAAAATAAAGCATTTGAAGCTTTAGAGCAAGCAAAAAAAGAAGAAGCGACTGCAAAGCCAGTCGTTTCAGAACCAGAAATAAAACCAAATCCAACCGTAATCGCCCCCACTCCGACCAAACCAGAAGCGACTGCAAAGCCAGTCGTTTCAGAACCAGAAACAAAACCAGCTACTGGTGTCGAACCGACACAAACTAAACCAGAAGCAACTGCAAATACAGTCGTAAAACCAACTTATAATTCAATTGTGGGGGATGCAAAGCCAGTCGTAAAACCAGCCACTAATACTGCACCCATATCTACTAAAAATGAAATTGTAAAAAATAATGAAATTTCACAAGAATATTTAGAATATATCATGAATATTTTAACTGAAACTAGAAATAAAAATGATAATGCTAAAATCAATTTAGAAACTAAGAAAGATAAGGAAGACATAAAAAATCAATCTCCAGAAACTTTGTCTGGAATTAAACCTATAAAAACAAAAGGAATAAAAGGTGTTGAAGACATAAAATTTGATGAAATTACTAATCCAGTTGAAATTTTTTCTAATATGTCAAAATCTGGTTCTATCAGACTTGAAGAATTTATTAAAAAAATAGCACCAAATAGATTTAAATTTCCAGAAAATAATTTTTCAAATGTTGAGAATGATGGACCAAAAATACCAATTAACATGAAAGACATAAAATATGCTCCATATTCAGAAGGAAGACCATCAATAGAAAATGATGATTTATCTGCAAGCGGTTTGATTTTTTCAAAAAACTATATTCCAGCAAGCATTGGTCCTAAAGATAATCTTACAAAAACAGTTGAAATAAAAACTGCAAATTCTAATAAAGCTCAAAAAACAGATGTATTAACAGAAAGATTTAAATTTTTAGAAGCATATAATACACTTAGAAATTTTCAAAATTATGATGAAACAGACTCTGATGTAAAATCAAAAAAAGATGAAGATATATATGCTGGAATGGGAGATATATTTAGATTTATAAAAGAACAAAATGAAAAAAGAAGTGATATATATTCAGATTCATTAAATAAAGATGGTTTTGCAGCAGATGGTTATCCAGAAACTATTTATCCACCAATAATTTCGGATTTATCGGGCAGCGATATTGAAGCAGCAAATGAAAAAGAATATAATCTTTATCCAAAAGTCTTTGGCGATTTAAATAAACAAATTATTGAATTAAAAAGAGGAAGAAGAAGAGTATCTGCTGATGATAGAATAGCTTATTTGGAACAAGCTAAAAACAAAAGCACAAGTCAAGAAGAAGAATTAAAAACATCAAAAGTTTTACAAAAATATTTAGATTACAGAAGAAAAATAGGTAAAAACGCATGGACAGAAGATAGAAATGGAAAAGTTTTAAGTGATACGGATTTGTTTCTTGAAAAAGAGAACATTAAACAAGCATATAACACATTAATAAATAATAGATCTATAAAAAATTCTCCAGATTATAAAGATGAAAATTTAAGCGGATTAACCTCACAACAAGAAGCATCAAAAATAGCAGAGGCTACTGCTGCTATAGCTTCAGAAAATCAAAGGTTAGGAATCACAAAAAATCCTTTAGATGCTTATGCTTTGGGATCAGGTTATGTTGAGGGAGAAAGAGTATATGGAAAACAGGACATAAAAGATGACGAAGGAAGAACTGGCAAAAAAACAGGGGGTTTATTAACAGGTGCAGATGCAGATAATGCAAAAGCCCAAGCAAACATGTGGGCAAGATCAAATAATCCTAAACTTACAAACAGTCAATTGCCATACCCAATGGAAGAATATGGATCAGGAAGATCTGGAGAACTTACCCAAGAAGCAAAAACCAAGCCAGTTTATTACAATTCTACACCTTATGCAAGAAATATAGATGTTTCAAAACCAGAAGGAACAAATACTAGACCTGTTGAAGTTGCAAAAGTGGCTCCAAAAGAACCTTCAAAAGAAGAACAAGAAGCTAAAGCAAAAGAACAAGAGTTTAATCAATTAAGAGGCTTAACACAAAGAGATTTTTCTGAATTAAATATGTCAGCAAGAGATTATTATGTTGCATTAACTAGTAGATCTCCAATATCTGAACAAGATAGAAATCAATTATTGGCCAATCAAGCCACCAATCTTGATTTTCCAGCAGAAAATGATAATAAAGGAAATACTTTTATCGATAGGAAAAAATTATCAGTATTAACAGGAAAATCTAACCCATTACGAATATTTGAAAAAGAATTAAATAATGATATTAATGACAATGAAAAAAAAAGATGGGAAAGAGTACAGCAAAAAGCTGGCATTTATTATTCTGAATACGAATCTTTAAATAGAAGTTTGGCCCTCGTTTTTGATAAAGCAGCAAACGCTAGTTTTTCAGAACCTTTATTTGCTCAAACAGATAATCAAGCTAAACAACTAGTGGCATTTTTGCAAAAAGACACAGCAAGAAATACTGCTGGCCCTACATTCTTTAGTAATGGTGGGAATGTTCCTAGCTACAGAGCAAATCCTAACCCATCTTACTTTAAGCCTAAAGGTACAGATACAGTACCCGCTATGCTATCTCCTGGTGAGTTTGTAATAAACGCTAGTGCTACTGCCAAACATGGCGATTTATTGAGTTCAATTAATAGTGGTCAAAATGTAAATTATTCATCTGCTGGTGGAATGATTTATCTACAAAGTGGCAGTGACATTCCAAATGTTGCACCAAGACAACCGCAAGCAAATAAAAACTCTCCAGAATATATTTCTGAATTACAAGAAAAATACCGCAAGGTTGTGGGGAAAGAATACAAGGGCAGTGCTGAAGAATTGTTTTTGTGGAACGAATCTATTTTTGGCGATAAGATACTAAATTCAAGTTTTCTTCAAGAAACACAAGGTATTCCATATCCTAGCGACACCCCATACTTCAAGGCAAACAAAGATGCACCTAGACAAGCGAATAAGGAATTGCACGAACAGCAAATAAAACAATACAATGAAATTGTTGAAAAAAGTCCACGAATGAATTTGGGAACACCGATTGCGACTGCATTAATGTCTCACTTAGATACATTGAAACAATCCTATCAAGGACTTTCGACTGAAGAAATTTACAAAATGACATCCGAGGCGACAAAAAATCAAGAAAAATCAAGAAAAAATCCTAGCAATGCAATGAAAATTTGGGATAGATATTCTCAACATATGATAAATTACAAGAATCTAAATATTACTAGGCCTGTTACTGTTACTGATAATAAAAGTACAAAAGACAATCCTATTGGAACCGCTGTTGCATTTGCCACTGTAAAAAGCAAGCGATTGTATGTAAAAAATAATTTATCTGGACAAGAGTCCTTAGAGCACGAAATGGGTCATTCTTTTCAAGACCCTACGACTTATCCATTGAATGAAGGTCCAAGATCGGTTATTAAGAACCAAAAGAAATACGGAATTGAAAGCAGCGACAGTTATATTTTAGATCCAGCAGAAACAGGAGCTTGGGCGGGGGATATGAAGCGTGCTTACTATAGAAATACTGGAGAGGTTTGGAAAGGGTCTGTCATAGATCTAATAAAATGGGGAAAGGAGAACGATGGGGCTGATGGAGCAGATAGATTCCAATCGGTAATAGACAACCTAAAAATAACACACGAAAAAGATCCAGAAAGCCCAAGTCCAGAAAGCTTTATTGAATACCTAGATGAAGTTATAAACAATGTAGTCAAGGGTGGAAACACTGCTAAAGATGTTAGATATTCAGCCACTGGCGGGCCAGTATCATACTTAAAGCTTGGCACAAGAAAACAATTTCAAGATAAAGCTGGATTTAATCCAAAAGACTTGAAGCCATTAGGTCCAGATGCAACTGGAGAGGAAATAGCAGCATCTATAAACACATTCCGAAAATTGCAAGTCGCTAACGAGAACGAAAGGCTGGACAATGAAGCAAATCAATTGGACAATAAGCTAATTGGCAAGAGGGGAACAAATAAATCACTATATGCATTATCTGGAAAAGGAATGGAGAGAGTTGGTCAAGATAATAGATTTGATGATGCATTAAAAGCTGCTGATGAAGCTGGACTTGGAAGAGCAGGAGTAAAAGTTGGTCCAGATGTTACTTATACAAAACCAGAAAATAATAATAATAATACAAAAGACCCAAAACGAACAGTTGCACCTTTAGCCCGATTCAATAAAATACAAAATCAAAAAAGATTTTTAAATAAGGGTGATGATAAAAAAGGAACTATTCTTCCTTGTTATGGTTGTGTTGAAAAAATAACTAACAGAACAATAGATACTTTTGAAGATACTGCATCTTGTGAAAGTGTGCTTTCAAGCTACAACGAAGGTTGCGGAAAACCAATTGTTGGCGGTGGCGGTGGCGGTGCTGGTGGCGGTGCTGGTATGGCACAACCACCAAGTCCTGGCGAACAGATAAGACAAGAAGAGGAAAGCAGACTTCTTGATGAAGCCAGAAAATTAATTTTTGGTGAACTTGAAGTATTTTCTAAAGGTGGAATGCCAAAATCTACTGCTAAAAAATTAGCAAAGGGTGGTTCTGTTGGTTATTATTCTTGTGGCAAAAACGGTGGCTGCGGAAGCACAAAAACATGTTCTTCATGTGAATCTGGTGGTCCTTCATTATTCAACGATGGTGGACTATCATTAGCTCCTTCAGATACTATTCCAGCGATGTTAACACCAGGAGAATTTGTTGTTAATGCAAAATCTTCAGCGAAAAACGCCTCATTATTGCACGACATTAACTCTGGAAAAGATGTGGAAGGTTTTGCAACTGGTGGTTCTGTTGGATATTATGCTGGTGGAAAAAGTAGCGGTGGCAGTAGGGCATCAGATAGACTAAGTAGTGCTGCAAGAGATCTTTCTGCTTCTGCAAGCGAACTTTCTAATGCTGCAAGCAAAATAAGTCCTGATCAAACTAATGTTAATCCAATAGTTAGCTCAAGAGATCCATCTTCATTTGTAGAAATAAAAGGCTCTAGCTTTGATAAACTTACACAAGTTTTAAATAGTGGATTTAGACTAGAAGAACTATCAAGTGTTCTAAAAACTGAAATTAGAATAAATCAATCTGACATAGGTGCATTATTAGGAGCAATGAATACATTTGGAAATTCTGTTGGGTCTTTTAGCACAGCAGTTGATAAATTTTCATCTTCTGCAATAACTTTTAACTCAGAATTTGTAACAGCACTAACTAATTTTGATACATATATAACAAATTTAAAAGCAGCAGCAGCATTGATTCCAACGCAAATAGATGTAAAAGGAAATATAAATACCAATGTAAGCGTAGGAATGGATGCAACAACAATACAGTTTGCAGTACAGCAAGTAGTTCAAGATGTTAGTGATGAAATGAAAAGAATGATAAATGATGCAATAAACAGAGCAGAGAACGGAATATAAAATGCCACTACTAATAATATCTCAACCTGTTAACTTTACATACTCTGGAATTGGCACAGTAGCAAATCCGTATGTAATAACAAGCACAAATCATTATGGAAATTCTTCATCAGAAATAATGTTTTTTGTTACAGAAGATGGTGTTATAAATCCAAGTCTAACTGTTTCTTCTGAACAAGATTATGATTTTGGAATAATGATCAACAATGAAACCTACATAATAGCTAGTGGGGATATGGTTATTACAACGCCAGATCCAAATGCTAAGATATCTTTTACAGATCCATTTGCAGTTTTTGTTGGTGACACAATAAAAATACAATTCACCAAAAATGAATTATATAGTTATGGAGCAGATAACATAACAGGAACGATTACATTTGAAGCAAGCCCCAAGTATGCATCTATATCAAGACTGTTTATTTCTGGAGGTAATAATCAGCA
>Ga0114977_10000377_pt1 | contig 30262 bp, 28 predicted proteins | sample S_130805_MF_Meta_FD_87026 | JGI IMG/M metagenome (GOLD analysis project Ga0114977, IMG submission 87026) | Freshwater microbial communities from Lake Simoncouche, Canada to study carbon cycling - S_130805_MF_MetaG | ecosystem: Environmental > Aquatic > Freshwater > Lake | place: Lake...
CCGTAGGACCAAGGTGGTGTTTAGCTGACGCTACGCCACGGTGCTCAACCATGGGTCCGTCACGAGTACATAGGTGACGGAGTCAATGCTGACCCGGAACTTACCGGGACGACTCATGCTGAGTATCCCGCTCTCAAACAGGCGGGCCTGTAGCTTCTGCACATCCGCAGGATCCGTCACTCCGCTGTGGAGCCCAAACAGGATGGACTCGAGACGATACTCGAGGTCCTGTACCAACTCCACAAACTCATAGGGAGCCGCCGAGTAGTCTAACAGCAGCTCAGGGACCAGGCGCCCCTTCACCTTCTTCGGTTTCACCTTCTTTACCTTCAATACCAACTGCACGAGTTCTGTTAGAAATTCCATACGAAGTGAAACGATGAGTACCGACGGCATGAGAGCGGTCGTTTGTTAAGTTCAAGTACCGCCCAGTGTAGACGGCACAGGGTACTCTTGTGTTTCAATTCACTATACCGACAAGAGAGACAGAACAGTCAGGGGGGTACCGTCCGATGGATAGAAGAGAGGAAGGCCGGACATACAGGCTGAGGACATAGAGAGACCGGAGGTCCAGGAGACAGACAGCGTCGTTGTGCCGGCCCACATGGATGAGGAGGTGATCCGATGACAGGAGAGAGGTAGATACAGTCGACGATGTCAGGTGATCGGATGGTACTGGAGTGGGCGATACAGCGTCCGATGACCCCTTATTCTGTCCATCCCATTTGAACAGCATTGTATATTTATACGCGCCCTCCCGGTTTTTGCCGGGGTTCTTGAGTTCCTGGGGGTGGTTCGGTAGGGTGGTGGGCATGTCTGGCTACAAGTACATTTTGGATCACGGTTCGATGAAGCGGGTGGGTTTGGACTTTCAGGCGCAGTACCGTGTGGAGGATGCCAGTGAGTTCTTCAGTCCAGTGACCAACATGATCCCTGCGCTCAGCAGCGTGAGTGGTGCTCGGGTGATGATTGGGGACAAGGCGTCGGTTCAGGCCATGACGTTGGTGAACCGTGAGGCTCCCTTGGTGCAGGCGGCGACCAAGAAGGGGAAGGTGTTCGCTGAAGAGTTCGGACGACTGGCCAGTATCCGGAGTACGGCAGGCGGGACGGTTCATTCAATTTCTGACGACCATATCGTGGTGAAGGACGAAAAGGGTGTGGAGCACAGCCACGACAAGCACACGAACTACATCGTGGGGCGTGAGAGTCACATGGACCACACGCCGGTCGTGAAGGTGGGGGACAAGGTGGAGAAGGACCACCTGCTCGCTACGTCGAACTATTCTGACCACGAGGGGAAGCTGGCCGTGGGGATGAACCTCAAGACCGCCATCATGCCGTTTCGGTCGATGAACTTTGAGGATGCCCTGGCGATCAGTGAGAGTGCAGCGAAGAAGCTGGAGGGTGAGCAGCTCATTCCAGTGCGCCTGGAGTTGGAGCGCGGAGCGGAGATTGGGAAGAGCAAGTACGTCTCGATGTTTCCCAACCGGTACTACAACGATCAGCTCTCCCACATTGCGGACAACGGGGTGGTGAAGAAGGGTGCGGTCCTGCACCACGGCGACCCCATCATCCTGGCTTTCGTGCCCAAGACGCTCAAGAGTCTGGATATTCAGCTCGGACGGCTCAGTCGGGTGATCAAGAACGCCTTCAGTGACGTGGCGAAGGAGTGGCACTACGAGTATCCGGGCGAGGTGGTGGACGTTTCGGTCACTGGGAAGCTCGTTACCGTCACGGTGAAGACTCGCCGCCCCATGAGTAACGCGGACAAGCTCAGCATGCCGTTCGGTGCCAAAGGGGTCGTACAGATTGTACCGGACACCCAGATGCCCACAGGGGAGGACGGGAAACCGATCGATGTGCTTCTCAACACCATGAGTATCACGAGTCGTGTGGCTCCAGGTCTTGTGAACGCCATGGGGCTTGGGAAGGTAGCGCAGAAACTCGGCAAGCCCATCAAGATGACGGGCTTCACTGAGGGCTCCAGTGTGGAGAAGGTCATGGAGGCGATGAAGAAGCACGACGTGAGTGAGACCGAGAAGGTCTACGATCCCATCAGTGGGCGCCACATCGAAGTCTTCACCGGACCGCTCTACTACAACCGTCTGCATCATATCGCAGAGGATAAGATTTCAACACGTTCGGCCGCAACTACTTACGATGGAAACATGCAGCCCTCGAAGGCCGGCAGTGACGAGAAAGCCAAGCGCATGGGGAACCTCGCGACGACCGTGGCGCTCTCGAATGATGCCAAGGCGGTCTTGCGTGACGTCGCGACGATCCGCGGGACGAAGAACGATGAGTGGTGGACTGCTCTGAAGCTCGGACAGGCTCCACCGCCCGCCAAGGTACCGTTCGTATTCAACAAGTTCCTTGGGCATCTACAGGGTAGTGGCGTGACGGTGCAGCAAAATGGTAGCAGGTTCAACATTTTGCCGCAGACCGACCGGGACGTCCTGTCGATCTCCAAGGGAGCGATCCGAGAGGCCCTAGGCTACAAGCTGAAGAAAGATGAGTTGGTGCCGGAGGAAGGCGGGATGTTCGACCCTGTGCTCACAGGTATCACGGGCGAGAACTACAACCACGTGGTCTTGGCGCACCGGATCCCTAATCCGATCTCCGAGGATCCCCTGAGGAAGCTGCTCAAGATGACGAAGGTGGCATACGAGGACGCCATGGCGAACGGGAAGCTGGAGGAGAGACTGAAGGCCATGGATGTGGACCAGGAGCTCACAAGGCTCAAGCAGTTCATCCGTGATGGGCGAAAGAGCGGAAGGGACGAGGCGGTGAAGAGCCTGAGCTTCTTGACGACCCTGAAGGAGCACGGACTGAAGCCTATCGATCTCATGCAGTCCTTGATGCCAGTCATTCCGGCGCAGTACCGCCCCGTGAGCAGTCAGGGCAGCAAGGTCATCAGTGCGGATGTCAACGAGCTCTACAAGGATCTCATGATCGTGAACCACACGCTCACGGATGCACAAAGTAACCACGATACCGATCCGGCTCACGTACAGGCTGCGAGAAAGCAACTCTACGCGGGAGTAAAGGCCGTCTATGGGCTTGGGGAACCCGTCAGCCAAAAGAGTGTCGAGAAGTCCTTCAAGGGGCTACTGGCGACCGCCCTGGGCTTACAGGGGGGAAGCGCAAAGACTTCGTTCTTCCAGGCCAAGGTCGTAACCAAGCCAATCGATTTGGTAGGTAGAGCAGTACTACTACCTGACTCCAAACTTGGACTAAGTGAGGCGAGCATCCCGCAGCAACTGGCCTGGAGTATCTTCTCGCCGTTCATTATCAGGCGGTTAGTGCGGAAGGGTGTTCCGGCTACGAAAGCCAGTGAGTACCTGAAGAACAAGCATCCCTTGGCACAGGAAGCACTCCAGGAAGAGATGCACGATCGTCCAGGGATGGTGAGCCGTGACCCTATGTTGTCGAAGTACAACCTGCAAGGGATGTTCCTGAAGCTGAACCCCAATCCAAAAGACTTCAGCATTAAGCTCAACCCACTTGTATTTGCCTCATACGGAGGAGATTGCGACGGCGACCAGTTGAACATCCAGCTGCCTGCCTCTGAGGAGGCAAAGGACGAGGTGAAGGAGAAGATGATTCCAGACAAGAACCTGATCTACCACCGTACCTTTACACCGATCTACCGTCCAAGCAACGAGGCCGCCACTGGAATCTTTGCGGCGAGCTACGAGGACAAGAAGAATAAGGCGAAGACCTACGGGTCCGCCCAGGAGGTCGTAAGGGATTACCTGCTGGGTAAGCTGGACATCGGTGATCAGGTGACGGTGTCGTAGTGCTTGTCACGACGGAGAAGTACAAGTACTAATTCCCGTCACTTCTCCACAAGTGATGTCAAATCCGACCGAACGACCACGTCCCGACTGGGACCACTACGCCATGGCTCTGGCTGAGGTAGCCGCCAGCCGCTCACCCGACCCTTACAAGCAAGTAGGGGCCGTAGGGCTGCGAATCGACAAGACAGTCGCGGGTACCGGCTACAACGGCGCCAGACCTGGGCTCGAAATAGACTGGAGTGATCGAGACGCCAGGCTTCCCCACGTGATCCACGCTGAGGTAAACTGTCTCTCGCGGGTGAAGCGGGGAGAGGTTACATCTCTCTACACCACCCTGTTGCCTTGTGGTGTATGCCTACGTGCGGCCAAGAGGAAACATGTACGGGAAATCATCTACCGGGACATGTATCACCGTGACGCTTCAGCACTGAAGGATGCGGCTAAGCTAGGGATCTTGCTTAGGAAGTTATAGAGTTAGCTACCCTGGTGGTAGTACTTTTGCTTATTTTGGGTTGATTTTGCCCCTAAGGGTTAAGCACTATCGTGCCCTCATTAAACCCCATCATGTCTAAAGAATTTTTAGCTGAAGTCGTTCATCACCGCACATACGCAAAATACCTACCGGAGGAGTGGCGCCGCGAGACCACCGGAGAGACCATCGATCGCAACTGCCAGATGCACGTGGACAAGTTCCCGCATCTGAAAGCAGAGATCGAGGAGGCCTATCAGTCCGTACATGGAAAGTTTGCTGTGCCGTCGATGCGCAGCTTTCAGTTCGGTGGTGAGGCGATCGTCCGCCGCCCAGTGCGTGGGTACAATTGCGCCTTCACGACCATCACGAAGGTGAAGGACCTGGCGGATCTCTTCTTCATGAGCATGTCGGGCGTAGGGGTTGGTTACTCCGTACAGAACCGTCATGTGTCTCAGTTGCCTCCAGTACCACATGGTTACTCCACTCTCGACTGGATCATCCCTGACTCCGCGGAAGGCTGGGCCGACTCGATCTTGATGCTGTTCGACAACCCGGACCTCCACTTCATCTACGACGAGATCCGCCCCATGGGTGCCGCCTTGAGTACCGGTGGAACAGCCAGTGGTCCTAAGGCCTTAATCAAGATGCACTCCAAGGTGCGTGAGATCCTGCGTAAGGCGGTCGGTCGGCAGCTGACATCCTTTGAGGTTCATCGTATTGCCTGCTTCATCGCTGACTGCGTCGTGGTGGGTGGTGTACGGCGTGGTGCGCTGATCTCCCTGTTCGACGTAGATGACAACGCCATGATGACCTGCAAGGCGGGCGACTGGTGGAAGAACTACCCTGAGCTGGCACGCTCCAACAACTCAGCAGTCATTCACCGGGAAGATCCAGACATCGAGTTGAAGATCCGCCGAGTCGTACAGGCTTGCTTCGCAGGTGGACAGGCTGAACCAGGGATCTACCTTACGAACGACTACGACATGGGGACGAACCCATGCTGCGAGATCGCCCTCCGTTCCCACCAGCACTGCAACCTGACGGAAGTCAACGTGGCGCGCTGTCTCTCGAAAGAGCAACTCTTCAAGGCCGTACGGGACGCAACCATCATTGGTACCCTGCAGGCCTCCTACACGAACTTCAGCTACGTGTCCCCTGCGTGGCAGCAGAACGACGAAGACGAGGCACTCCTGGGTGTTTCCCTTACGGGCCAGGCTGAGAACCAGGCGATCCTGACGGACGAGAACATGGCGGAAGCAGCAGCCTACGCCGTAGAAGTCAACCGTGAGTGGGCAGCCAAGCTTGGAATCAAACCAGCAGCTCGTATCTGCACCACGAAGCCAAGTGGTACAGCCTCTTCCTGGCTAGGTACAACACCAGGTGTACACGCAGGGCATGCCATTCAGTATCTACGTCGGGTACGTATGGATCGCCACTCTCCCTTGGCCAAGGCCCTGATCAAACACTTCGGTGCGTTTGTCGTGTCGGATCCATTCAACCAGGACGACATCGTCCTGCAGATCCCGATCGAGATGTACGACACCACACTGCTGCGTGACCAGGAAACAGCTCTCCAGTGCCTTGAGCGTGTAAAGCGGCTCTATGTGAACTGGATCCTCGGGGGACATGTGTCCGGGAAGAACACCCACAATGTCAGCCTGACGATCAACTACCATGAGCACGAGAAGGGCGCCATCATTGAGTGGATGGTGGAGAACCGGAACTTCTACAACGGCATCAGCCTGATTCCATACGACGGTGGGGACTATCAGTACCTCCCGTACAGTCAACCTCCTCATCCCGAGGTGTTCCAGATCCTCAAGCAGACCTTCGCGGAGTTGGCAGCCAGCTTCGACTTCAAGAAGATCCTCGAGAAGAAGGACAACACAGACTTCAAGGGAGAAGCTGCTTGTGCTGGTGGTGCATGTACGCTAGACCTTTAGGCTGAAGTACTTACACTGATAGCTAAAGAAAAGACGGACCGTACACCTGTGTGGTGTACGGTCCTTTTTCTATTTAGTGACTTTGTCAAAGTGGGGATAAAAGTTTTATCCCCACTTCTTTGTTAGTTGCTTGCTGTGTAGCACTACCGAACTATTCGGTAGACTGACTTCGCTTCGTCGACCCACTCCTCAGGACCAACCCAGGTGGACCTGACCGAGATGGTCTGTCCCCGCTTGTTGATGTATCTCTCTGAGCGCAGCATGCGGGTGTGTGCCCTTCTGGTGTGAGCAATTCGGGAGGTGTTCTCCTTCATGCTCACACCCGTGGTGGGTGCATCCTTTGTGTTGAGCTTACTCTTCCCGCTCACCACAATGAAATGTGGGCTACCTTCCAACCACTTGGTTACTCCGTAGTTGACTGGGCGCACCTTCGCAAGATGGTGCTTCGGTGCACTTACCACATACTTGAAGTTGGCATAGTGAGATAGTAGACACGATAGCACGGCGTCCGACTGTGCTGTCGTGATGTTCTGGATGCGTCGTCCGTGGTTGTATGCGTGCACAATATACTGACAGGACAGTTTCTCAGTCTCACGGCTCTCTTCCATATCAATCACGAAAGACTGTGTGCTGTGTCCCATCTTTTTGACGTCGTTTGTATTGAACAAGGCACTAACGACACAGTTCAGCTTATTCATTACACCGTCCTCGTTCCTTATGTCTTGAAACCAAAACGCAAGAGATAGGTTGTCGTACGCGGCGTTCTTCACGAGCAGCTTGACTGTCGGAAACGACAGAGGGAGCTGCCTCAAGACAGAATTACTAGGACGGTCGTCCTGCTTTGGTTCTTCTGTTATGGGAAAATCCATTAAAAACAGAGGCACGTTGGTTTCAAAGCCCAGCGTTCGACACGTGGCGTCGAGCTGGCCGAAATAGTCTGACAGCTTAGGTGTGGTTCTCATATCAAGTAATTATACCAAGAAACCCACGTACAACTTCCTCCCCCTTGGTATCTTACCCCATGCTACCGAAATCTGTTTCGGCAGCATCCCGTCGCTGCTATAGTTCCAACCGACAGACCCCGTCAGGGCTCGGCACCGCAAGGTGACTCCCCACCAGGATGGGGCGCCAGTCACTAACGATTGGAGAAGGGCTCGGCCAAGCCCTAAAAAAAGGATCCCGGATGGACCGCATGCTCTTCGCGAGAGCACATGGTCCATCCGGGTAGTGGTCGATCCTTTTTAGGTTTTAGGCAGCGACTGCAGCCTCATAGTCCACTACGGACAACCTGCTGTATCCACCGAGTGCGAGTTTGTACTCGGTTGACACATCTTCCAACAGACCGCTGATGTAACGGATCTGTTTCTCTACTACTGCGAGCTGAGCCAGAGTAGTCTCCGACTCCATACTCGCAACAGAGAAGAGAAGCTCTTCTCTGTTCGCTTCCATAAACTCCAACTGACCTTCGAGCTTCTTTATCAGAGCCCACTTCCCGAACACGATTACGTCGTGCGACGATGTTGTTGTTTTCATATAGCTAAAAATGGCCGACGGGTTTCCCCGACAAGTTGTTAGGTGGCCAGCCCAGGCGAGTACATCCCGCTTCAAGTAGCTATACCTCAAGACACTGCAGTATTCAGAGGGGGGTCCAGGGGCTAAAAAAAACAGGGACCAGAGGGGTTGATCCCCTGGTCCCTGTTTGAGTCTGCTTAGGTGTTGGTTACCAGTCCTGTCCAGTCTCCTGGGTCTGAAGGGCTGCGAACCCTGAGGGTCTCACTCCCTCCTGCCTTCCGGCATCCGCTTGGCGACAGAACTGTGGAGCTTCCGCCACCACTTCCACCTTCCGCCTGTAAGCGGATTCCTCCCCGCGATTGCGGGGGTGGATGTCGTAATAACTACCAATCTTGCGGGTGGGTACATGCGTTTTGTTTCTCATACAAAACATTATACCAACCAACTCGCTACTTTTCCCGGGGGGTGGTTTACATCAACAAGTGATTATTTGTTGACCTCCTGTACCACTCCGCTAGTTCTGGTTTCTACGTTATGCCAAAAGATAGACTCACATCATTACGACAATCCACGCTGATTGATACCCTGTTCAACTACACACCTGCCGAGGTACACGAGGCACTCAGCACTATGCTGGATAGCTCGGCGAAAACCCCACCGATCGCAGCTGTCACACCCGAGGGTAGCCTTACGGAAAACTACCCAAACGCAGCCAAGGAGAAGACCTGCAGCTGTGGCAACCCACGGTGTCGCCGCAACACACCAGCCGAGTACCGGGATTACTCCTCGTCTGTCGCGGGACTCATTGCAGAGGCCTTGAGTCGTGTCACCCGTCCTGTAGACACAACCCCTGAGGTTAAGGGTCTAGGGCAGCTGACAGGGTTGCTCGACAAACTAGCTGCCCAGTATAACTGCACACGGGTAGTCCTCGAGAAGGAGGCACCGCCTCAACCCTCTACTGACTTGCGGCAGCTCTTCGACTTCACAAAGCAGGCACAGGAAGACGCACGGAAGTCTCCAGCACAACCAGGAGAAGACCAGACGCCAGTTGAGGAGGCTGTCGAGGACTCCAACTCTCCTGAGGTTTCCAACCTGGGTATCCTGGTGGGTGACCGTGCGAGTAAGACCCGTGTCTTCGTTGAGGCTGGACACGACGCCTATGAGGTCTCCAATGTAATTTCCGCTAAGCTGGACTTCGATGGTGAGGTTGAATACCCAGTCTTGACGCTGAAGATCTTGTGTCCTCAGGTTGTATATCCAACCCAGGAATAGTCTCCTTACTTCGTTCTAACCCTAACCCCTACGTCCGCCCTAGTGTGGACGTAGGGGTTTTTCTTTTGTACCATCTGGAGCTATGTGGTTATTCAGAATACTCGTGGCGTTCTCCGCCCTCTTCGTTGCGGGGTGCGCCGCGTTCTTCTCCATCAAGGGCATGATGGTCCTGTTCTCAGGAAGTGCCATTGCGATCGCCATCATGGCCTCCTCACTTGAGATTGGGAAACTTGTGGCGGCCTCCTATCTTCATGTGTACTGGTGTAGAGTGCATCTCTTTCTCAAAGCCTATCTCTGCTCCGCCGTCGCGGTCCTCATGGGTATCACCAGTCTCGGGATCTTCGGCTTCTTAACCAACGCCTATCAGAAGCACGCCTCAGTAGTGCAGCAGTTCGAGCTCTCGATCGAGAACCAGACCAAGGAGCGCATCTCGCTAGAGCAGTCCATCCAGGATAACAAGCAGCGCATCGAGCTTCTCAATACCTTGAGGAATGAACAGGAGTCCCGGATCAAGGGGGCGAGCAACAACAAGGTCGCAAGGGATCAGGCCTACAAGGCGATTGGAGAGGCGGACCAAGAGATCCACCAGCGGGAGGATAAGATCCAGGCGGACAAGCAACACATCACGGATTTAGAACACGAGACCACAGAGGCTAGGCAGGCACTCAACTCCTCAACTGACATCGGATCCTTCAGGTTCATCGCCTCGGCCCTCAATACAGACGTCGACACGGCCGTCAGGTATCTAGTCTTTGCCCTCATCTTCGCCTTCGACCCACTTGCCGTCGCGCTCATCATGGTGCTGACCAACTTACTTGATGGGAAAGCCAACGGTGACGCCTTCATGGACCGAGAGCTCGAGACCACACGGGTCTGTAGAGAGCAGGATGAGTTGCAGAAGCAGAAGTGTCAGGACTACCCAGTAGATCGCCCAGAAAAGTACCCAGATGCCGAGAAGACCCCTGAGGTGGAAGAAGTCTTGAGTGTGGGGGAGACGGAGTGTGGTGAGGCTGTCGTGCTGGGGGATGGAGACTTCGTCTTGGAGATCGATTCAGTAAACGAAGAAGAGGTTGTCAGCCCCAGGGACCAACAACCTCTTAAAAGAAACTCGAGTGAACAGCAACCTGATCACTCGATCATCATGCGGACGGCCTAGACCGCAACTGGTGCCTTGATGGCTGCCTGGGGGTTGTACCCAACCAGCTTGATGTCCTCGTAGGTGAAGTCGAAGATGTTTTTGATCTCAGGATTGAGCACAAGGGTCGGGAGATCATCTGGAGTACGACTGAGTTGTTCAGCCACCTGCTCGCCGTGGTTTAGATAGATATGTGCGTCCCCTATCGTGTGGACGAAGGTTCCGACACCCAGGCCACAGACCTGTGCGATCATGTGGGTGAGTAGTGCATAGGACGCGATGTTGAACGGAACACCGAGGAAGAGATCCGCGGAGCGTTGATAGAGCTGACAGCTCAGTGTCTGGTTCTCCGTATCGACGTAGAACTGCACCAACGTGTGGCAGGGTGCCAGGGCCATCTTATCGATGTCAGCTGGATTCCAGGCCGTCAGGATGATGCGCCGACTGTCGGGGTTGTGCTTGATCTGATTGATCACATCGTTGATCTGGTTGATCACCGAGCCGTCAGGACACTTCCAGCGAACCCACTGTGCTCCGTACACTGGACCCAGTTCCCCATTCGCGTCTGCCCAAGCATCCCAGATGTGTACGTTGTTATCCACGAGGTACTTGATGTTCGTGTCTCCCTTGAGGAACCACAGGAGCTCATGTACGACCCCTTTGAAGTAGACCGACTTGGTCGTACAGATCGGAAACCCCTCCTGGAGATAGTAATGGGACTGTGTACCAAACATTGAAGTGGTACCGACTCCTGTACGATCCTTTCGTACCCTTCCGTTGTTCTTTACGTCTTCGAGTAGTGCTAGGTATTGCTGCATAGGGCAGCGAACCTACATACGGCTGTGGCGTTCTGACAAGATGATACAGGTGCGTATTGAGAGATTCACACCTGCCTTTTTGAGTACCCTCTGGACCAGCATGGGTCTCAGATAATTGCTACCCTCCCGGAGGTACTTGCTGTGGAACTTGACCCCTGCGTCCAGGAAGATGCCGGCCCAGACCTTACGACGGTCGTAGAGTCGCTGTACGGCGTCCTGACAACCAATCAGGACGAAGTTCTTACCTGTGACCTGGTGGAACCAGATCTGTAGGAGCAGCCACACCTGCGCACGCTCATAGTAGCTTGCCAGGTTCTGTCCTCTTATCCAGAAGTCCCAGGTCTCACTAAGCTCACCCTTGATTTCCGCCCACGTTACCTTTTCCCCCGCGAGTAGCTCCGTTGCCACTTGCTTCGCCGTCCTTTGGCGCCGGTAGTCGATGTTCAATTCCATGGGGTAAGATGGCGCGGGATGTGTGGATGCGGAAGCCTGTTGGCTTGTGTGTGACGCCTACGTACTTCGGGTTTAACTCCGAGTCCACATAGAACTCATTGGGTTGTTTCCGCAGGAGGTCCGACAGGATGCTGTTCTTCGTGGTGAAGTCGCTGATGTCTGATCTCTTCTTGGCCTCCAGGAGGTTCTTCAGGATCTCAGACTTCCCCTTGACCTGTGCGGTCTTCCCGAGGGCGTCCTTGATCTTCTGGAGAGCAGACGAGACGTACTGCATCCGAGCTTCACTGCCGTGAAAGAGTCCTTCGTGTAGAGGTGTCATGCCAAGTAAAACGCGTTTCCTTATCCCATCGTGTGGGATCTGTCCAAGAAGTCCACTTTTCAGCACATGATCGAAGTTCATCTGCCCTGCTTCCTGCCGGAGCGCACGCAGAAGTTGTTTAGGAGGCAGAGGCATGACGCAACTATATCTGAAGACACAAAAAGAGGCCCGCGATTTCTCACGGACCTCTTGATGCTATGCCAACCAAATGTCTCGAACTATCCCACAGGCCTAAAGGTCTCACGAAACTTCTCGTCTGTCCAGACTGTCAGGTGCCCTGACTGAAGTTCGACTAACCACTGCCCAGGTTCCCCCGTCAGGGTGGTCTTCCCAATCACGAGCCTCATGGGACTCGTGATCTGTTCAGCCATGACGTGGTGACCGTCACGATTGAGGTACTGCTGCATTAGATGTCGATGAGTCGGTAGAGGTTGGTACCCGTGTTGATCGCCCAGTAGAGAATCCTGAGGGACTGTCCGTTGGATCTGTCGAAGTACTTGTCCACATAGAGACGGTTTCCATTCACAGCTGCCCCTTGAAGGTTCGAGTTGGTCCCAATCGGGATCATCTCGTTCTTCGAGGCGTCGAAGCGATAGAACTTACCGGTCGCTGACTGTTGGACGTAGACGTAACCATCGAGCTCAAACCAGCTTGAGCCTGCGCCAAAAGATTCATTACTGGCTCCGCCGTATAACACCGAGCTACCTACCCAGCTGTTCGTGGCCATGTCGTAGACGTCTAGTGGTGTACCACCACGCCATGAGTACAGATACCGGCCGTTTTGGCGGAAGGTGGTGGTGTTGCGTGGTCCATACTGTCTGCTCCACTCGGTGTCATTCACCTGTGCCAGGTAGACTGTACCCATGCCGCCCGCTGCAACACCCCCACGAGCTGCAGTCGGGGTGTTGGTGATCCAGTTGTTCGCAACACCGGCTGCCCAGACCCAAACCGATGTACCGGTGGCGGACGTGATGGTGGCGGAGATGTTGATCGTCGTGTTGGTCACCACGGAAACCACGCGGGCACCCGAAGGTATCCCGGGGCCTGCAATGAACTGTCCCGCCACCACGTTGGATGTGTTACCACACGTGATGGCAGTTCCGGTCGAAACAGTCGTGACCGTGATGGTGGAGAACGTGTTGGACCACACGTTGACCGTCGCGGCTGAGATAGCCGTGGTGGGGGCCGAGATCGTGAAGCTGACGTTTGCCGATACAGCAGTGACAATGGCACCCGTAGGTATACCTGTTCCTGAGACAAGCATCCCTACCGTGACACCTGCCGTGGCGGTACATGCTATGACCGTGATCCCCGAGGCCTGCGCGTTCGTTATCGCCAGGGCTGCAGGTGAATGTGCTAATCCGACAACCTGGATGGTTGTACCGGTGGCTGCCGTGATGGCTCCCGATATGGTGATCGAGGTGTTCAGTGAGATTGCGGTGATTATTGCACCTCCCGGTATCCCTGTTCCGACGACGTACTGACCCACCAGCGCGTTACTGGTGTTTGAACAGTTGATGGTCGAGCCTGAAGAAGTTGATGTAACGGTCAGGGGAGACATGGCGGCACAGGTCCCAGCCATTGAGTACTTGTACAGCGTGACTACTGCGCCACCAGTGACGAACAATTGATCGTCGTTCCCCTCGATGACGAAGTAACTCGTGGCGTCGGGCGTCACGGTCCAAGGTAAAATAGGGAACAAGGTGTTGGCGGAGTTGTTCGCAATGGTGCGAACCTGTCCGGCTCCTGTTCCCGCCACGATACGCACCTGGTTACCTACCCAGATGTTGTTCCCCCAGACGATTGGACCCACGTAGACCGTTGTACCGGTCGCTGAGGTGATCGTGGAGTTGAGCGTGATGCTGACGTTCGTCGACACCGCAGTAATGAGTGTGTTGTTCGGAATCCCAGGACCCGACACAGGCATCCCGACCGTCACACCCGAGGTGTTACCGGCTGAGAGCGTCGTGCCTGAGGAGGCAGACGTCACCGTCAAGGCTGTGGTAAAGCTGTTGACTAGCTGAAGCTGTGTACTTCCTCCTGTACCTAACCCAGCGGAGAAGCCGCTGAGTTCAAATACACTGGTGGTGTCGAGCGTGACGACTGCATCGAGCGTCAAGGTATTGGAGGTGTTCGCCGTTACGACCCGGTAGGTACCTACTCCTGTACCTGAGACGACCTTGAACAGCATCTGACTCCACTGATTGGTCACCCAGCTCCGTGTACCACAAGGAACAGACGTGGAGGCCGTGACGGTTGCGGAGACATTACCAATGTCAGTTAAGCACTCAGCTCCTGGTGTACCGGTCATTATGGCCTCGTTACTCGAGATAACAGGCGGGACTATCGTGACGGCCCTCGAGGTCCAGGTGTTGAGCGCGAAGTCGTGGTATTGGAACCCTGCACCTTGTACGTTGTACCAGAGACGAGTGGTCATGAGTACATAGGTACTCGTGGTATCGATTGCAGACGCAAAGGCGTCCTGCACAGTGATGACCCCATTTGCTCCGAGCGTGTTGCTCGCAATGAGGCGTTCCTGTCCTGCATTCGTACCACCCGTGATACGTATGCGGTAACCCCTGAGGTCACGCGCAAGCGTCAGGTTGGTCGTGATGTTCAACGTGTTACCCGCCGTAGCGGTACCGGTTGTACCCATGGGATGAACGTATGCCGCTACCCCTGCCCCGAAGGTACCACCAGAGGACGAAGCAACGAGCTGTCCAAAGCCTTCTTCATTCGCAGCAAACTGGTATCCCGTGTTGATCGCGGTGAGATAGTACGCGAGGTTCCCGTCCCCCATGTTCAACTTATCTTTAACCAGACAGACCCCAACAGCCGTGGCGGCTGGTAGAGGAGTGTAGACCGACTCCCAGATCTTCCGGTGTAGCTTCTTGCGTAGGTTTACAGTAAGGGGCATAAGTAATTAAATTGAGATGTTCTGGTATACATGCTGTGGCAATACAGGCAAGTGTGACGCTTGGTTGATGCCTACGTGTAGTGCAAGAGCAGCTGCGTTCGTTGCTGTGCCGTTCGCTGTCATCACGGGTGTCTGACCGGCAATCTGGTTGATGTTGCACGACAAGTTGGTCGCCGTGACGGTGGCGGTCGTGATGGTTCCGGAGGTAATGACGACCGGGATAGCGCGGGCACCGTCTGCTGAACCGTTCTGGTTCATCAACTCGACAACGTGACGGGTGTATTCCAGCTCCGCCACCCCGTGAATACGACACTCGGTACGCTTGAAGAACGCACCTCCGCAGTTGATCAGCCCGAAGTCTGCCCCTACGCTCTTTACTTCGTAGACGTTGGGTGCAGACGTCATACGCAAGACCAAGTAGGGTCCGTCATAGAGACCCAGGCTGGTTGCATCGCAACCGTAAAGCTCCCAGTATTCCCCCGGAAGTGCTCCAGTGGGTGCGGCACTCACCGTGATGGAAAGTACGTTGTTGGTGCGTTGGATTGACTGAACCGCCAGAGTGGTTATACCAACGAGTGCTTGTCCCCCCTGCACCAGCATCAGCATACCTCCCTGAGTGCTGGACGCTGAACCAGTCAGACCAGCAAACGTGATGGTGTTGGTGGACACAGACAGCACCGGGGTAGTGGTTTGTGCGGGAAAGTTGACTGTGTCGCGGTTACCTGCGAATGCAACCTGAGACTGGTTTGCCGTCAAGATCGCCGATACGTCGCGATCAAGAACAGCTGTCCAGGTTGTGGACCCCGCCTTGTTCAGACTCACAACCTTTGCGATCGGTCGCGTAGAGTTCTTGAGTACCTTGACCCGTACGCGGACCTTGTACTCTTTTTCCTCGTCCGGGATTCCCTGAGTCCAGCGGTTCTGCCCAGAGGGAGCTGCGTTGTTGTCTGCCCCACGACTGACAACCATGAACTCCTGAGCGGAGCCAATGAGCTCATTCGCATTTGCTGAGTTGAAAGAATCACAGTAACTAGATGTATTGGTCTGCGTCGCAGCTGTGGTAGCCACCGTCATGTTGATCTGACGAGGTGAGGCACCGTTGCGACGGGATGTGAAGGTCGCGTTGTTCGCGGTGGTGTTCTCATACAGAAGACCAGACGCGTTAAGGGCCAGACCACATGGATCCGCCCAACGTACAAAACCACCAGCGGTATACGTACCGTTAGTTACGGTGAACGGTATGGTGATCTGCCGGTTTGTCACCACAGTTACGGCGAGAGGCCCCAGGTTTAACCTGGAGTCCTGATTTCCAAAGAGGATAACCCGGTCACCACCTTTAAGGTAGTGGTCCGCTGCGAAGTTTATGGTTGCTACGTTCGACGTAACCGAGACGGTACCTGATATGGCTAAGTCGGCTGGAGACGTGATGCTCTGTATAACATCAGAGTCATTCACACCCACCAGTTCAATGGCAAACTCCTGCCCGAGCATACGCTGAGACATCGACACGCCAAATAGGAAGCGTGAGGGAAGTTTGAACGAGTCTTTGGTCGTCAGAGTGTATTCCGTGTCACTGACTGGGTCTAATGCTATTCTGAGATAGCTGGAGCCTGCGGTGTCCCCACCTCGTCCCACAAATGAGCTACCTTGACTGACCCAGACTTGGTCCCATACCGCAAGATCGGGTGAGCCTGTGATGAAGTTATCACGGAACAGCTTGCGTACGTTTCCTACCATGACGGCGCCATGGGTACTAAGGGGCAACTCCATGATCTGACCAGTTGAGTCTTTACCGGCTATCCGAGTCAGATCGGACATACCGTCCACTGCGTACTGAATCTGCAGCTTGTCGGTTGCGTTCATCGCGGTGGTGTCGACCGCCAGCGTCACGACCGTACCGGTTATGTTAGTGGCGACATAAGCCGGGTTGATGAACGGAGCGAATAGGATCGCACCTGAGTCTTGATGTACCACCGACTTCAGCTTCAGGAAGTTGAAGTTTGGGACTGCTGCGAAGTCTAGTGTCCTGCTGGCAGGAACGAACGGGATGGTTTCTGTTAATACGCGAGAGTCCATGAGGTGATTATGATAAAAAGGCTGCGGCCCGTGCGGCGATGAGTTTGGAGTCTATCTGGGTGGTGCTGTAGGTGTCCAGGATGGTGCGGATGGCTGCGGCGTCAGATGCCAAGAGTAGTGACTTGCCCGTTGCGGTTGCATCGGCGATGTCGGCCACGTTCGTGACACTTGCGGCGCCGCTGTTGAGTTGGAAGATCGAGTTGTCCCAGCGTTTCACGAAGATAGCACCTGACACGAGATTGATCGCAAGCTCCCCAACGACTAGATCGCCGGCCACTGGATCGGCGTCCACACCTGCACCGTTCCTTACCACCATGGTAAGACCTCCGCCTTGTGCGTGTGTACCACCACCTGGTCCACAAGGGTCAGGCGCAGGAGGTACGTAGACACCTGGGTTCGTCCCAATGGTCGGCACGACCGTGGTTTCAAAATTGAGGAGCAGTTTGGTGTCCGTGATGGCGGTGGGTAGTACTCCTGCGGTGAAGCCGGTACCGTCGGACGCGTAAGGTGAGCTTCCGACCGTGACACGTATGCAGGTTATGTCCAAACCTCCGTAGCCATTACCCTTCCCACCTATGAACCAGAATGGCGCGGCTACAAAGTCTACTGAGTCGAAGCCTGATGCGTAGGTCGGGCTGCCGTCCAGTAAAAACGAGAACACACCACTCGAACGTACTGCTGCCAAATGATGCCAGTTGCTATCATTCCACAGGACGTTTTCAGCCCCGAAGCCTGTAGCTCCGTATGTCTGCATGTGGTTCGCATCATCTCTAGGATAGTAGACGAAGTTTGTCGCGTTGTTGTCGTTTCGAAGGTCAAAGAGCGCCTGATACTGTACAAGTTTCCGCCGCACGTAGGCCTCCACACAAAAGTCAGCTGTCCCTATGGTGATTGTGTCGGCCCGCACCGAACCTGTATTTTGTATGGTTTCGTTGTCTACACGCGAGGCAAACTTGGCACCACCGGCTTGGATGCCCTGCACGATGCCGCTAATTGTGACGGCGTTTGCAAGTCCAGATGTATCGTCGTACCAAGCCATATAGAGGAAGATAGCAGAAGGCACAGGTACTGAGAAGCACCTGTGCCTTGTTTGTTAGTCGTTACTGAAGCGCCGCGATTCCCTGTGCCTCCCGGATCTGTGTGTCAAGTTGTGCGGTGGTATAGAGGCTCAGGAGTGCACGGATTGCTGCAGCGTCTGCGGCGAGTAAGAGGTTCCTACCCACCGCCGTGGCGTTTAGAATGTCGGCCGTCAAGACACCACCACCTGTGCCTTTATTCAGTTGAATGACAGTACCGTCCCACTTCTTCGTGTAGAAGGCACCACTCACAAGGTTGAGTGCTAGTTCCCCTGGTACCAGATCCGAGGCACTAGGTGCCTTGTTGCTGGCCTGTCCGTTCTTCCACACGAGTGTGATGCCTTTCCCACAACAGCCACCCCCTCCTCCTCCACCCGTGTGGGGTTGTGCCACGTAGTTGAGTGCACCCGGAAGTGTGTAGTTTCCGGTGTATTTAGCCGTAGGCGTCAGGATACACTTGTCGATGTAGCCCCAGAAGTACTCCGAGGTGAAGTTGAGCCCACCGATCGTGAAGGGTATCGTAGAGTTCCCAATCGTGCTGTTGGGTGAGGTCTGTAGCCCACCGTTGAGATATATGCGGAAACTCGTACCCGTATACACCACCGTGATTTCATCGAACGTAGATGGATCGATATTCAAACTAAAGCCCAGGGAGTTGAATCCCAAGGTGTCACCATACCAGAATACCTCTCCTGTGGCGTTATCGACGGTAAGGTCGAAAGTACAGACGCCGGAGGAACGCTGAGAGAATAGATGCCCGTAGCCTGATCCTCCTGATGGCAACGCCACGCTCATCTCCAGCGTCCAGGCAGTGCTGCCGGAGAACCCCAATCCGGTAGAGTGAGGGAAGGTTACGTACATCGGAAGCTCTCCGTTACCTCCGGAGTACAGACATGCGAAGCCTTGTGCCCCCGTTATACCTGAAGGAAGGTACTGTGTTTCGTAGTCTACCGGTATACCACCTGGACCTCCGACACTAGGGATCACCCTTTGGTAGGAATGATCGAGTATTGAGCTGAAGTCGAGCGCCAGGGTCTCGGGACCTGTGTAGTCGATTGGGGAGTAGGTCGACCCGAAGTGACAGAGTATCTTGGTGTTCGTGACATTGTCAAACAGGGTGTACCTGGGTGTAATGGCTGCTGAAGGGTCATAAGGACAGCTTCCTACGATACAGCGAAGGCTTGCGATCTCGTGTCTGTAGTAGCTGCCTGGTGCGACGGAGGAACCCAATACGTCCACCGAGGTACTGTAGTTGACACTGTCGAGTGAGGTGAAGTAGCGAGCCATGTTCCCATTGCGGCCACCTATGAAGAGGAAGGAAGCTCCACTCTTCCGTCCCCATATCACGTGAGTAAACTCACTATCTTGAAATGGGTAATACGCAATATGTCCTTGGTTGTCATTGTAGCAACCCAACACGTTACCACCTGAGTAGCCATAGATGAGGGGTCCATAGCTGGCAACATAAGGACGGAAGTCAAACAACACCAGCTGTCCTACGGCGCCTGAACCATCATATCTTCGATAGATGGCCTCAATACAGAAGTCCCCCGTCCCTATTGCGGCAGGCAAATCAAGTTTCAGGTAGCCATCTCCGTAGTGTGTGGCACTGTCCCCGATCCCGTTGGCCGTCAGTACACCGTTGCCGAGGTCCGTGTTCGATATGTTACCTGAGGAGTCCACCAGAGTGATTGTTCCACCAGCACCTGCAATGTCGTCGTACCAAGGCATAAGTAATGTATAGCAGAAGGGCCAGCCACTTGGAAGCGACTGGCCCTTCGATTAACTAGCTGGTTGTTTCTTATGCGTAGGTACCGCCACTGAGCAAGTCACCAACGCGTATGACGTCAGCCGTCAGACTCAAGGCACCCGTCGTGGTCATCTGGAGACCAGACTGTGTGCTGAGAGGCGCGAGGACCCCACCGATCTGTGCTGTTGAGGCGAGCGACATGGCCGCACTTGTGGAAAGTGAAAGCAATCCAGTTGTGTCGATAGCGAGGCCCGTGCCGATCTTGACATCCCCGAGGTTCGTAAGCGAAGCGATTGGACGCTGTGCCAACTTCAAGATCCCTGTGGTGTCGAGCGATGCAACACCACGAGTCGTGGCTGCTCCCAAGTCAGCGGTCGTGAGGGCGAAGGGAAGCTGCGAGGCACCGAGCGTAACGGTACCTGAGTTGTCAGGTGTGACACCATTGATGTTGTTGATGTCCGGTTTACCGCCTTGTATGAGATCCCAGAACGAGCCAGAGGAGCGGTACACAGCGAAGTCCCCAGTCGTGATGACTGTACCGACCGCAATACCACCAGAGGCAGAGGACACAACCAGGCGTCCGTCTCCACCCGTCACACTAAAGAGTACATAGTCCCCGTTCAGTGGAGTTGGTGCAGCTGTAGTTAAGTCAGAAGCCAGTGTGCTGTAGGTACCACTTGCCGCCACGGTAACTGTTCCGCGGTAGTTCAATCCACCGTACACACTCGAGGGTAGCTGTGACAGCGGGATGATACCCGTCGAAGTCAACGTCGCGATCCCTACGGAGAACGTACTGTTAACACCCTGACCAAGAAGACTCGCGAGCCCCTGAGTCGTCAGGGCGAATGCCTGCTGAGTCGTAAGGGTTAGGTTGCCAGTTGAGTCGGCCGCATTACCATGCAGAGTGAATGGTCCGATGCGGGACATCGTGAGATCCCGCTTCTTGAGGAAGAGGGCTCCGGACTCCAGGTGTGACGCGATTTCACCAGTGCTCAGCTGAGCCGCCTGGGTCGTCGTGATGGTCTGCGCACCTGAGGTGGTTAGATTATATTTTGGGACGAGGCCCAGGACTGTTTGGTTTGCCATAAATTAAACGTATGTTCCTGCAGATAGTATGCTGTTTGCTAAGTTAGTTGAACTGGAATCTTTCAAGACTAGGTCGACGTCCGCTATTCCGGCTTTGAACCACCAGTCCTCCACTGCGGAGCCATTCAGTACCCCGACCGTAAGACCTTGGTAACGAACAGCCGCCCCGTTGTAGAAGAGAGCAGCTCCGGTGCTGTTGAAGGGTCCGTACCGGGCGTCGAGAGGCTTGGGAGCCTGTACCGAGATGTTGTCGTTGAGGCCGATACTCATGAGATTAGCTTATCTGGATGCTACCCGTGGTGGAAGTGGCATATCCACTGATGTAAACATCGTACGAGACGTTGTTCCACAGGACAGTTGTGAAGTTAATGGTCTGTGGAGCCAAAAACAAGTTCCCAGCACCAATGCTCCCCTGATTCAGCGCCGTGTTGTACCAAGTGGTCTTGTCCACTACGGAAGACGGGATGGCGAACCAGATGAACTCGTTCGACGCGTTGAACGTCATGGCGATCGTACCGGTGGCAAGCTGTAGCACCTTGTTGGCACTTCCTAGCGCAGCCGCGATCGAGCCGGGAGTCGGCTGGCTCGAGCTCTTACCCCAGTAGTACGGGTAGATTGCCTGTAGTGTAGGACCGTTTGCTCCCAGGTTAGAGGAACTAAGCTGCGGGGCATCTACTGACCTGACGGCGAACGACCGGACGTCGTCTACCCCCTTGTTGTTCTTCTTCACAACACCCGAGAGGTACGAAGACTCACCAGTCCAGGCGAAGCTTCCTTCCGTAGGGGTGAAGCTGTCGGTGAACTGTAGCTGATACCCGTAGTTCGGGTTGTTGTAGTCGTACTGCCCGTACTGATCCGCAATGTCGGTGCTGGGGGTAGCCGAAGGACTGTTCGAGATGGCGACCTGTGTGCCGTTGCGTCTAAGGCGCAGCAGTGTGAAGCCACCGGTATCGTTCTTACTGGCCGAAAGTGTGAGCTGTTGGGATACCGAAGAGCCAACCTCCACTAAACCACTCGGTACCGTACCGGACAGCAACAGCGTCGGGATCACGTAGGTGGGCAGTAGGTCAGGGAACAGCAAGGTGTCGAGTGCCTGCACCAGACTCTTGGTCTTCCAGGTGGAAGCTGGAAGCGCCGGCGCTCCACCGACCGGTACACTCATGACGCTGTCCGCCACTGGGGTTCTGTAGCGGGTAGTCAGGAGTCCGTTGTTGAGCACAAGAGCATCGGTACTGCTCAGTACCGTGATGCTGGCTCCACTACCTGAGCCTTGAAGCGAGGCTAACCACTCCGACTCTGTGCCGACGAACCCGTTCGCCAGTGCGATCTCATAGGCTGAGGCTCCGTCTGCACCAATGATCCCATCTTGTCCCGCGGCCCCACGTAGATCTACACCAGGAGGCCAGATACCTGCAGCCTTAGGGCCGAAGATGTAGTGGCTCGCGTTGTCTATGTAGAAGTCGCCGTTCGTCCCCAGACTGTTGCTCGGGACGCCGGAGCCATTCAGTAAAGATTTCCCGTCGACGCCGTTCGTACCAGCTAAAGTGCTGATCTGCAGTAGGTTTGTCCAGCTTACGTCTCCTGTGAAGCGCCATTGGATGAAGGTCCCGTTGTTCTGTAGTTGAACTTCCCGTCCGTCCGCCCCGTTGCCGATCTGGGCCGTAACCTCGTCGACCAGGTCGCTGTAGTTCAGCTTCCGGATCTTCTGGTTCTGATATAGGAACATCAGGTCGTTCGCCTGGATAGGGAAAACGACCGGAAAGAGCTCCGTAGGGTTCTTGATGCGGACAGTCATGGAGTCACTCTAGCAGAGGTGGCTTAGTGTGGGAACATCTCACCGTGATTTACATAGGTATGGAACGCACGGTTCCTGATGTCAGGCTCTTGTAGCTCCACAGGTTTACCCGCGTAGTGCCAGGCACGGGCCTCGGGCAGCAACACCGAACGGAGATACGCTTCCCTAGGGGTCATCTTGAGTCGTTCTAAGAACCCGGGTTGGTATTCCTTCTTGAACCCCTTTTCTCCACCCAACCGAGCGTAGTCTTCCGCATGTCCGTACTCATGCTTCACGACATCAGGGTTAAGTCGGTCGTTGCCTACGACGAAACCCTTCTCACCACGAGGTACGAAGAACGCGTTGGAGGATCCCCATACGGTGGGACGAGAAGCTGCGGCGAGAAGATGACGAGTCAGTAGCCCTATGCCTTGCTTCTTACCTGCACGTGCGACGTCACCATACGAGGAGGCGTACTCCACATCCTTGACGATGTCGGGCTTCTCTACCGAGCGTGCGTCTTCAGCCTTGTACTTCAGCAGCTTACTGAGGTGTGGATAGGCCTTCATCAACTGCTCAAGAGTGGGAGCGTCTGGTGCCGTGCCTATGGGTTTCTTCTCTTCCGCCTCTTTCTGCGTAGCCTTCGTGAGATTCCGTTGTGCGTGTGCGTTCCTCAGTCCATCAACCGTCGCACCTGTCAGACCAAGTACAGACATGAGATGAGGGGTGAGCATAAAGGGAATCGGAGAGTTTGAGCCGTAAGCTGCTGCCGAGGTCGTACCGAGGGCCGTAAGCAACCCTGCGTATGTGCCTGCGTTCCGTTTCAGATGCGGAAGTACTCCAGGCGTAGGAACTGCATCCTCATAGTCCGGATCCGGGTTCATCTGCCACGCAGGTGCGCCGAACGCCTCCTTATTCAACAAAGCTGACGCTGCCTTTAATAACGTAGGGTCCTGTAGGTTCATTTGATCAAGTCTATGAATTGTTTTGAAAGTCGTTCCTTGTCGTCCGCAAGGTTCTGCAGGTACTCGTCCGTACTGACTGGCTTCCTACCGAGTAGTCTATCGATCAAGCTACGTGGCATCTGGCTGAGGTAGTGCTGTACCTCGACATTCCGTTGGTCTTCAGGTAGCGCGTCGTGAGATCTATACCGTGCGGCCCTACCGACCACCTGCTTGATCTTCTCGTTGTTGAAGTGAGGCTCCAGGAGCTGCACCAGCCGTGTACCCTTCAGATCCAGCCCTTCGGCACCTGCACTCGATACGAGCAGGGCCCTGAGCTTACCTGCGTTGTAGTCCTGGATCTGCTGTTCACGTTTCTGTGAATCTGCCTCTCCCGTGAACTCTCCGTAGGGAATCTGGTGTTTGTCCAGCAGAGCCTTGTAGGGATTGATGCCGTTCTCGATGTAGTTCGAGTACACCAGGCCCTTGTAGGAAGGATCAGCATCCAGGTTCTTCTTCAAGTAGCCAAACGCCTGATCGATCTTCGGAGAGACGATGTGCTCAGGGTTCTCCTCAAAGCCTGCGGTGCCGTTGTTGAGCATCCGCGCACCCGACAGGAAAGGTACGAGCTTCTCGAGTTCCCTGCGGTTAGGAGCCAGTCCCATCTGAACCTTTGTCCTCAAGGGCCCACTGAGCTGACCCATCATGGCGCCGTAGAGCTGCTGTTGTCGTTTAGCCAGCGGCACGCTGACTCTTTTATCCGTTACCTGTGGCATTCCCTCGGGATTACCACCGTGAAAGTCGATGTATTTGTGGAACACCTCACGGAGCTGTTCCTTGTTCTTCACCACGTTCTCACGCCTGGGTGACAAACCAAGCAGGTGATGGAACGCAGATGGGTAGGTGGTCTCGCGCTTGATGTACTTCTGATCGAACTCACTGGCGTTCTCAGGCAACACCGTCTTGCCTGCCGCCAGGTTGATCAGGTTGGCGATGTCTGAGGGTTGGTTGTAGATCGGCGTACCGGTCAACAAGAGACGCTTGGCTGGCTTCACACCCTTGAGTGCCGTCAGGAGGCTGCTGCCGTTGTTCCTGAGCCTGTGGGCCTCATCCACGATCATGAGCTTACCCTTGAAGTCCTCAGGATTTGCGCCATTGCGCGCCAGGGTCTGCTGAGAGCGGATGTTGAGGTCAGCAGGCTGCTGACCCACCCACTTCTGTACCTCTTTCTCGTAGTTCCCCTGCAGTGCGGCCGGTAGTACGACTTCAGCGGGAAGACCTAGCTCCTTATAGGCCTCTATGGAGCTCCTGGTCTTCCCGCTGCCTAGTCCGTGCATCAGGATCAGGCCCGGTTGATCCCTCCGCTTGAGTTTCTGCACAATACGCTCCTGATGCGGCAGTCGCCCTTGGATGGCTTCAGCCGCTGCCTTAACCTTTAGGTGAAGACTCAGGAGAGAGTTTGGCATACTACTCCACCCCGTAGCTCGTTCCTGGTCCCTTGGCACCAGGTTGCACCATGCGGTCGTTGCGATCTCCCATGTTGGGTTTGACCGGTGCGGGAATCTCGATCTTGGGCGGCACGACAGCTGCGACCGGTGTAGGGGCCTTGATGGCACTCGCTACGTCGTTGAGGTCCGTCTCACCTGCAGCTTGTTTGAGGATCGTGATGGCCTGCTCTTCAGTTAGTCCGTGTTGCTGGGCTCGTTTGACGAACCCCTGGATAAATGCTTGTTTACTCATGAGAATCCGTTTTCTTGTGTTGTTTTTTGTGTAGCAGCTTGTATAGCCCGTACGCACCTAGTCCTGCTGCCCCTACACCGGCAGCTGGTGCTACATCAGCCAAGAGGTCTTGTGCTCCTAAGTCCCCCATAAAGTCTCTGACCGGGCGTAGAGCTACACCTCCGTGGTGTCGTAACTGCTCCATGGTGGAAGGTGCGTGCCAAAGAAACTGTGCGTGGTATTTAGCGTCCTCAAGTGCATCTTGGGCAGCATTACCATACAGTCGTTTACCGTCAGCCAGCATTGTGCGAGCGGTGGCACCAGCATCGTGTAGCTTGTCGCCTATACCTGAACCTTGGGAACCAGTTAACGCGTCCTTTAACTGATTGTAGAAGGAGGAGGTCTTCAGTAGCTCTAGTGCCTGTGTACTAGGGATGCCGTGTTGCTGTGCTCTCTTTACGAACCCCTGGATGAATGCTTGTTTGTTCATAGGGTTAAGCTGTTTGACGTTATGCGAAGTTGAATCCTTCAAGTGTTCGTAGGCCAGGAAAGCCGAGGCATCCTGGTTCTTAGGAATAATTGAAAAGTAGTGGCGACGTATCAGAGCTGAGTCGACTGGTAGATCATCAGACTTCGGGACACGGTGGAACAGCTTTCGTAGCATACCCATTTGGTTGTGCCGGTCCTGCTCTTGCTGCACTACAGCATCTCTACGTTTCTCGTCATCAGTGTAGTCGGCTACGGCAAGTGAAATACCTGAAGGTATTGTCGGATCGTGAATTGACACTAAGTTGTTGCGCGGAGTCCGATAAGTTTCGTGCTCCTGGTGGGAGTAGGAGTTACCAGGGAACGCTTGGTCTTCCCGTGCCCTGCGGGATCCTGTGATTCTGAGAAGCGGGTCTGGGTTGCTTGCTTCATCCTTATGTACAGAGGAGTCGAAGTGATAGTTGGTCAGCGCCTGATCGCGTAATGAACTCACATGCCCGACTTCGAGCTTCTTTACGTTTTCCTTACTGAGTGTGCCGGTCGCTTCGGTCTGCGCCTTTGCGGCGGCAGCGAGGAGCCGGTTTAACTCCTCCGTAGGAATCCGGTGAGTATGGATGTAAGATCTGTGAAACTCGTTCATATAACTTTGAAATCTGCTTGTCGTTGAGCGTACCCTTTCTTGATTTTCTCCACAAGGGCCTCGCGATCACCATCGATCTCTTTTTCAGTCAACCTCAGTACCACGAACTGATCCCGCTCGAGCTTCTCCTTCACCTTGCGGTCCTTCTCCTCGATCCTGCGGTGCCAATAGGTCCCGTCGGCGAACAGCACGACGTTCGGTTCTATAAAAATGTCCACTACGGTGATACCCCTAAGTGGCTTCTGGGTAGTGAATTGGTAACCTAGCTCCTCGCAGATTGTCCGGAGTTTTGTCTCGATCCCTGTCTCCTTGTGTTCACCACTCAGGTAGCCCTTGATGCTGGAGCACAGCTTGCTGCATGTCTTCCCCTCCTGCATACGGAAAGTCGCTCTGGACCACAGGCGACCACAGAGCTCACACTCGATCTTGCCGTACGTGGAGGCCACGGCGTTATTCCGCTATGATGCCGGACAGGGGATGTTGACTGCGGGGTGTCCAACCGGGTCCACGCATCATGCGTGCGGACTCGGCAGCCACGAGATCTGGAGATTCCACCACCATGCTCTTGGGTGTATTAGCCAGGACCTCTTCGGCTCTGTTCTGTCCCCGGCGTAGTGTTTCAGCCGAGCTTGGCTCCCTGTTCAGGAACGCCTCACGCCTCGTGGTCTCCGCCTGACTCTTATTCATCGAAGGTCCGAACTTGCCCTTACTGCCCTTCTGATTGATCTTCGCGGCCGCCTGTTGGATCTTCGCGATGGTGGAGGGATCCGTGGCGCCCGGCACCAGGCTCGACTCCACCATCGTGGGGTCTACCTGTAGGTTAGCTGCCTCTTGAGGACTCAGGGGTTTAGCCTTACCGGAGGTCGCCGTCGCCAAGGCCGTGTTGTCGACCTCCCTGACGCTGCCCTTAGGACGAGGAGCCATGCCCTTGGGCTTTGGATTAGCCGCCACGTCTTTGAGCTTGGACTCCAGACTGGTGAGAAGTTCTTGGTTTACAGATCCCGCGGGAGGAACTGCTGCTGCTGGAATCGGAGGAGGTGTACTGGCCTTGCCCTTGAGGCCCGTGAGCTTCTTGGTCAGACTGTCGAGTACGCCCGTGTCCTGTACCCGCTTGGTGACCTTGTCCATGACGCCGAGCTGATCAAATGGGTCGTTGTTGACTCCCTTGAGCATCGATTTGTAGTCAACTGCTGGCAACTGGTGCTGAAGTGCCTCCAGGATGTCCTGGCGGGTTGCACCGTTACCGGACGCATGTTCCATCAAGGGGGCGACCTGATCCCTGAGTGACTTGCCAATAGAATCCCGGAGCTTACCACCACGTTGAATCCCAACGCCTACACCTACACCTCCACCCACCGCGGCACCGATGCCCGCACGGTTCAGGTAGTGTTCCAGACGCTGCCGGCTGCTCATCCCCTTGGTGTTGCCCATGAGGTCCTCGACTCCAGCCTCTGCGGCACCGAGTCCAGCACCACCAAGGGAACCTACTAATCCATGGGATAGGGCGGAACCGGTACGGAATCCCCGCATCTGTCCCTTGATCAGGTTCATGACCTGCTTCTCGAAGTCCTGTGAAAATGCTGCCTTTTTAGTCGCCATAGCTACTGGGAAGTTACCAAGTTCTCCCTGTAGCTGATAGCTAAAAAAACTTGTCCTTCTGTCTCACAATCGGATAACAGCGTTCAAGGTATTATACCGACCCAGGGGGCGGGTGGGGCAGGGGGGTCTACCTGCGGCGAGCCATGACGAGAAGAGCCCGGATGGCGAAATAGGCAGCCATGAGGACCAACACGGTGTCTGCGTGGTCTTGTAGCACCGTGAGGGAGGTATCCAGGAATGTCTCGAGTCCTTTCATCTGGATAGCTTACCAAGCAGCTAGGATGCCTGATACCTAAAAAAGAAGGACCACTGGGCAACCGCCCGTGATCCTCCCTTCTCTACTTACCTCGACTAGGATTTCCTGTCGAGTGTGCAGCTCCAGACAAGGGCTGCTACTGCGGCCACCCATGTGACCAGTTGTGTTAGGTTAATCATTTGGTTACCTCCTTGATTGCCTCTGTCGTGAGGCTCACGGCTTCAGCTGCCTTGTTATAGGCAGCTGCCTGTAGTTCGAGGCGAGCTTGCGCTGCCTCCCCTGCACTCACTGCGAGCTCAGGGACCTTGACCTTGGCCTCCTCGACCAGGGCGGTCACCTTGGCTTTGGTTTCCTCTGCAGACGTCTTGGCTTCGGCGAGCTTCCCTTTCAGGAAGCCAACCATCCACTCCTTATCCACCACTTTGGTGGACTTAATGGTTTCGGTCTGAGCTTTGAACTCAGACTTCGCCGTCTGCAAGTCCGTCAACACGTCCGCCTGTGCGGACATCGTCATCATTCCTACCAACAACGCTGGTAGGAACAAACCCCTGGCCCTCGCCCGGGCTTTTTTGTCTTCAGTGGCGCTCTGCCTCAACTGCACCTCGCACTCAAAGCTGAGTACACAGAATGCAATGAATGCTGCCACAGCTAACGTGACTCCGAACCAATCACCTTTCTCAAGGTGCCCGAGGCCCAACCACATCGTGGCTGGGATACCGACCACCACAACCGCCATCTTGAAAATTACGTTGGTTTTCATAAGTTTGAAAAGAGCACCTTAACGCGGTGTACACGGCCTCAGTTCTCTACGTATAGAGGGAAATAGGCTTTACCCAAAGACACACAACACGTGCGCTTCAATTAAGTATACCGCCAAACCCCAGGGAAACCTCGGGGGGGGGTGGGTCGAGCCGAAAGCCCAGCCCATCTGCTGTGTAGGACTTCAAGTCCTACACAGCAGATGGGCTGCCGTCTAGTGCTAAGTTCTCGTTGGGAAGCTAATAGCTAAAAAGAGCACACCACGGCCTTTCGGCTCGATGTACTCTGTCAAAAGCCTTTCGGCTAGTTGGAGGGTTATGGGTTATCAACTATCCCACTGACGCTAACTTTGATGCCTTCGTTCTCCAACCGTAGGCATAAGCGCCGCCATTCCTTTTTACCCACTCCGTATTGCCGCATGAACTTCTGTTCACCGACGTAGCCGTCTACATTTGGTGTATTGAGCCACCATATTATTGATGCTGTATTTCTACAGATCAACGGGTATCCGTTGAGTGCGTGGGTTTTATCCACAGGCACCGCTGGCTCGGCTTTGGTAGCAGATTTGCCTAGGTAATCCACTGACAGAATCTCCAACCATACCCGCTTACCTCGTGAGGTTCGGGTGCGTGCCACGCCACTTGGCGGTTGTGTTGCCTCCAATATCTGCACCAGTGCCGCAGGAGATAGTCCCTCCTTGGCTGCCCACCTATAGCCGTCGGTTTTCCTGACGGCTTCTTCTAACACCTTCAAGCTGGGCATTCTCCGCCAATCTATCATGAACATGGTATCGTCGCGGTCTACTGACGCCGCAGTAGGTGCTGGATCTATGAAGTATTCAGCGGCGATACTGCAGATCGCCACCACTAGCTCGATTCTCGCATCTTCAGATCGGATGTTACCATAATGGCTTACTGCAAATGACACGCTGGGTTCGAGTGATACATATTCAACTGTGTTTGTTTTCATAAATTTTTACTCGTTGCACCTTAACGCAGGTGACTTCGGCCTCAGTTCTCTACGTATAGAGGGAAATAGGCTTTACCCGAGCACACAACACGTGCGCTTCAAGTAATTATACCCGAGATACCTATCAATCTCCGGCACCCCCCTGATGGCTAAAAAGAAGCACCGACGGGAGACTGTTCCCCCAGTCAAACCCACGTCGGTGCTTCTTTTCATACTGTCGGACGCTTGGTGCATCCATGATTTTGATCCGCGTGTTCAGCGGTTGTCTTCAACATCTGGCGATATGCCTGCCAGTCTGAGTGAAGCAACCAGAACACCGGTACCAGGACTCCCGTCACCGAAGTGATCAGAATCCCGACTAACGGGTTAATGGGGCTCATCAAGAAGCTATACCTGAACCTGGGTGCATTATCGCAGGGGGGTACCCAGGTGGCGTCTTGCGTTCTTTTGGGTGATCCGTGATACTGCTGCAACTATGACACGGACAGAA
>Ga0114977_10000378_pt1 | contig 30254 bp, 38 predicted proteins | sample S_130805_MF_Meta_FD_87026 | JGI IMG/M metagenome (GOLD analysis project Ga0114977, IMG submission 87026) | Freshwater microbial communities from Lake Simoncouche, Canada to study carbon cycling - S_130805_MF_MetaG | ecosystem: Environmental > Aquatic > Freshwater > Lake | place: Lake...
CAGAATCAAAACATCCATCACGAAGTCCCTCACGATACCACTCTCGGGATGTGGCATCACCGAGCTCGAAGACTCGAAGCTCCGGGTAGACGTCACAACAAGAAAAGGCGGCTACCAATTCGACATCTGTCATGGGAACACCATGCGGGGTTGGTTCACCGATGGGCAGCGCACGCTGCTGAAGAAACATAGCCGCAGGATCGTCACGACCATGTCGCGCAACTTGCAGCAGGTCCTGCTCGCAGACGGGTTGTCCTCTGGGCTACTGACCCAGGCGGAAATAGACGCACAGCGCCCTAAGGAGACTGAGCCGACACAGGACGCACCAGTACAATCGCGCCCCGTACAGGGCATCTTGAATCTCCCGCCACCGGAGAACAAGATAGCACAGGCACGCTCGGAGGTAGTCCCACCGGAGGAACCCGTCCACCAGATCTTCTCCTCGGATCCGACGCGTCATGAGTTTGCGGAAGACGTCATAAGCCCACTGCTGCCACAGCAGGCACGCTATCGTCCATCGCAGTACAGGTGGCTCCCTATTGGGAAGAAAGTCAGCCTTAGGCTTCCAGACCGGAAAGACCCCGTGCAGGCGTACATACACCTCAGCAAAGACACCTTCATACAGGTGGTGGACGGACCACCGTACCAGGTCCACCATATCCCTGCCCTCGAGCAGATCCTCCACCACAACGGGTGGACTTGCTCCCGAATTGCAGAGGACGCCGAGACCGTCATCCTGGCGCTTCAACGAGTGATCCTGGAGTTGCTTCCATGATGGGAACACTTAACGATCCTCAGGAGTTCAAACCTGGGGATCGCGTAAGGCTGGCTCTACACGATCACATCGCCTCGGCCTACAGGGGTCTCGCGGGCGTCGTGGGGGAGATTGAGAAGCGTCCGATCCTCAAGCGGGAGTGGGGAGGACAGTTGGTAGATACAGGAAAATGCGAGACGTACTACTCGATCGTGTTCGATAAACAGGCACTAACCAATCGGGAGTACATGAAACCCGGAGGAGGCTGGTGCCGTCTTCTCTTCGTACTCCCTCGATACATCCACCACATAAGATAATGGAACTCAAGATCAAGCAGATAGAACTCCGGAACTTCCGGATCCACCACCACCTGATCCTGGACTTCGCAGACGGCATCACGGCCATCTGCGGACCAAACGGTACAGGGAAGTCCGCCATCGTGGAGGCCATACTGGTCCTACTGAACGGTACTGGTTATGATCCCAAGGAGAAGATCATCACGTTGGGTGAAGCGGCCGGCTACGTCCGGGGCACCCTGGAGATCGATGGTAAGGAAGCCGTCCTGAAGCGACACCTTGACAGCTCCACGACCCACCTGACCTACGAGGGCAAGACTCTCAAGAAGGCCGGAGAGGTAGCGGAGCTCTGGGATCGTCTCTTCCAGATCGACAAGAGTCTGGTGAAGAACGTCATCGTGAGCACACAGGGGGAAATCACCCTGTTGTTCAACGGACCTGAGGCTGCCAAGGAAGCTCTCTTCCAGAAGATCTTCATGGTGCCGGCCACCACGAAGATCCGCGAGCAGATCTGGGAGTACATCAAGACGACACCTCCTGTGTACAACACGGAGGATACCGACTCCCTCACGACTCAGATGCAACAGACTGAGTTGTTGCACAAGATGACGCAGGATGAGCTCAACTCGCTCAAGCTCAAGCCTCCGGGTGCGTTCGACGAGCTGAACAAGAAGATGTACGACCTGGGGCAACGGCGCGATGCCATCGCTACCCGTGTGCTGCTCAACAGCGAGTACAACATCCTGGCGACCGAGATCACCCAGCTGCGGGCGCAAGAGACAGAAGCCCAGAGCATCAGGCAGGCACTTCCTACAACTCAACGGGTGGAGGAAGGTCTCGCGGCAGTTCGCCATGCCAAAACCGTACAGGAGAGACGGACTATCCTGGAGACACGGATCGCCGAGCTGGTCGCTCCGACACCGTTCGACCAGCAAGGGAAGACCGCACTGGAGACCTGGGAGTCCATCCTGAAGACTCGGGAGGACGAATACAACGGAGGCAAGTTCGCACTCGACACTGCAGATGCAAAGCTGCGTGAGCTCAAAAGCTCCAAGCTGAGCTCGGGTGTGTGTCCAACTTGTGGTACCGCGGTGAGCTCGACACTCCAGTTGATCACCCACATGGAGCAGGAGCGCGGCACTCTCAATGAGAAGCTTCAGCTCTTAATCCCTGGGGTACAGGAAGCCAGAAGCGCCGTACAGAGCTGGCGGACCCTACAGACTGCATACCAGCAGCATATAGATCAGAAGCAGCGCCTAGAGGGACAACTCCTGGCGATCGACGCCACGGGTAAGTTCGACCCGGAGCAACTCGAGTTGCTTGAGAAAGCAAAGGCAGGGATCGCGGATGTAGAACGACAGATCAGTGAGCTCGCGTATCACCTGACTGGCAAGACACGTCGGCTGGGTGAGATACAGGCGAAACTGGATGTACTTCCCGGTACCGCGGAAGACAACCAAGTGACCCTGGAGCACGAGATTCAAGGTCTGAAGTTCGAGGTGGAGGAGTACGTTACCAAGCGGGAAGCGTATCAACGCCTCACCTCGGAGCTCGATCGTCACAAGCGTCAGCTGGACTACGAGTTACAGCGTATCGCGACCAACAAGGGTCAGATCGAGTCCAACGCGACTCGTGAGAGCTACCTGCAACTCTTGCAGTCGACCTACGACGTACTCCATACGTCCAAGTTCCCGAGAGCCCTGATCCAGACGTACGCCGCCATGGTGAACGACTACATCAACCAAGTGCTCGAATCGTTCGACTTCCCCTACCAGGCGAAGGTCAACGACTCCTTCGGGATTGACGTCTTCAATGAAGAAGGTCAGCTCCCACGTGTTTCCGGAGGACAGCAAGTCATGGTGGGGTTCGCGCTTCGGCTCGCACTTCACAACATGTTCGTAGGGGGATTCCCCTTCATGGTGATCGACGAGGGTTCGTACGGCTTGGCCGGGGACGCCTGTACGAAGTACTTCGAGATCATCGCGTCACTAAAACGAAGCAAGTTCAAGCAGGTGATCGTGATCGATCACAATGCTGAACTCGCCAACTACGTAGATCAAACCATCAACCTAACCAGACCATGAAGATAGACATCCAAACAATCGAAGGACCAGTGGGTGACGGTAAAACCCGTACTGCGCTCGAGTTCGCGGGGAAAGCCTGCACCTTGATGCACAAGCGCGTGGTCTACATGACCAACGAAGACCGGGTCACCTCCCTGGTGGCTCGCCTCGCAGCCATGTGTACAGAGCAAGGGGTGGTTATGCCCAGCGGTCGCCTGCTGGAGTTCGAGAACGGGTACAAATGCGCAAGAGATCTGCTCTCCTCGACACACGAGACACAACGGGAGCGTCCGGACGTTCTGATCATCGACTTCAACGTAGCGATCCCACAGAACGAACTGGTTGACTTCCTACTCAGATCCTACACCGACGGGGCACCAGATGATTACGCCCTACAGGTGTTCGTCACCTCGTTGGTCCGTGCGCCTAGTGTGATCAGCGGCATGACGTACCGGGAGCTAAAAGAACAGCTCAACACCCTCACCGACGAGCAGCTCGATGAGGAGTGCACTGTACTGACGGACCAACTCTGGGTGATTGAAGAGCTCATGCTGGCGGATGGTAGTGGTAAGCTCCAACCAGGTCACCCGTTCTTCACCGCTGACCTCCGGGAATGAGTACCACCCTAGAGAGTCCTGGGATCCAAGACGTATCCCAGGACTTCAACCAGCCGACCTACCTCGTACCAGCCAACAGCTACGACCGTATGCTGCAAGACTGTCGTGAGGTTCTTCTCGGTAGGGGACTAAAGATCTCCTGTCGGGTAATCAAGCACGTCGACAGGGAAGCGGATGGCTTCAGGGGAACCACTCCCTACGTCATCCGCTTCTCCTTCCTGTACGAAGGGGAGGAGTCGAAGGTAAACAAGTGTGCAGTGGCATCACTCAACATGCTACTGGATCCCTACATGCCCCCAAACACAGGGAAACGGTTACTACAGGTATACCCGCACGTCATAGGTGTGCGGGTATACGAGCTTGAGTCCCACCTAGGCTGCGGGGCTTTTTGGTACACAATCGAACCTAAAGGAGAACAACATGACCCCATCGGGATTCATCAAGTCGAAGCAAGTAATTCACCGTAAGCTCACTAGGGCCTACGGATTCACACATCGGGGTAGCGCGTATGTCGTACCGGCAGGCACCCGTACGACCTCCCTGACGGCCTCAGGCCCAGACGATCGCTACAACTTCGTAGACGAGTTCGGCTGGGTTCCCAAGCTGCAGTACACCGACACGAACGGCGCCGTACGGGAATACATGCCAGGCCTCGACATCCATGACTTCCGGCACTACGGAATCCATGTACCACTGGAGTACTGTGAAGAGGAGGTATCGGTATGAGCCGGAAGGACAACGTACTCGTCCCCCTGATCCTCGCGGCCGGCGCGCTCTACATGGCGATCGCCAAGCGGGGCAAGGGCATCAGGGATCTCGCGGAAGAGATCAGCCACAGGGTAATTCATCATGATCCCCAGCTGGAACCTCCCCACCGGGAGAAGTACATCCGGGTGATCAAACCCAAGGATCATCACCATGGAACATAGACACAAGCACCCAAGTACCCCGGCGTTCTCCTGGTCAGGGGACGTCCGACAGGCAGATGCCGTGATGCAACCCAAGCGACACCTGCTGCATGGTTGCAACACCTGGACGACCGAGAAGCTCGACGGTGAGTGCTACACCCTGGGGCGCACATACAACCACGCCAGGAGCAAGGAGAACGCCTCCCATCCTTCCCACGCGTGGATCAAGCGCAAGTGGGCATCCGTGAAGGACCTGATCCTGCCGGGCTGGAGGATCACGGGGGAATACATGTACGCGAAGCACACCATCCCGTACGACAAACTGGCGGACTTCTTCTTCGTCCACTTCATCTGGGATGACAACAACGAGTGTCTCAGTATCCTCGACACCATCAATTACTGCCGGGCTCTTGACCTCACGGCCATCTACGCCACACCGGAGCACTTGATTCAGATCGACAGGAAGTACGACGAGGATGAACTCCAGCGTATCGCGGAGTCCCTGCCTCGCGGTATCGAGGGAATGGTCACGCGAGACTCCGGGACGTTCCGGTACCATGACTTCGCTCAACACGTCGTGAAGTACGTGCGGCCTGGTCATGTGCAACCCGGTGCAGAACACTGGGCGCGCAACCAGATCATACCCAACAAACTCAAACATGGTCATAAAGCTCACTAGATATGACGGAGGGCTGAAGATTCAACCCTGTCCTCCTGCCGTCAGTAGCTACCTACACTACTGGCACAAGGCCCCACAGAAAGTGAAGTTCAGGATGGAGATGCGGAGCGTGAAGACTGCACTTCACACGATGGATGACTCAGGGGCGGCCTACACCTTCCCAGGGTTCTTCAAACGCGTCACTACACTTCTGACCAAGGAGATGCTGAACTTCCAGGTGGAGGATCTCCGAACCCCTCTGCCGGAACCCGACTGGGGGGCGGTGAAGCGGATCAGACTGCGGGAGTATCAATACGCACCTGTGGCTGCTCTGTTGACGGAGGGACTGAGGGAGAACGGATTGATTGAGGCAACAGGTGGGTTTGGTGAGTTAAGTACTTGCCACGCAACGAGGTAACTCGTAGCTGATAACTGAGGAAAGAACCGGGAAGGCTGAAATGCTAATCCGAGCGGAAGTGTAGACGTAACAGTCTATACACGCGCAACGCATAGTCGCTGAACCCTTTAATTAGGAATATAACGTGACCACGAGTCCTCGGCACCCCATGTGGGTGAAAAGATATGCTGAGCTGTACCAAACCAACAAGGTACAGAGCCGGGGGATAAAAAGCCCCCGGGATAACAACCTGAAAACCATCGTCCAGGCAGTCACTTACGCTGCCTGGAACAGCCTCAATACAATCCTCGCGATCCCCTCGGTCCAGATCGCCCGACAGACGTACAAGAAGCTCAAGGAGCTGTTCCCCAACACACATGTGGGGTACGTGGGCGACGGGCATCACGACATCAGCACACAGCTGACCATCTCGACGTTCAACAGCCTCAAGTCCTGTGCTCTTGAGAAGTGTGAGCTCCTGCTGGTGGACGAGATGCACCGCTGTACTTCCAATACCTTCCAGGAGGCGCTGCAAGCCATGACACCCAGACGGGTGTTTGGATTCTCCGCCACTCCTGAGAAGTTATCCAACGGTGCCGACAAGCTCCTCGTGGGGATCTTCGGTGAAAAGATCATCGACTTCCCCTACGAGGAGGCGCAGGCCCAGGGAGGCGTCGTACCCATCACGGTCTACATGGTCAGGATGCCCGAGACATACCAGCTCAGTGGCTACCGGACGTACCAGGCCAAGAAGAAGTACGGCATCAAGCAGTCCAGCAGACGGAACAAGTTGGCAGCCGAGGTCTGTAGGTTAATCCCTCCGGACTGGCAGGCCATCATCTTCGTCAACGAGGTAGCAGGACACATGCTGCACTTCATGGAGCACGCGGAAGCCGACATCCGCTGGGTACACAGGGAACAGGACGAGGAGAAAGCAGGCTCCTTCGCCCTCAAGCCCAAAGAGCAGAATGCAGTCATCAAGGCGTTTGAGAACAATGAGTTCAAAAAGCTCATCGCGACCAACGCCCTGAGCGCCGGGGTCGACATCCCAAACTGCCGGGCAGTCATACAGCTCGGTGGTGGGAGTTCTACCCAGGAGATTCTGCAGGAGGCTCTCCGGTGTAGCCGAATCCTAACGCCGGAACAGATGGAGCAGTATGGTCTTCCTCCTAAGGACCATGCAGTCGTGGTGGACTTTTATGACCGCCACGACGACTCCCTGGAGAGCCAGTCGCGAACGCGAGTGGATCTCTATAGGAGCCAGGGCTGGGACGTAAAATTCGTCAACAGTCCTGCGGAAATCACTTGGTAGTTGTCAGGGATTCCCCTAGCTTCCTACCCGCACAACACACAGGCCGCCTGTCCTTGTGTGTTGTTAATGCCAGGCAGGCAACAAGAAACAACGAAAGGTTAATATGTCCAAACTCATCTACAACGGTCAATCAATCTCACTCACAATCGGGTTACCAGCCTACCCTAACATCGCCCCATATCTCTCGGGACCAACGATGTGGAAGGTCGAGGTAATCAACCAAGACGGTGCAGCCATCCTCGACGAGGAGGCGCTCCAGCCAGTCGGTACACCTACCCTTGAGGCAATCACCGGGGTACACATCCTGAAGTGGAACCCTGTGGTCAAGGGTATCCTCAACCCCACGGGACCAGACACGGAGTCTCCGATTGGGCAGGCACTGTCGCTCGGAGGTTTCAAGTTCACAGCGGAGTTCGAGCCCTCGGCAGACGACGAGGATCAGGACGATGGTGATGGTGACGACAGTTGTGACTGTGACGAATGCACGAGTACAGACCGCGACAACGTCATGGATGCACTCTCAAGCATCTCGAGCGCACTCGAGAAAATCGACAGTCGTCTGGATAATTTGGAATCACGCGTAGGCTAACGGGTGAATCCAAAGATCCGTCAGCTGCTCGTACAGCAGTTCGGCAAGGTCAAGGCAGCGTCTCACGGTGAGTTTCGAGTTCCGTGTCCTACTTGTGATGAGGACGACAAGGACAAGATGAAACGCTACATCGATCTGACGCTGCCCTACAGCTATTGCTACATCTGCAACGAGCGCCTCAAGCTCCAGGACCTCCTGAAGTTTGGCAAGAAGGGAAGCTTGGCGGAGTACCGGGTTCGTGGAGCCGACGAGCATAGGGGGAGTCTCAATGATTACCCCTATGCTCGCATCCAGCCCTACAAGGTTGCACTCACCTTGTCGGAGTTACCAAAAGACGATCCCGCCATCGTCTTCCTTCGTAAAGACCATCTGGAGAACCTCAGTTATTACGACAGCCTCGGGATTAGATACATACCCACGGGTGGCGGCATTAACCTGGAGTTCCAAGAAGGTGACTATCTACTCAACACCTCAAACACTCTGTATTTCCCTGTAGACGACGGGGTAGGTACTCGCGTCGGTTGGCAACTACGGTTCATCCCCGACACCTTCAATGGTGATAGGTTTGCCTCGATGAAGTACATGCACCTTTTCCCAAAGGGTGACTACCTGTTCAACTACCGGAAAGCCAAGGAGAGCGAGATGGTGATTGTAGTGGAGGGTGTAAAGAAAGCTCTGAAGCTGTCGAACTGGGTGGCGACCCTCGGCAAGGGGATCTCCACTAAGCAGAAAGAACTCATTCAGGAATGGCGGCACATTGTCTTGATCCTCGACGGCGAGGATGCAGCACAGGATCTCGCCCTTCAGATGAAACGAGAGTTCACGCAGAACGGTCGACGCTGCACAAACATCGACCTTCGGGAGTTTGGCTTCGAATCTCCCGATGACACCACCACGGAGCAACTGCAGGAAATCATTACAACATGTCTAACGAGAGCCTAACGGACAACGAACTGGAGGAGGAACTGTTGTTCTTCTTCACAGAGCGTAAGCGCCGCCACATCCCTAAGTATAACTTCACAAGAACCAAAGAGTCAGATGGGTTCTTGAGGAAGGCAGTCGCGCTAAGCAAAAAGTATGGATGCTCTCCAGCCTCCCTGGCTTCCCGTGCCTATGAACTGGTACCCCGCAAGGAGTACTTCACGATCGCGGACCTCTGTCACAAGCGAGTAGAGGAGGAGCTTGAACAGAGCTACGGCGACCAGAAGGAAGAGAGAAGCAGCCGCGTACAGGAAGGAGGACCCGAGGAGGAAGAGGACTTCGTCTACTACGACGCCAACAACATCCAGGTGACCAACACGACCCTTGAGTATGAGGGCCGCTGGACACACCAACTGGAGAAGGTGAAGCGCCGCATGGCGGCCGGCTACTCCATAGAGCACATCCTCATGGACACGAGTAACAAGCTGCACGGCTGGTTCCGTATCCTCGTGACGGAGCAGCCAATGCCCGACGTGATAGCAAAATTCCGCCTGATCGCTCTAAAGGAGCTAAACCCAAGACTGACAAGATTCATCCAAGACCGAGGACTGAACCTCAACCGCATCAAATGAGCGATATATTCAACAGCGCAGACTTCATCGAGCAACTCATTCGTGGGTTCTATCGCTCACCCTCACTCATCCAGTATGCGGTCGAGCTGGGCGTAACACCCAATGACTTCGGCACCCTACGGGTCTACAACCTGTTTGTGGATGTGGCTATATCGCTCCGCACGGTCGTGAGCCCGGAGACCGCACTGATTCATCTGAAGGCCAAGATGCCTGACTATGAGTTGGGAGACGCGAACTCACCACAGGTCGCAAGCCTCTGGTCCCACGTCTTCAGTACCGCGGTACCCGACACAGAGTTCGAGTACCTCAAGCGGACGCTGCCGGCGTTCGTCAAGTTCAGGCGCTATCAGGAGATCCAGGGTGAACACCACGAGACTCCCGAGGAGTTGGTACAGGCCGCGACCGCACTGCTGTCTGACCTGGAGCTAAGAACCAAATCGGGAGACGTCCGGGAAAGTACACCGTTCCTGGAACTCACCATGCTGGAGTCCCGCCCCGCGATCTTCACTGGCTTCGATGCCATCGACCAGTGTACCCACGGGCTACAGATCCAAGAGTTCGGCATGATCCTGGGACACTCAGGCTCAGGGAAGACCGCCATGGCTGTCTACTCTGCACTGCAGACCGCGCTGGATGGACACAAGGTGCTGTATCTGTCGGCTGAAGAGCCAATGGAGAACATCAACTACCGTGTCTACTCCAACATCTTCAGGATCGAGTACAGCAACCTCCACGTTGGAGACGCGTTGGCTAAGGACGAACTCCGCAGGGCGTTCAACCTGCTCGACCCTGTGACTCGTGAGAAACTGTCTAACTTGAAGGTCCATGACATGCGTGACGTAACCCCGATGACCGCCGCATACATCCTGGACTACCTGAATGACTACTACCGGCGTACCGGCTGGGCTCCCACGGTTGTCTACATCGATCAGCTCGACTACATGACGAGCAGCGAGAAGGTGGAGGCAACCTGGCAGAAGATAGAGAAAACGACTTTTGAGATTGATTGGCTGTCCAATCAACTCATCGGCGGAGAGCACAAGTTCTCCGTCTGGTTACTCCACCAAGTGGGTGGGAAAATGCAGAGAAAGTTTACCAATGCAGAAATCAGCGGATTCAAGGGGGTCCTCAAGCCTGTCGATATGGCACTCGCGATTGGTCGTGATACGCCGCAAGATACACTTGTATCGATCTTCTCGCTTAAAGCACGTCACGCGAAAAACTTCCAATTCGACTACCACGCCGACCTCAAGTTCATGAACTTCGAGGAAGCGGGGCACGCCGACGTTGAGAAGATGAACCAGGAGAACAAGGACAAGAGGGACAAGAAGAAGGATCCCAAGATGCCGCCCAAGAGTGATTTCAACATTCAACGGCGACCATCTCTGGACCAGCTTCCTGTACCGTGCGGACCACCGCCTAGCTCCCTGTTACCTCCACCATCAGGATCATTCCAATGAGTGAAGAAGAACCGAAGAAGAAGGTAGTACTGCCGGTCGAACTCAGGGGCGACTGTGTAGAGTTCCCTGCCTTGATGCTCGTCATAAGTCACCCCAACAAGGATGACTTGGCTGCCCGTGGCTTCGGGGAGAAGGGTGCAGCCGTCAATGAGATCAAGCAGGCGTGTGCAAACGCAGGCATCCCCTGGGAGCAGGTACACATCACCGCGACGATACGTCACGGGATAGGTAGCCGCAGTACCCCGACGAAAGAAGAGATCGAGCACTACAGCGCGACACTCGACGAGGAGATCCAGAAGTACAGGCCTAGATTAGTCATGCCGATGGGCGCAGGTCCATTCAAGCGCATGATGAAGAAGAACATCTCCATGGGTGACTACCTTGGAGAGATCTTACCGGCCTCCCCGGCAATCCCGTATCCCATGCTGGCGAACTACGCGCCCGGCATGATGATGGCGGACCCCACCAAGCGGGCAGAGTTCCAACTGATCTTCAAGTACGCAAAGGCGTACATCTACGGAGAGCTGAAGATCCAGCCTTACACCTGGGAAGTTGTGACGGAACCCGCAAGGAACCTGGAGATCCTACAGTCGTACATCGACCGTGGAATGTTCGACATCGGTTATGATGCTGAATGGTTTGGCAATCACTGGCGGGACGACGAGGTCATGTTTGACTTCCAGTACTGCTGTGAGCCTCACCATGCGATCGTGCTGAACATCTCACAGGACGGAAAGAAGGAGAACCGGGAACTCCTCTCCACCATGAAGCTCATGCTGGAACGTCCCGACTGTAGGCGGCTGGGTTGGAACATCCGAGTGGATGACATCCGACTCAAGCACCGGGGTATCGAGCCTCTGGATGAGACTCTGGCGTTCGATGGTATGAAGGCTGTCCAGTTCTTCGACTCCCGTCTGCCTAAGGGACTGGAAACCGGCATCAAGTACTTCACTGACTACGAGCGGTACTACACTGGTCTCTCCAGGCAAATGAAGCTGCACCGTCTCAAGAAACACGAGATGGCGCAGATGAAGTTCCTGGAGCCGGAGATCTACTACAAGTACTGCGCCGGAGACGCCGTCTCTCATCGCGAGGCCTGCCTCAACATGGCGGACCAGTTCCCGGAGCACCTGAAGCGTCAGTATTACGACATCTTCCTGCCGCTCACGCACTACATGACCGACATGGAGATGACCGGGATACCGATCGACAAGGAGGTGCTCACGGAGATCACGGACCTGTACAAGAAGAAGTACGAGGAGTGCCTCGTGGCCCTGGCCGAGTGTCTCAAGCGCAACTACAACATCGAGAACTTCAATCCCAATTCTGCGATCCAGAAGAAGGCACTGTTGTTCGAGACCTTGAAGTTGCCGGCTGCCTTCTACACCAAGAGTGGGAAGTCTCCAAAGCCTGCAGCCTGGTATGAGAAGCAAACCGAGGTGATCAAGGTGCAATACGCCCCATCCACCAACGCCGCTTCCCTCTCCACCATGCAGTTCCAGCTCGATACCGCGATGAAGGAAAACCCTCATCCGAGTTTCGCCGCTGCCTTCGAGACCGTGAAGCTCTTGCTGCAGACCAGCAGGATCGGGGTGTTCGCCACCAAATTCCTCTCAACCAGAGGTCTGGACGAGAACGGACGCCCCATCCCTGAGAGCAAAAAGAAGAAGGGTAAGAAAAAGAAAGCCAAGAAGCCCAAGGGTGCTGAGGAGGAAGTTGAAGAGGTAGAGCTCGACGAGGACGGTGAGGAGGTCGATGAGGCCATCGCGGAACTCTCAGAGAACGAAGAAGGGGAACCGCTGAAGCAGAGCTACTGGTCAGCGATCAATGTGGACGGGTGTATTCATGCCTCGTTCTTCGAGTGCCTGAAGAACTTCCGAGCCTCCAGTTCCCCTAACGTACAGAATCCTGCCTCAAAGGTTCTGGCCCACATTCCTGACATTTTCGTCCCTGGTTACAACACCATGACGAAGGATGAGCAGAAGGCCGTGGGTCACCTGATCCCAAAGAACCTCCGAAACATCTTCGCCACACAGGGAAAAGACTTCATGTGGACAGAGCTGGATGTCGCGGGGGCTGACTTGGCCATCATGGCGTTCCTGAGTAAGGACAAGGACTTCATCTTCGACATACGCTCGGGAAGCTTCCACGTCACGAAGATGCGCGACTACTTCCAGGATCCGACCTTGAGTAAGAAGGAGGTGAGTAAGTATACGATCGCCAAGAGTATTACGTTCCGAGTGTCGTATACCGCAGGTCTCCGATCTGCAGCCCTCCCGATTCAGGCCGCGATCTACGCAGAGAGTGGTCTTGCGGTACCCATCGAACTGGTGGACTTCGCGCTCTCAACCTGGTCGCGCTACGAACGGTACATGAAGTTCCGTGACGAGTGCACCGACGAGGTCAGGGAGCGACAACAGATCACGAACTCAAGGCGACAGGTCCTTACCTACGATGAGACCGAGAACTTCGGTGTCATGGCAGGCTGGATGAACGAGAGCCTGGCGTTCCCAGTGGCGAGCGAGCTGGCTAACTTCCTATGGGAAGCCTCACTCAACCTCAAGAAGGAGCTCAAGAAACACGGGCTCTGGATGAAATACGTATATCCAACCAACAGCGTCCACGATGCGGGTTACTGGTTGGTTCACAAGGACCTACAAAAAGACAACTACATCACGGAACTCCTGAAGTACGTCTTCTGTACCCAGACCAAGCTCTCAACCGGCGACACCGTAGGGTGTGAAGTCGTGTTGGCAGATAGGTGGAAAGGTAAGGAGAAGTTCTTCGAAGGAGAAACCCGCTGGTGCTTCGAAACAAATCAATGGTTATGGAAGTAGTACACGAAACAATCAAGATCGCGTCAGCTCAACCCCCGGCGCCCGCCCCAACGGCAGTGCCTTCGCCTCTCATGAACGGGAAACACCCGATAGTCGAGAGTGCCATAAAGTCCCACACGCCTGAGCAGCAGACTGAGACCCTCACGCTGGTAGAGCAGCTAACGGCTGACCAACTCAAGGCACTCAATGAGATCGTCACGTCGGTACTGAATGGTGAATCCCACGTACTGAAGGGGTTCGCAGGAACAGGTAAGTCGTTCCTCTGTAAGGTCATCACCTTGATCTTCCGGACTGCGGTCTTTACAGCTCCGACCAACAAGGCCGTACAGGTCTTGAATCAGAGCATGGGGGTACAGGCTCGAACGATCCACAAGCTCCTGGGACTCCAGGTAAAACACGGCAAGCTGCACCAGAAGGAGGCACCCTCCTTCGTGGGTTACGAGCTCGTGGCGTTGGACGAGACCTCCATGGTCAACATGGAGCTCGCGACCTACGTACAGAACCAGATCATGCCGTACTGTCCGGTCCTCTTCATTGGAGACCCAGGGCAGTTGCCGCCCGTGGAGGAAGAGGAAAGCGTCACGTTCTCGTTGGAGAACGTGAGTGTCTTGACTCAGATCGTGCGGCAGTCAGCAGGCAACCCCATCATTGCGTACTCAAAGCAGCTACGCGAGCGGGGGTTCTACATGCGGGAGATCCCATTCAACGAGAACACGATCCTGAAGCTTCCGTCTCTGGACGACGATACGCTGTATCAGGCGGTGCTGAACTACCACAAGGCCGGTGGTGTGTATGCAGCCTGGACCAACGCGAAGGTCAACAAGATCAACCTCGGGGTACACAGGCTCGTACACGGGAAGGACGCCCGGGACTTCGTGATCGGGCAGACCTTCGTGCTGAACAGTCCGTGGCTCAGCCGGGACAATCAGGTCATTGGGAACATCGGAGATGAGTTCACCATTGAGAACATCAATGTGTTGCCAAACTTCCAGGGTTACCCGACGCTTCAGATCTTCACACAGGAGGAAGGGATCAGTACACCGCTGTTCTGCCTCTCCAGTGAGGGTCGTCCTGACTTCGACGCGGAACTCAACCGCCACAAGAACAAGAAGGACTGGAACGAGTACTACGCACTGAAGGAGCGATTCACCGAGATCGCCCACACGTATGCCTTTACGTGCCACAAGCTTCAGGGCTCTACGTACGACTACGTCATCATTGATGCCGGAGACATTACGAAGAACCGGAAGACCGAGGAGATGGATAAGTGTATGTATGTGGCTATCACGAGGGCACGGCACGCCGTGGCGTTCGTATAATCACGGAGCTAATCTCCCTGGAGTTGACCGACAACCGCAAGGTTCGGCACTTCAGGGGACATCTCAACACCTTCTCGATACTATCGGGGAGGATCCAGGACGGTGGTACCTGTCCAGGCGCCACTGAGGGTGAGGGTGGTTGCGTAGACGTCTGCTATGACTGTAACCTGCGTCAGCTCTACAAGGGGTATGACGCACGTGAACTACGCAACACCATCATCCTGAAGTCTGCCGAGACCCACGAAGACCAAGTGCAGATCCTCCGCAACACCGTGACGCGCTGGTACCACAACGGTGGACACCTCGCACCGTACTTCCGTATCCACACGGGAGGGGACTTCTATGAGATCGCATACGCGAAAGCCTGGAGTCAGGTAATCAGTGAGTTCCCACACGTAAGGTTCTGGGCCTACACGCGCTCGTTCTTTGCAGTCCCGTTCTTGGCAAAGCGGAAAAACCTGACACTCTACCTGAGTACAGATCCGGTGAACTACCAACTCGCCATGAAGGTGTATACACGCCACGCCCACTTGCCTAATGTTGGGTTAGCCTGGATGGGAAACTACCTGCCGTCCGACTTCCCAACAGACCGCGAAGGCCTGGTGTGTCCCTCGGTGACAAAGAAAGTAAAGAGCACACCCCACTACGGCGCGTGCTCTCGCTGTAGGGTGTGTATCGACCGCCCTGCACGTAACGGAATGGTCAGACATGTCCAATTCCCAATCCATCGATAAGCCAGTATAACAATCAACTCTATCTAACACATGACAACTCCAGCTATCTCCAAGACCCTCGTGACCTTCCAGATCATGGATGAAACCGGCCACAAGACCGAAGACAACATCCCGCTCGACACCGCGATCGACAGAATCGTGGAGCATGCGGTTGTACACGCCCGGTTCGTGTACATCGAGGGCAAGGTATTCTTGTTCTCGAGTCCAACGGAAGCCACCCCTGAGGACCTCGAGCGTCTACGCTCAAGTCTTGAGGAATTTGCCAACCCGGAAGTCACGCTCTCCGGTACGCTAGTCGGCGGACTCAAGTAACAAGTCAGCCTACATTCAGATAAACCTCAGGCCCAGGGTGTCCGCACCCTGGGCCTTTTCACTTTACCACCACGCACATGATTTACGTCCCAAAGTCTGACCTTCTGTATCTGAGCCACTTACTCACTAGGGTAAGCGCCCTCACGCACAACACTGATGTGTACGTCCACTCTCGCTGCGCCGAGTCCCGCCAGAACCAAGTCTGCCTCACTGGTGGCGTGAAGGTTACGGAGCTCAGGCATGCCTACGAGCTCAACCGCATGGTGAGACTCCCGGTGGCATCCCTGCAGGACAAGGCTGACGCCTCACAGGCGAGCACCGACCTCTTGCCTCTGGCGACCTGTTGTGTACCTCACTACCACAAGGGCGAATCCGTTCCACCGGTCAATCCCAACAACACCTATCCCCTGGTGTCGGAGTCCACACCTGAGAGCTTGAAGAAAGCCTACCCGCGTCATGTGTATCCGAAGTCTCTGGTGCGCTACACCACGACTCCACGGATCATCACGTCCAGACCTGCGGAGTTCATCGGGCGCGACGGTCGTACCTACCGGGTGCTCACGTCACAGGACGATCGAAACGAGCGACTCATCCAGTGGCTTGCCTCCAACGAGGATCCTGAGTACGACGCACTGGACGCCGGACACGTCTTCGTGACCTATACGTTGTTCGACAACATCCCGACCTACCCCAACGGACCCATTGACACAACCTTCCTGGGTGAGCGTAGAATCCATGTGTATCCACGCTACACACCAGACTGCGCGAAGTACACCGCACTGCTCCGTTGCTGCTCGAACACCGAGGTGGTCAACGCGGAGATCCGTGCCAACGTGGTCATCCGACCCGACACGGTACAGCTACTGACCTTGAAGTTCTTCCGGAAGATACAGGCAGCCGGTAAGGAAGGGAAGGTCTGGGCAAACGTCGCACTTGAGAAGTATGAGAAGTTCTGTGCCTCGCTGGAGAAAGACCTGGAGGAGGACGGACACCTGGCAAACACCTACAAGCTGGCGGACGGTCGGATAAACAGCATGGTGATGCGAGACATCACCTTTACGCCCGACAAGATGACCTACCAGTCACTCTCGGTGGAACTTCCAGGTCTGTATAAGTCATACGTACGACACACAGACTTCATGTCGGACTTCGACATCTACACCATAACGCAACAGCTGGTGACGAAGCTCGATGAGGCTGCTCAACAGGTCCTCACGACCGAGCGTGCAAACCGCAAGCTCATTGAGCCTGTGGCGAGCCCCACCGACACGACCGTGGAGGAAGGACCTGATGCCAAACCCAAGGAGGTGAAGGAGCAGGAAGGGGATCAAACCGTGACGCTGCTGGATGGGCTGGTTATCAATGGGATGCCCATCACCCTCACGGCGAAGGTGAAGTCAGGAGCCCGCTACCTCAACGGGGTGAAGATCCACAAGCAGGAGCTCACGCAGGTGCTCTACCGTGCGATCTGTCACGACGACGCCGAACACTACAAGGCGTTCCTCAAGCAGGTGAGCAAGCTCTGCCTACGCTGGCACGACGTACTCGCCAACGGTCTGCCTGTGAAGATTCACAGCGACATGACCCAAGACGAGTACAGAAATCCACAGGCAGGGGAACGCGCACCCAGATTACGCTTCTTCCGGGACCGGGAGTCGAGTCGTATCTTCCTGAAGCTCAACGATGAGCTGAAGGTACCGGTGAACTTCCACAAGCTTCTCACGAAAGCGCGTATCCTGAATAGGAAGACAGACGACTATCAGACCGGCGGTAACGACATGCTGCGTCCTTCAGATGAAGAGAACGCAACGGTCTTCCAGGGTCGGTCGATCATGTCGGGTGACCTCTACAGCAAGCGTGACCACAACTGGGCCAAGCTGTTCCTCACGCGTGCACTCGTGGAGAGCACGAAGGACAAGGACGGTACCCAGCACCTCACCCTGCCGCAGGTCGAGCAAGTCCTGGGCATCGCGGTATCGAGTCAACTCGCGGTACTCCAGCGGAGCTACGCACTTCTCGAGCGCACGATCGAGAAGGCAGGAGCCCAGGAATGTACGTATAAGGATCAACCCGCCTACAAGGTACAGGGCAACTCCGGACGGAACTACATCGTCATCAAGAGAGACGCGAAGGTGTATAACGCCGATACCGGCGCCTACATCTGTATCGTGAACTCAGGTCAGTACAAAGGAGCGGGCTTCGACGACGTCGCCGCACGACTCCTGGCGCTAAAGAACGACTCCGTGATGCAGAACATCATCACGACACTGAAACATCAACCAGCAAACTAAAAAACACCATGGACATCTACATCACACTCGAAACAGTCGCATACCCAGCCGAGATCCTCGAACGCATGGGGGCGCTTAAACCTGACGGTCGTCTCTCTGACCCCGTCAAGATTGCAGCAAGCCGACAGGCGAAGGTAGAGACCGCCGCCTCCAGCTACCACACGGCATCCATCCGCGCCATCGGGATACACATCCCTGATCGCAGCATGACGATGTACCTGGATGTTGAGCAGCTCGACAACCCAGGGGAACGTGAAATCCTCACGAAGCTCAAGTCGATCTTCGACCATGAGCTGAAGGGAGATTGGCGACTCGTCGTGGAGAGTCAGAACACCATCCGGTGGATCATGACGCGGGGCAGCAAGTACTCCCTGGGACTCCACCCATACATCTGGGCGGCAGTCACGGGACCCCACATGGATGACATTGAGGCCATGTGGGCACTCGCGGGACGCATGGGTTCAGGAGAATGCCTCGACAAGCTCGTGACGTTCTACGGGCTGCCTACGCTACCAGAGGGCAGTACCCTGGAGCAGAAGATCAACTGGAAGCTCATGAGCCTTGAGTCCATCCATGACAAGCTCACCCGTCTCTAAGATAGCGGAGCTCCCACACTACATCCTGCGTGGCCTACTACAGGCCACGCAGGAGTGTACCCTTCAGACTGAAGAGGAGGGTGGGATTCTCTGCCACAAGCCCGACACACAAGAGTGCAGGTTCGAAAGACTCTTGAACTCACACAGCGGTACACCGCAGGCCCACACGTTATTTGAGCCGGACTACCAGGTGATCGGGGAAACCTTCCAACGGATAGTCAAGGAACACTGGAGAGTCTACGGGAGCTTCCACACACACCCGAGCTTCTCCCCAACACCTTCGGGGATCGATCACGCACTCCTCTTTCGTTCGTTCTCACTGAACGTCATCTGGGCACCTAAACAGGGTACCCTCTCACTCTCGCGCTGGGATCTCAGCGGGGAGAAGCCTCAACTTCAAACGACCTACTCAACAATCGAACATGTCAAAGAAATCCTTCGTTAGCATTGGTATAGCGGGAGCTGGTGGAATCGGAAGCTTCCTGACGGAGCTGCTGTATGACTACGGCATGAACAGGAAGCAGTTCCCCTACGCAGAACTCTCCATCACGGTCTACGATCCGGAGATAGTCGACCAAGGTAACACGCTGCACCAGAACTACACGTTCGAGCACACCGACCTCGCAAAGGTAGAGGTCATGGCGGATCGCTTCTGTGTCTTGCCTGAGCAGCGCAAGATGACCCCGGAGGACTTCCCGAAGCACGACCTGGTGTTCAGCTGCGTGGACAACCTGTCGTTCCGTAAGGCGCTGTATCACTACGGCTGGGATAACCCCCAAGCGGACTTCTTCTGGATCGACGGACGCTGCAACAGCCGACAAGGCGCAGTGCTGAACGCCGGGACACCCCGGACGGAACTGGAACCACTCATTGCCGCGGAATCTACACCTGCGAACGAGAATGGCTCCTGCCTGTTGGCCTACGAGAAAGAGAGCAAAGTTTGTCACACGACACCCAGGACGGTTGCCTCCATGATGGTTCAGACCTACCTGAACAAGCTCAACGGATTCCGTACTCCCAAGATGGTCTTCTCTCTCTAACACTTTTGCCGGGCAACTAAAAAACAGTTGCCCGGATTTGTCGGAGGGCATAGCGTCGTCCTGCCTCCGATAAACACTACCGGCGACAAAACCAACGTATAAACATAACCGTATCAAATATATGCAAAAGTTCGTAATGCCAAGTCGTAGCTTCGATGGATCTGATCTAGGTGGAGATGATTCAGCCGCTTACCTCACTCCAGGTCTGCGTCGTGTTCTCTTCAACAAGACCAACAATCCCGAGGGCGTACACCTCTGCTTCTTACCATCCTACACGGTGGATCCAGCAGGGCAGGGCGTATGGTATAAGAAGTTCACCATTCGTGGTGACTTCGGTGATGGGTTCCGTGAGACCTACTTTGTCGAAGACATCGACAGTGATCCAGCTGAGTACTTTGCACGCAACTGCAAGCTACTCTTCCCGGATCTCGCCCTGAAGGAGACGAAAGACGTCAAGGGCAAGCAGCGTACCTACGAGCCCAAGTTCGGAAAGCTGAAGAACCGCGTGTTGTTCAATGTGCTGCCTTACCGTCTCCTCAATCAGGGAGCACAAGGTGTACACATCTTGGAACTCCCTGCGCGTCAGGGTGCAGACCGCATCTTGAAGCTACAGGACGGATACGATCATCAGGGGCGTCCGCTCCCAATGGTCTGCGATCCGGACAACATGATGGTGGTGAAGGTTGAGAAGCTCAAGGACACCATGGATCCTTGGCAGATCCAAGCCATGAAGGACACCGTACGTCTCCCGGATGAACTCCGTGACATGTCGCTGTTCTACCAGTTGGATCAGCTCTTCGTACCTAAGCCACAGGCGGAGATCATCGCCAAGCTGCGTGAAGCGTTTGGTGGTCGGGTGTTCGACGAGTGTATGCAGGGCTTTCCAGGCCTGACCATCGCGCCTCGTCGTGCAGTACAGGAATCCAGTCCAGCCGTAATGCCACCGGCCGTACAGGGAGCAGTTCCTGCAATGCCCTCACCCTTGGCTCCTCCGGCACCCGCACCGGTACCACCAGCACCACAAGCTGCCCAACCACTGCCTGCTCCACTGCCACCACCACCAGCCGCTGGTGCAGTAGATGATCAGATCCCAGGGTTGCCAGCTCCGTTGCCTCCACAGGCACCACCAGCCGTTCAGGCACCACAACCACCAGCCGTACCCGTAGCACCAGGGGTACCGTTGCCACCACAAACAGCACCAATGCCTCCGCTTCCGCCCGTCATGACGGCAGCACAGGCTGAGGCTCAGCTACGTAGCTAACCCAAGTAAAGGAACTCATGGTAAACAAAGAGTTATTGAGCAAGATCAAGGTGGACTTCGGTAAGAAGTTCAAGAACAGGGCGTCCGGTAGCCTGGAGCTGAATACAGCTGCAGATACCGACCCCGTCACTGGCCTTGTGGTAGATAACCCGTTGCTCGAGTTCCTGCTCGACCGTATGTTTATTGCATACGGTCGAGCATACTTGCTCTTCGGGAAAAAGAGTTGCGGGAAGACCTCGTTCCTCTTTGAGTTGGCTAAACACTTTATAGCCGCGAAAGGAGTGTTCTTCTGGATCGAGACCGAACGGGCTGCAGATCTGGACTACATGCGCCGCCAGGGGGTCAACGAGGATCAGTGTATCTTCGAGCAGCCTAACAACCTGGAGGAAGCCGTAACACTCATCCGTACGATCATCAGGGCGAAAGCATCCATTACGGATGACGACACACCCATCATGATCGGTCTGGACTCGATTGCAGGTAACCCAACTGAGTATGAGCAGGAACAAGATGTCGTGGGTGACACCAAACCTGGCGAGCATGCCAAGACACTCTCGACGTTCTACCGGAACATCATTCCGTTGTTAGAGACCTGTCCCATGATTCTCGTGTGTACCAACCACTTGAAGTCTAAGATTGGTGGTACTGGTTATGGTGACAACAAAGCCATGATTGGTGGAGAGGCTCCGCTGTTCAACTCCACCTACCAGCTGGAGTTCGTACGCACAGGAGACATGAAGGCTATCGACCCCTTGAGTGGGGTTGAGCGTAAGATTGGATCTGAGCACCAGATCACCGTTACGCGTAACAAGCTGGGGCGTGAAGGCACGTCTCAACGGATCACTGTGTACCTACGGATCGACGGAGGGATCGACTGGCCCTTGTCTCTTCTGAAGACCCTCACGGGGGACAACTGGAAGAAGGCAGGACTGTTGGATCGTCGCGGTGCGAAGTACTACTCGCCAAAACCCTACAAGTACAAACTGAAGGATGGTACAGAAGGCGTCTTGTCGGTTGAGGACGGATTCTCTGCTGTCGAGCTCATGGAGTACCTCTGGTATGCCCCTGAGTTCAAACAGGACTGCCGAGCTTCCTTCGGTATACCCAAGATGGTGACTCCCAAGGAGGAGAGCAAGATCAAGGAGAACAGCAAGGCCAAGCGCAAGAAGCTCGTGGCTGAACTAAAGGAGGAGGCTGACGATGGCTTCAAAACGGAAAACTAAGAAAGAGCTACCGCGCTATACCTTCAAGGAGGTCAAGGGTGTGGTACATAAGAAAGACAACCACACGGGACTGACACACAAGTTCCGGAAACGTGATCGCTCACAGAAAAGGAACTATCGTCCCCAGAACGGGGTAACGCTGGAGATCCTCAAGGCTGCGGGCTACGAAGTAACGATTCAGCACCTCCGTTACTTCCACATGGTCAACACGGGTCAGGAAGGACACAGGCAACCGCTTGTGATCGTGGCGGACATCAGCTTCAGGCATGATGACAGCTACACACTCCTGCCCCGCGGAGGCTTCACCCACTTGATCATCAAGCGCGGAGGTGAAGCACTGAACCTCACGGCCAAGTGTCACGAGAGTGACATGTTTGACCGGCGTGAGGGTGTCAAACGGGCATTGGAGAGGTTAGACCTCGTCGTGCCCGGTGTAGTGTACGAGGCTGAGGCACCTGCGTCTTAGTCCCCCGTTAGTTAGTCAACCCAGGGCGAGGTGATCAATGATCACCTCGCCCTTTTCTATCCATACAGTATGACCGATCCAAATTCCCTGTCACTCGCGGCAAAATGGGCACTCCTCCGCAAACTCAACCCCCGTCGCTTCTCTTCCTACCTCGTGGGTGAAGAACTCGCCAAGGAGGAGAAAGACAAGACCATCACGTTGAATCAGCACGGTGAGAAGTTCATCGAGATGGAGTTCGCACTCAACCGCAGGCAGATCGTCACCTCGATCATGAAGGAAGGAGGGACTGGAGAATGAGTACCTCACCCTTAGGTAGCCAGAGCAACCCGATCCTGCTCGGGGGGCGCAATCGTAACGACCTCTACTGCAAGTGCGACAAGTGCGGAGTCGTGGAGATCTGCTCAGACGAGCAGGAGGAAACCGACTTCTACGTAACCAACGGTCAGAACAACGGACCACTGTCTTGCTTCGGCTGCCTCATGGAGGTTATCAACCAGACAGCTAATGCCGGAAGAGCTGACTTCGAAGCCATTAGAAATGCACCTGGAACTTCTACTTAGAGATCCTGTCTCCTGGCAGAAGACAGAGATTGGTATCTACATACCGATCGCGTACTGGTGGCAAGAGGGTCCACGCGATACGCACATTCAGTTTGAACATGTGGGGGCGAGTAACTATTGTCCCCGCCTGAACTCCGATGAGGAGTATGTAATCCCGCATGTCAGTAAAGACGACGCCACGCTTATAGCATGGCACATTGCGGTACTAGACGCTCCCCTCCCTAAGAAGGACGGGTGGTCGTATGAGTTTGGTGTGACTGATCCCTACGTCACCAGGCTCAAGGCATTATGGGGATCACCTAACGAATAGACATGAGCATACGTAAACAATTTGAAACCACCGTAGGGACGGGTGCCATCGACAAGGCAAGCGAACCTATCCACAAGAGATACGAGAAGCAGGCACGCCGACTCTGTGAACTCAGAGACCTGAAGCCTGAAGAGACCATCGCGGTGGACGCTCCACTGTACGCAAAGCTGAGCCACTTGGTTCCCTTCGGTGAGACACTGAAGCGTTGGCAGGTATGTGCCTTCGAGATCCACATCCACGAACAGCTCGATCGTGTCCTGTGGGAAGAAGTCAAAGCGGAGACACAGAAGAAGTCCAAATGAGCAGCCCCCTCACCCCTATCGAGATAGCTGAGAACATCAAGCGGGACTATAAGGGCAGCTACATGCTTGCCCGTGCGGCAGACCTCCTGGTGGAGCAACACGCCAAGATCTCGACACTTGAGCAACGAAACCACGAGCTCACGGGTCGGCTGATTGAGAAGTCCAACACACGGGAAGTCTCCGTGACTCCTTCCTCGTTTGAGAAGCTGGAGCAGGAAAAGAAGAACCTCATGAAGCTGTGGATGACCATCATGGTCTTCATCTCGCTGCTCACGATCGTGGTCTTCGCCAGCATCGGAACACTCAGTAAGCTCTTCATCAAATGAAGCGCAACCTGATCCAACGAGTCATCAGTGTCATAAGCGCAGCTGAGCCTCCACTGTTTGGTTCTCAGAGCGACAAGATGGCTTTTCGAGAAAACCAAAAAGCCATCACGGAGGAACTACATGCCCTACTCAAATCGAAAGAAAAAGAAGAACGCCTGCAGTACGCACAGGTGGAGTCATCCGCTACTCCCCTGCCAGGCCTGCCTGGTTGACCACTACGCCACCAGGCGCCCATTGGTTAAAAAACTCCCAACGAGGAACCCATCCCATGAAGAAACCAGTCACGTTTGCCAACCTACAGAGATCCATTGAGGATCTGCTGTCCGTAAAGGTCTACGACCCGACCGAGCCCCACGGTCAGACAAAGTACATCGCGGCCTCCCAGTTCCTACAGGTCTCCACCCTACCCAGCTACCTGGCCGGTCGAGATGCACTGCAGGAACTCCCGAAGGCCTCCGAGAGTACGTTCGATCGCATGAAGCTTGAGATCGAACAAGCGGGGTATGACCTAGGTGCCATACCGAACGACGTATTGAAAACAGTCTTAACGATACCCGAAGATGTCAAAATCCAAGCCCTCTACCGCGCCAGTTTTGAAGAAGGCCTCACAGCCTGACCTGGTGCATCACCCCAAGCACTACAACTCCGATCCCTCGGGGCTGGAGTGCATCCTGTTCACCGGAGACCTGGAGTCCTGTCTCTCCAACGCACTGAAGTACGTATGGCGAGCTGGTGGCAAGGACTCAACCCTGCAGGAGCTCAACAAAGCGCAGGTGTACCACAACTGGGCCATCGACATGCTGTGTGAGCACTTCCACACGGACGGCGTAAGGAAGCTAGAGGAGGAGACGTTCGACTATCTAGTCAAGGAGGTCGACAAACCCTTCAGTGTTCCGGTGCGTGTCATTGCACACTTGATCGCCGAGGCGAACGAGAAGCTGAGTCACTTACTCACACCCGTGACCCACGAGTACCTCGACGCGATACTCGAGAAGTCACCCGATACCGTGTCGAAGCTACGTGGGCGCCTGTCCTCCGCAGGACACCTCACACCAATCAGTGAAGCGGCACTCCACACACTGCTGCGCAGCACAGACGGTGTTTCGCCCGGGGTAGTCAAGTTGGCAGCCAGTCTGCGTCACATGGCACCGGCCCCGCTGCAGGAGCTCCTGAACCTTACGGTCAGCAGGACGAGGCCGTACTGCTGGAAAGTGGTGAAGTACCTTAGCCTGCACACAGGGCTCGACACACGACAGAGTGTGTTGCTCTCCCTCATGTGCATCAAGGCCCTGACCTTGACGGAGAGTTCCAACAAGGACCTCCCGTGGGTACGTGACTGCTGCGCCAAGCTGGCCGCACGGGTACGCTATGGGCTTCACCTGTTAGTCGAGGCGTCACAACGCACAACATGACGACTGGAGCCAAATGGCAGCACGGGCTGATCATCGACGAGGCATTCCTGGCTTCCCACCCGGAAGCCAGGTTCGTCTTCGGTGACAACCTCCAGCGCGCCGGTCTCGCCGGAGGAGCACGACTGCGTCATCACCCACAGTCTGTAGGCTTCTGTACGAAGAAGAACCCAGGGATGAAACCTCAGGACTTCTTCAAGCCAGAGGAGTACAGACCTCTGTTCTTCGACTACCTGGATCAGCTGGAGAACATCATTTCTGCAAATCAGCAGCTTGTCTTCTATATTTCACGTGTAGGGGCGGGGCTTGCGAACAGGTACAGGATCTGGGAGCTCCTGATCAAACCCAACATGGAGCGGGAGCTCTCCCGATACAACAACGTGGTGTTTTGCTGGGAAGAACCCTACCGAGAGTAGGTACCCAATGAAATAACCTAACCTCAAACCAACCCGAGGGGCACCCAACCAGGTGCCCCTCTTTTCATTACTCAATATGGATCATTATCAACACGGCATCGTATACCTGTGGGACAGTCACAAGAAGTTCAACACGTCCATCATCCCAACCATGGGACCACGAGACATCCTGATCCAAAAACCTAAAACTCAGGACCTGGAGAAACATGTCAGGTGGTCCATCCAGGATCACCGAAGCTCACTCAACATCCCAATACTCCGTACCCTCATTTCAGACGAAGAGCTGGAGAGGATCTCGACTGCCGACTGCGTAATGAAGTGTGCGGTTGGGCGCAGTACAGAGAAAAACAGGTTCGAAGTCACGGCACAGCTGTACCTACCGCAATGGTCTAACCTTCCATGCGGTATGGTCCCGCAGAACAACGGACTGACCGACGTACCTCCCTATCTGGTCGGAGGGTTATCAACACCGCAGAACAACGGACTGACCGACGTACCTCCCTATCTGGTCGGAGGGTTATCAACACAAGAGCGAACTGAGATCAAAAGAGATCTACAGGTGGGCAACCATGACATCCTCGCGAGGATGCTCGCGGGAGATAACTACGTGGAGAGTCGCGTCTTGCTGAGTTACCCCACTGATCCTCGCAAAGAATTGACACCGTACGCGACGGTACGGCCAGTTGGAATGATGAGCGGAGGGATAAATCAAACAGCAGAAGGGTACGCCAACCTCAGTGCAGAGATAGCACGCTTCCTTCCACACGTAAGCTTCCACCTCATGGAGAAGCTGAGACAGAAGCAAAGACAGCGGGAGAATGCGAATGACAGGATCAGGCTCGCCATGCTTAAACAAGCAGAAGAGGCCAGGGCCTCCCTAGCTAACCAGCAAATCGACTGAAAATGGGATCTATCCCGTGCACCACAACCGCAAGACAACTCACTATGAATCCAACAAGCACCGTGTTCCTTTGGGACTCAGCTAAACGCAACAATCAGTCACTGGTCCCTGCCTTTACGGACCTGGACATGCGAATCCCGCTTGTCAATGTGAACAAACACCCAGCAGCAGACGCGAGACTCCAGGTCTACAACAGCAAGTGTTCCTTCGCCCCCAGACTACTGAGGCACCCTGCATTGCTTTCCGAGGAGCAGGTCGACAGGATCGAGAACGCAGAGTGCGTGGTGCTCTGTAGTGCCCACTACAGTGTGGAGTGGTCCCGCTTTGAGATACACGGGTACATCCACCTGCCCCACTTGGTACGTGTGGACCCCAATCCGACCAAGCGGGTCAGGGAATCGGATGTACCGCTGTACCTACGGCCCAACCTCACAACAGAAGACATCATCCAGATAAGACAGGATGAGGACTCCGTCCAATTCGATGCAGTCTCCAAAGTTCATCTGAAGAGCAACTACATGGAGGTGAAGACTTGCCTGAGCTACGACTACACCATACCAACAGTAAAGGTCTACGGGGACGCCGCCCCATACGCCACAGGCCTGTGTGGAGTCAACAAGGACCCCTCGAGTTTCCAACTCATCAGCTCCGTGTTGGAACAGTACACACCATTCATCGGTCAGCACCTGATGACTAAGCTCCGACAGAAGATAGCCCATGTCCAGGCGAAGAAAGCCAAGAAAACTCCACCAGCCCCTGCTCTCCATGGATGAGTTCTACACACAACGAAAAGGTACGGTCGCCTACCTCTGGACAGCCGGCAAGGGACATCACAACTCCCTGATCCCGGACTTCACAGAGCAAGACATTCTGCTCGATACCCTGGAGAAAGACACCGTCGGGGTGGATGGTGCCGTAAGGAACCTACTGGGCTTCTCGTACGGCACCACTCTGCATATCGGAGCCCTCACGCTAGACGGGCACACCGTCATGACGCCGGAACAGGTACAGCTACTCAGGGAGGTGGAGTGCATCGCGAGGTGTCACGTGGGCTACGACTCCGGGCCTGGAAGCTATATGGTCTTTGCCAATATATTCCTAACGGCAGACGTACGTACAGGTGAGACGCTCAACCGACCCATACCGTCGCATCAGGCTGTACACCTACATGGGTGTATCCGGAGATTCATGGACGCGGGGGTTCCGTATCCTCGGGAGCAGCTGTACAGCTCCGTGTCTGTGAAGTGTACGGATGACGAAATGACCGTCACACAGTCGCTAGGTTACCCTCGCTGTATACGTAATCCTTTAGCGGGAGGAATCGAGCTGATAGATGAAAGCAAAGGCATCCGCCCTCCACTCTTCTCCGACGGAGAGAGATGTCATCGAGAGGGCCTCAATACAAACAGCCTGCAGTACACACAGTCCATGCAGACACTCACCTACCTCTTACCTGAGATAGGTGCCCACCTGGCCGAAAAGGTGAACCAGAAGATTCAGTACAAACACACCCCCAAGCAACCCAACCGCAAAACCAACAAGTAATATGGAATCATACTTCGCAGCAGACGGAAATACAGGCAGTGCAGAGAACCTCCTGGTCCTACAGAACTCGGTAGTCGACCACCTGGATGAGCTCGGACTCATGGAGTTCGTGGATGGTCTACACACACATGAGAGGAACTTCGGATTAGCCGCTATGCTGCTACTTCACGACACCCTCCCCTTAATTCGTAAGGTGGCGATCACAACCTTCCCGGCAATCAGGTCGGCAGGGAAGTTGGAGGTCTTGTCTCGAATGTCAGAGGCGAAACCTGACTACTGTATCGTGTTTGGGAACCTCCCTGACTACACAGAAGAGCTCGAAGACATACAGAAGGCCATCTCAACCGGGGAACTTTCGTTCAAGCTTGGCAGCATGGTGAGCTTCTATCCAGACTGTGAGCTGGACGAGTTATCAGGACTTCTGACTCGCCTGGAGAATACCAAGAAGCATGGGCTAAAGGATGACGAGTCTCCACATCAACTGCAAATTGAGCTGTTCCTTGACTTAAACCAACCACTCGCCTTCCAGGCCCCGACGGCTCACACGTTTTTGGAGGTCTATGAGAAGGCGGTGGACTGGATCAGCCGAACAGGTGAGCAGCAGGGAGGTACCCGTGAATAAGCTCCAGGACTCTGCCTGCCTCACGATCTCCCGCCACTTCAAGGTCAAGAAGTCCGAGCTCCGCACACAGGTGCTGGAGTACTGGGACATCCTGGGCCTGGAGGATCGGGACTACGAAACCAAGAAGGAGATCGCACATCCGGTCTTCAGCTTCTCCCCAGGCGAACTCGATTCCTCCGTACGGTGGGACGGGAAAGCTCGGGAGATCCTGACTTGCCTCACGACCCAGAAGCTCCCGCCGCTCTCGATCGACCTCAACAGGTTCGTGAAGACCGCGATCTACGGGGAGATCCGTAGCCTCCTGGATGCTGAACAGTGTCCAGTGCTGTGTCAGTCCTACACGGGAGTGACCTGTGTGGTGAGCGAACCTGACTCCTCCGTCCTGGTGCACGACCTGCACGGAGGGTTGCTGGTGTATAACAAACGCCTAGGGAGTCACCGCATGTTGATCGAACCGCTGGTCTACTGGCTCAGAATGCGCTCCTCCGGCTACGGCACGGGGGACGAAAATGACGAGTAAAGTTGGTATAATATCTTGAGAACCACCCCTCAATAACCGGTGCCCTCGTAGATCCTTTATCTACGAGGGCACGACATGAAGTCACGGGATTAACCCGTCCGGTCTGTTGAGAATTACTGGCTCTTAACCTAAGCTTGTTATGACTACAAACAACATCGAAGCAGCGGTAGAAAGAATTTTTGCCGCTTTTGCGGCAAAAATGCCTGAGGCCATCGCAGCCGCCAGGCATGAGCTGACCTTGTGGTTGGCAGAGCAGGGCCAGGTGGTAACACCTCCAGCTCCCCAACCTCAACCGAAGGCAGTGCCTCCGGTAAAACCGAGAGTGGTACAGAACGTCGAAAGACGTGATCGTCGCGCAGTGACGGTGGCGGCTGCACCCGCCCCCAAAGAGCCCGCACCTATACCCCCAGTGGGTCAGGAACTCATGTCCGCCATTATGGCAGGCGTGGTGTTCAGGCAAGGTGAGTCCCCGGTGGATGGATTCAAAGTACCGGAGTGTGCCAAGGGTCGTACCCTCAGCCCACATTGGGAAGCTGGTGAAGGCACCTTCGAGGATTTCTGTGCAGGACTGTCTCAGTTCGCACAGGAAGATACTGAGGTTGTTTCTCACACGAGGTTTGACCTCGTGGTTAAATACAACACAGGACCAGGGTGTTA
>Ga0114977_10000380_pt1 | contig 30185 bp, 24 predicted proteins | sample S_130805_MF_Meta_FD_87026 | JGI IMG/M metagenome (GOLD analysis project Ga0114977, IMG submission 87026) | Freshwater microbial communities from Lake Simoncouche, Canada to study carbon cycling - S_130805_MF_MetaG | ecosystem: Environmental > Aquatic > Freshwater > Lake | place: Lake...
AGCGCCAGCGAAAGTCGGGAAGGATTCAGGAAATCTCGGGCTACCCGACGGATATCGGCCGGTTGGACGGCCGCGATTCGAGCTCGGGTCTCCTCGGGCGGAACGACCCTGCCGAATCCCAGTACCTGTTCGCCGAGCCACATCATCATTTGCTCGGACCCCTCGAGCGACAAGTCTGCCTGACCGAGTGCATAATCCCGTGCTCGCGACAGTTCCGCCCTTCCGGGAGCCCGATCCACAAGGCGCTGCACTTCTTTGAGAATGAGCTTCAGAGCCTTTTCCAATTGGGTGTCTTCCAAACCCGCTGAGATCACCAAATCACCGCAGTCGCTCCAAGAGGTTCCGGTGCTCTGGATGTTGTAGGCCAGGCCGTGCTCTTCGCGAATCGTCTGGAACAGCCGCGAACTCATGTTCTCACCGAGCAGGACGTTGAGCAGTCGCAGGGCGAAGCGGCGTTCGTCTTGCCGGGAGGCGGTCCGAAATCCCAGGGCGATATGGGTTTGTTCGGTTTTTTTGGAGTGCAGCAGCAAGCGGGGTTTTTCAGGGGTGGCCGGTGCGGGCTCCGCCGGAGGGTGGGTTCCCAGGCGGAATCGTCGGACCCATCGATGGACCTCGGTGAGCAGGTTAGCGTGGGTCAGGTTGCCGGCGGCAGCGATGACGATCGATCCGCTAATGTATCGACGCTCGAGGAACCCCAACAGGTCTTGCCGGCGGAGTTTGCGAACGGAGCTTGCCGAACCGATCACCGGGCGTCCCAGTGGGTGCTCGGGAAATTGGACTTGATTGAGGAGGTCATGCACCAGTTCGGCCGGTTGGTCGCGGTACATGGCCTGTTCTTCCAGGATGACATCCCGTTCCTTGGAAATCTCGGTCGGGGCGAACTTGGACTCGAGGAACATGTCGCAGAGCACGTCGAGCAGCTCGGGCAACCGGGACGCCACCGCTCGGCTGTAGAAGCAGGTGTGTTCCTCGTCGGTGAAGGCATTGAGATAGCCACCGATCCCCTCGACATCTTGCGAAATCCGCGCGGCCGACCGTCGGCGCGTTCCCTTGAAGAGCATGTGCTCGATGAAGTGGGCGGCCCCATTCTCGCGGGCCGTCTCGTGCCGCCCACCTGTATTGACCCAAATGCCCACCGACACGCTGGCCAGGTGCGGCAGGGTGGCTGTCACTACGCGCAGACCGCCGGGGAGTTCTGAGAGTCCATACATCAGTTGGCTGGAAGTTGCGTCGATAGGGCGGCGACCGCAACCGGGAAGAGCCTGTCTGTGGGTGCAGACTCCGAGAATTTGGGGTTTGGGAGCGACGCTCCTCCGTCGGATTCAGGGAGCCAGATGGAGCCAAGCAATGCCCCATTGGATCCACAGCGGAATGGTGATCAGGCTGAGGATGGTAGTGCCGGCCACAATGCGCACGGCGGTGGCTGGATCCCCTCCATAGAGTCTGGATAGAACAATTGGAAAAATCCCGGCGGGCATGGCCGCCTGGACCACGATCACTCGCTTGATTTCCACGGAGCAGGGCAGAATGCGTGCGATTCCCAGCATCAGCGCGGGGATGACTCCCAAACGGAAAATGGCGGACCAGATCAAGGTGCCCGTGGCCCGTGCGGGATGCAGTTGGCGGACCTGGTCGGCCATCATCGCCCCGGTTAGCAGGATGCCCAACGGAAAGGTACAGGCTCCCAGCATGGAGGCCGTAATGCTCAGAGGTCGGGGCACCCAGTGTGCCCCATCGCAGGAGTTAAGGAGCAGGGAGAGGACGATGGCTACGAGGGGGGCGTTGATGAGCTTGCGCCATTCACCCGGTCCGGTGGCATGTCCCAGAGTGATCAGCCCTAAGGTCCACATAGCGATATCTACTCCCAGATTGTGGAGGAAAAGAACACCCGGAGTGTCCGGATGGTTTGCAAACAGCATGAGGACTAAGGGGAAGGGCACATACGCGAAATTTTGTAATCCGGCGACCAGGGCGAAGGTGCGTTGCTCAGGATCGGTCTTGAGCCCCACCCGTCGGCGGAAGAGCCAGCAGGTACCGATTCCCAAGACGATGCCCCCGAAGCCTATTAGTGGGGGGATGAACAAGTTTTCGGCCCGCTGGAGAGCCTGATTACCGAGCACCTTGTCGAAGATGAGGCAGGGAGTCAGAACGTTGACCACTAATCGCAGCAGGGTCGCATCAGCCTCCTCGGTGAGCCAGCGGACGCGGCGTAGCCCGATGCCGATCAGGGCTAGGCAAAAAACCGGCAGCACCGCTGAAAGCACATCGCTCAGGGACATCATGGGATTCCGAGCCGGAGGTCAGGCGAGCAGGTGCTCGACCAATGCCGCAAATTCCAGATGCTGAACCTGACGAAGGTAGGCAATGGCTTGGGTATCGGGGCGTTTAGCCATGCGTTCACATTCTTGAACCAAGGCCAGCGGGTCCAGATTTCCGGAGAGGGTCAACCGCTCCAGCACAGATCGGGCCTCGGGTGTTTGCGCCGCTTGGATCACCGCGGGGGTGGCAGTTCCATAAATCGGGTGTCCGGAAACCCTGCGGAACCAATAGGCCGCATTCCAGTAGTCCGGTTCACGGCGATGCAGCAGGGCATGGATCAAGCAAGCATCCCGATCGCCGCGATCTTCGACCCGATTGTGGGCCGAGTCATGGTTGTCGTGATAGAGGAGAGCCGTGGCCGTGAGCAGTTCCGCTGTCGGATTGGATAGGTTGAACTCGCGGGTGAGCTCTAGAAGACGGATTTCAAGGGTCACTTCCGGGAGCACTTCGCATCTCGGGCCCGGCCCTAAATCGGGGAATTCGGGAGTGGCAAGGCGCTCCCAGAAGCGGGCGGCGCGGGAAATTTTAGTGGTCGGACTGAACATCGGGCGAAATGCAAGGTTCGTGGTCCGGCTTCGGGTCGTCAAATCGGGATGCGGTTAAATCGATGTGCCGCTCTCGGGCAATTGCCTTGAAAGCGGGGGCGTCGCTGCGTTACACACCGAGACGGATGTCCCACTTCGACTTTGCCTCTTGGATCGCCACGCAAACTCGCGAGGTTGATCGAGCCTTGGACCGATTCCTTCCGAAGGCCACCGCTAAGCCCGCCACGATTCATAAGGCCATGCGTTACTCTCTCCTTGCCGGAGGTAAGCGGATGCGACCGGCGCTGGTGCTTGCCGCGGCCGAGGCCTGTGGAGGGACGCATGAGGCGGCGATGCCTCTGGCGTGTGCTGTCGAGTGTATCCACACCTACTCCTTGATCCATGACGACTTGCCCGGCATGGACAATGACGATTTACGGCGCGGGAAACCGACGAATCACAAGGTTTTCGGCGAGGGTATTGCGATTCTTGCGGGAGATGCCTTGTTGACCCAGGCCTTTGAAATCGCCGCCTCCTGCACCGGATGGAAGCGTTACAGTATTAAGGATGTTGTGCTAGAAATCGCGAAAGCGTCCGGTTCGTTGCAGCTCATTGCGGGTCAGGTGGCTGACCTGGAGGGCGAGGGTAAGAAAATTTCCCGTGCCCAGCTTCGATACATTCATGAACGCAAGACGAGTGCCCTGCTGGCCTGCTCCGTGCGGTTGGGCGGGATGAGTGCCAACTGCACGCCCGCGCAACTCGATGCGTTGACGGACTTTGGATACAATGTCGGATTAGCCTTTCAGGTGATCGACGACATCTTGGATGTCACACAAACCTCCGAGCAGTTGGGCAAGACCGCGGGCAAGGACATCAAGGCACAGAAAGCGACTTACCCGTCGATCGTGGGACTTGAAAAATCCCGTGTCATCGCAGCGGAACTGACCGCCAAGGCGGAGGTCGCGCTCCAACCCTTCCGGGGCAAGGCGGTCGCCTTGGAAGCCATTTCAAACTACCTGCTCCGGCGCCAATCCTGAGAAGTGCAAAACAGCATGGGTTGAAAATGCGCTTGCGATGCTGACTCGGACTCCGTGAGCATCCGCTTGCCCAACCTGCCGTCGGTAGCGGCTGATTTCGGATCTGTCTGACAATTCTGTGAAAGTTTTCACCGGTAACTCCAATCCAAATTTAGCCAAGGCGATCTGCGATTCCATAGGAATCCCCTTGGGTTGCTCCACGGTGAAGCCGTTTCCTAATGGGGAGACCTTCGTCAAGATCGACGAGAACGTCCGCGGCACGGACGTCTTTGTGATCCAGTCCACCAGCCAGCCAGCCAATCAGCATCTGATGGAAATGTTCATCATGATCGATGCGTTGCGGCGGGCGAGCGCATCGCGGATCACCGCGGTGCTGCCTTTCTATGGTTATGCCCGCCAGGATCGCAAGGATCAGCCGCGCGTTCCGATCACTGCCAAGCTGGTTGCCAATTTGCTGGTGGCAGCCGGGGTTAACCGGGTTCTCACGATGGATTTGCACGCCCAGCAAATTCAGGGGTTCTTCGACATCCCGGTCGACCACCTTTACGCAGCGCCCGTCCTGCTCGAGTACATCTCCCGCCAGCAGACCCCGAACCTCGTAGTGGTGAGCCCAGATCTGGGGGGCTTGAAGATGGCGGCCGCCTATTCTCAGACACTCGGCGCCGAGTTGGCCATCGTGGCCAAGCGCCGCAAGAGTCCCACCGAAACCGAGGCCATTTCGGTGATCGGTGATATCGATGGTAAGAATGTTCTTTTGGTGGACGATCTGACCGAGACCGCGGGAACCCTGGTCAATGCCGCGCATCTGCTCAAGCAGCGGGGTGCCTGCCGAATTCAGGCCTGCGTCTCGCACGCCTTGATCAATGACCTTGGAATTGATCGCCTTCGCAAATCAGAGATTGACGAACTGATCACCACCGATAGTGTAATCCGCCCGTCTATTGAGGGGGTCAAAATTACGACCCTTTCAGTGGCTGGTTTGCTGGGAGAAGCGATCAAGCGAATTTACACGAATTCGTCGGTTACTTCCCTATTTGAGTTTAAGGGCTGAAGCCGTTTGCAAGTGCGGCTCGGCAGATACGACTAATTCATGAAATCATTGAAGTTGAAAGTGGCCCCTCGCACCCAGACGCGGCGCAAGGGATCCAAGGCGCTCCGCTCTGCCGGACTCATTCCTGCCAACATTTACGGCAAGTCCATTGCCCCCCAGAATGTTGAGATCGATTCCGATGCGTTCATCGACCTGATCAATTCCGCTCACTCCGAGATCGTCCTTGTGGACCTCGAGGTTTCCGGTGATTCCAAGACCCGACTGGCTCTGGTTCAGGATGTTCAACACCACCCGCTGAGCGGCGAAGTGCTCCACGTTGACTTTCATGAGGTGAAGGAAGATGAAATGATCACCATCCGCATCCCGGTGGAGTCCACGGGCGAGGCTGAAGGTGTAAAGAGCAGCGGTGGTACCTTGGAGCACGTCATCCAGAAGGTCCGCGTGACAGCGCTGCCAAAGGACCTGCCTGAGCAGATTTTGGTCGATGTTTCCGGTTTGGCGGTGGGTCAAGCCATCCAGATCGGTCAGATCCAGGCCCCGGCTGGCGTGACGATCCTTGGCGACAAGCATCTGCGTGTGTTCGCTGTTGCAGCGCCGACCACTGAGGTTGAAGCGGCCCCGGCCGCCGCCGGCGAGGCTAAGCAGCCTGAGATGATCAAGGAGAAGAAGGAAGAGGCTCCTGCTCCGGCCAAGAAGAAGTGATCTGACGCATTGTCCCCCTGTGGGCTTTTCCAATGACCCCTCCTGTACTGATTGTGGGTCTGGGAAACCCGGGAGACGAGTATCGAGGCACCCGACACAATGCCGGGGCTATGGTGGTGGATCGCTTCGCCGCCAGCCGGTTTTCCGGTTGGCGGAAGGAGCGGAAGTTCTTTTCAGAATTGGCGACGGGTGACTGCGGCGGCCGAAAGGTGATCTGCGTGAAACCCTTGACCTACATGAATCTGAGCGGTGAGGCAGTGGCGGCTCTGAGTCGTTTCTACCGCATGACACCCGATCAGATTTTGGTGGTGGCTGACGACGCGGATCTCCCTTTGGGAGCCATCCGTATGCGGCCATCGGGTGGAGCAGGGGGGCACAATGGACTGGCGTCGGTGATCCAGCATTTGGGGACTCAGGCATTTCCGAGGCAGCGTATCGGTGTGGCTCGGCCGGTTCAGGAAGTTCGAGACATTGCATCGCATGTGTTGGGGGTTTTTTCTGCCGATGAGCAGGTGCGCTTGAACGAGGTTCTGAAATCGGCAGATCAACAGATTTCATGCTGGATCGAGGAGAACCTCGGAAAAGCGATGAGTCTCCACAACCGGAGCCAATGATGGGATTGAAGCTTTTGGATCTGAAGTTCTGAGGCGATCGAGGCGTTGCCTCGGAAGTTTTCAAACGCGTGCTCTGGGAGCCGTTGAAAAAAACTAAAATCTTTGAAAGGATTTGGTTTAACGGTTCGAAGAGTATGGGTAGAGGGCGCAGTCAGCGGCTTAGGCTGAGGCTAAATTGCTGAGGCTAAATTGCTGAGGCTGAAATAGCTAAAACCGATTCGGTAATGCTGAATCGGTGATGAAGTAAATGAACGACAGACGATTTGGTTGGTCCAGACCGTCGGTGATTGAAATCGGTGATTGAAATTAGCAACGGGTTAACTAACGCCAACTAAAGCGTACTAACGTGAATCCATCGCAAGTGGGTTCCCAGAAGTGGCGATAGACATTTTTTGAGTCAGACAAGCAATTGAACGGAAGAATGGCAGCAAATAGCCTCCCGGCAGGTTTCCGATGACGGAAGCCGGTAACTGGAGGAATCAATTTTAAACCAGCGAATTAGAACCAATTCAAAGACCATGAAACGCTACGAAGGACTGTTTATTTTAGATCTCTCCGGCAAGGAAGAAGGCATCAAGGAAGTCGTCGACAAGTTGTCGGCCGAGATCGCCTCCGTGGGTGGCAAGATCGAGGCTGTGCAAAAGCTCGAAAAGAAGACCTTTGCGCGGAATGCTCGCAGTGGCGAAAGCGCCGGCCACTTCGTGAACATTATTTTTGAAGCCCAGGGCAAGGCGGTCGCTGAATTGCGCGCCCGCTTCAAGCTCGCGACCGACGTGATCCGCGTGCTGTTCACTGAAGCTCCGGCTCCAGTGGTCGCCAAGGTCTGAAGAGACGGCTAATACGGCCCATTCCACTCGGCTTACCCAAAACTTCAACCGTTTATGGCCAGTTTCAACAAGGTCATCCTGGCCGGGAACCTCACCCGGGACCCGGAGTTGCGTTACACACCAAAGGGCACGGCCATCGCCAAGCTTTCTTTGGCGATGAACCGCAAGTGGACCGGTGAAGATGGTCAGACCCGCGAGGAGGTCACCTACGTCGACATCGACGCATTTGGTAAGCAGGCTGAAGTAATTTCCCAGTACCTCAGAAAGGGTGGAGGGTTGCTGGCCGAGGGGAGACTAAAACTCGATCAATGGGACGATAAGCAGACCGGTCAGAAGCGCTCCCGCCTGGGTGTTGTCCTAGAGAACTTCACGTTCATTGGTGGCCGCCCGGATGGATCGGCTCCTGGTGGTGCGGGTCCGATGCCTCCCCCGGCCTCTGGCTCCGTGCCAGGACGGGTTACGGGCAATCGTCCTGCTCCCGCTGCTCCGGCCCCTGCGGATGCAGAAGGCGGTCCTCCTGACGATGACGATGTCCCGTTCTGATCCTCAACAAATCCTTTTCAACTAATAATTTAATCCCTATTTCACATGCCAAAGACAGAAGTCCTCCTTATTCATAACGTGATCGGTCTGGGCGGCGAGTCCGATCTGGTCAAGATCTCCACCGGTTATGCACGCAACTATCTGATCCCCCAGGGACTGGCAGTGCCGGTTTCTTTGGGCAACAAGCGCCGGGTTGAGGCCTTGCGCCAGCGCCGTGCAGACCGCGAAGCCAAAGAACTCAGCTCCATGTCGGAGTTGGGCAAGAGCCTCAGCAAGGTGACCCTCACCATCTCCGTGAAGACGGGTGATGACGGTAAGATGTTTGGCAGCGTCACCTCCGGGTCGATTGCTGACGCGCTCAAGACCCAGCTGGAAGTCGCTCTCGACAAGCGCAAGATTAACCTCGAGAAGCCTATCCAGGCGTTGGGTGAGTACGAGATCGAGCTGCGCCTGCATTCTGAGGTGCGTGCCGCCTTCAAGCTGCTGGTGAAGAGTGCCAATCCGTTGCCTGAGGCGGTGGTGGCACCTGTGGCCGATATTGCGAAGACCGAGAAGCGCTCCTACCGTGGCGGTCCTCGCGACTCCAAGTAACGCTTCAATGGATGGGCAGGGAAGGTCTTGAGAGAGACGGTTTCCTGATCCGATTCAGACAAACGGCGGACCTTCGTCCGCCGTTTTGCTGTCTTAGTGGAGCCTGCTATCCGGTCTTGGGGGCAGGTTTCCCTGCAGCGGTCGTTCTAGTGCTCTAGGACGATACCGCCAGTCGATCCAAGGCGTCGCCAGCCACCCGACAAATGCGCCATTCCGGAAGAATCTCGGCCCCCTGACGGCGATAGAACTCGATGGCAGATTCATTCCAGTCTAGCACGGTCCACTCGAAGCGGCCACAGCCTCGTTCCATGGCCAAGGTTGCCAGATGCTTTAGTAGGGCTCGGCCGTGACCACGACCCCGGAATTCTGGGCGGACGTAAAGGTCTTCGAGGTAAAGGCCTGGCTTTCCGATAAACGTCGAGAAGTTGGGGAAGAACACGGCAAAGCCGACGGATTCGTCCCCTTCAAAGGCTAGAACCACTTCAGCGGCCGGTTTGGCTCCGAACAACGTTTCCTGAAGCTGTTCCCGAGTGGCCTGAACTTGATGGCTCAGGTTCTCGAAATCCGCCAACCCGCGGATTAGTTCCAAAACTAGATCCACGTCTTCTACCCGGGCGTGCCGCAACAGGGTGCGATTCATGGGGCGACTCTTGGTCTCCGGCGGTGGTGCGGCAATGGTCAACTCGAGAGGGGTGCAATGAAACATTGAGCCGGGCAGTGCGGAGTCCGAGACTCAAAGGCACATGGCAATGAGTGTGGCCGGACAATTTAAGGGTTGGACCAAACCGGGGCCGATTCCGCCGGGAGCCTTGGGATCGGGGCCCGCGGTGGAGCCGGGTGAAAGTCTCGACGCCATCAGTGGTCATTTCCGCCTTTTTCAGGCCATCGATGGACATCGGTTTTCCTCCGATGATGTGCTGACGGCGTGGTACGGCACTCAAGGATGCCCATCGGCTGCGTCGATTCTCGATTTGGGTAGTGGTATTGGTACGGTCGGAATGATCGCGGCCTGGAGGTTGCCGCATGCACGGTTTGTCACCGTCGAAGCCCAAACGGAGAGCGTTCGTCTTGCGCGCAAATCGGCTGCTTGGAACGGGTTAGAGGATCGCTATGACATCCGTTGTGGCGACCTGCGAGATCCATCAATTCTGCGTGAGGACGAACGCTTCGATTTGATTCTGGGCAGCCCCCCCTATTTCCCACTCGGCACCGGAGTAGAAAGTGCCCACCCACAAAAGCTAGCCTGTCGCTTTGAGGTGCGTGGAACAGTGGTCGATTACTGTCGGACTGCCGTTCGTCACCTGGCTCCAGGAGGGGTCTTTGCCTGCGTGTTTCCAATCCGCCCGGACGACCAACACCAGCGGGTTCGTGACGGAGCACAGGCGGCAGGGTTGGCCATTCTTCGGATGCGGTCAGTGGTCTTGCGGGAAGGGGATGCCCCCTTGCTGGGACTGTTTCTGATGAATCGGGCTGACGATTTGCCCGAGGGCCTGCGAAGCCGCACCTGGACGGAGCCCCCCTTGGTCATCCGCTGCGCCGACGGTTCGATTCACCCGGAGTATTCGGTGGTCAAACTGAGTTTTGGTTTTCCACCGTGACGCTTTAAGGGGATTGGCTGGTTTTGGGAAGGGTTGGCTTCGAGGGCTTCAATGCCCCTCTTGATCCCGGATGTATTCCTGCCGCAGTCCGAGGGCTTCTGGGGCGTGGAGCACGAGCATTTTCATGCGGATGTCGGCGGGCACCGTGGCCGAGGTGAGTTTTGAAACAACAACCATGAGGCCGATAGCCATCGGCACGCACCAAATAGCCGGTTGTTCGCACAAGATCCGGAGCAGCGGATGGGTGACCCAAAAGTCACCCAGAGGCAGCCACTTAAGATCGGAGAAATTGGTCAATCCCACTGTGAGGAGGGCGCAGACACCGCCGGTAAGCATGCCGGTGGCTGCACCGGTCATGGTCATGCCGCGCCACCAGACGCTCATGAACAGCAGCGGAAAGTAACTGGCGGCAGCGATGGCGAAGGCTTGGCCGACCATGAAGTTAATTTGGAGTTGTTCTACGAAACAGCCCAGCAGCGTTGAGACAGCGCCTAAGAGGACTGCACACCATTTGAACATTTGCATGCGCTCCTGAGCGGTGGACTGCGGTCGGAGGATGCGGCCGTACACATCATGAGCCAACGCTCCCGTCATGGAGACCAGCAGGCCGCTGAAGGTGCTCATGAAGGCGGCGAAGGCGCCGGCGCAAGTCATGCCCGAGAGGATGGATCCCCAGGGAATCGCGCCGGAATTGCCGATGGCCGCATCGAGTACCTTGGGCAATTCGAGCACGATCTTGTCTGTTCCTTTGGATCCGCTGCCCTCGTAGAGCGCGGGCAACAAATTGCGCCCCATCACACCAAAGACCGGCGGGAAGACATAGAAGATGCCGATGAGGATCATCACCCACATGGTGGTCCGTTTGGCGGCGGCTCCGTCGGGGTTGGTGTAGAAGCGGACGAGGATGTGAGGCAACCCGGCCGTGCCGCAGACCAATGCAATGATTAATGAGTACGTGTAGAGCAGCGCATACGGCTTGGATTCCTCAGCACCCAATTTGGCGGCCTTGGCGGCCTTGCTGGTCAGGGGGCCGAAGGGATTGAGCCAGTTGGAGTCGGGCGGAGCCTTGGCGGACAGCGGGGCGCGTTTCAATGCGGTCGCCATCTCGGTGCTGTGCTGAGCCTCCGCTGAAATGCTCTGGGTCGGAGGGTTCTGGAGTTGGTTGGCCTGAAGATGCTGGCCGTAGTGTCCCTGGACTGCCATTAGGACAAACACGGGCACCGAGATAGCGAACATCTTGGCCCAGTACTGGAAGGCCTGCACAAGGGTGATGCCCTTCATGCCCCCGAGGGCCACGTTCAAGGTGATCACGGCCCCGACCACCACGACTCCGGCCCAATAGGGAAACCCCTTCAAGGCAGATCCGTCGGCGCCGTGAGGAGCCAGGAGTTCGAGGAAGGTTCCGCGAAAATCGACCTCTTGGAAGACGTAGGCGAGGGTCGTTCCAGCCCCTTTCATTTGAGGCATCGTGTAGAAGAATCCGATGAAGAGGACGAACACGACAGCGATCTTGCGGAAGAGCGGGGAGTCGTATCGACCTTCGGCAAAGTCGGGGATCGTATAAGCACCGAAACGCCGCAGCGGACCCGCGATGAAGAGCAACAAGAACAGGTATCCGCAGGCGTAGCACACCGGGTACCACAGCGCATCATAACCGCTGGACATCACCATGCCGGCCACCCCCATGAAGGATGCGGCGGAAAGGTATTCTCCAGAGATGGCCGACGCGTTCCACCCCACGGACACACCTCGACCGGCGACGAAGAAATCAGAGGCGCTCTTGGCGCGGCCTGCCGCCCAAAATCCCATACCCACAGTCACCAAGACCGTCAGGGCGCTCAATGAAACGATCCAGGGATCGACCGCGGCAAGCAGTGGAGAAAACATGGTGAGCAATTGGGAACCAGAACGGAGGCTATGGTGGGCACACGGATCGGGTCAATCGGCCATCCGATCCCGGGGCGGTGAACTCGTGTCCGCGGCTTCTCAGATCACGCCAAGATGGGGCGGATGACCTCGCCGTGGACGTCGGTCAGGCGGCGGTCCACGCCGTTGTGACGAAAGGTCAGTCGGGTGTGGTCGATCCCGAGCAGGTGCAGGAGGGTCGCGTGGATGTCGTAGACTTCGGTGACATGGGCACGGTCTGCCGGCTTGTAGCCCCATTGATCGCTTTCGCCATGGGTCACCCCGCCGCGAATGCCGCCGCCGCATAGCCAGTTGGTGAACACGAAGGGATTATGATCGCGACCCTTGCCACCCTGAGCACAGGGCATCCGGCCAAACTCGGTGGTCCACAAGATGATCGTGTCCTCCAACAAGCCCCGTTGCTTGAGGTCCTCGATTAAGGCTGCGATGGGCTTAGCCATGCCCATGGCGAGCGGACCATGGTCTTGGGCGATGTTCTCGTGAGAATCCCAATTGCGACGAGGGAAGCTGTTGTCGTTGCCTGACCAAATCTGGACAAAGCGCACGCCCCGCTCAATGAGGCGGCGAGCGGTCAGACACTTCCGCCCCATGATGTCGGTTTCCTCGGGCGCATTAATTTCGGAGGGCCACTTTTTGGTGGTGTTATCGATTCCGTAGTTTTCCTGGATCCAGGCGGGTTCCTTCGACAGATCCAGCGCCTCGGGTGCGGCCAATTGCATGCGGGCGGCCAGTTCATAGGTGCGGATGCGAGCCTCTAGACGTTGATCGCCGGGGCGTTCTGCGGCATGGATTCGGTTCAACCGCTCGAGAGCGGCCAAGCCATCCACCTCGGACCGTGGGGTAATGTAGCCGCTGTCGGAGGGCGGAAAGAGCGCCTCGATGGGGTTTTCGGAACCCACTCGGATTAAGGTTCCCTGATGCTCGGCAGGCAGGAAGGCCGAGTCCCAATTCTTGGCGCCATTCGAGGGCATTCCGCGCAGGTCGGGCATTACCACGAAGGTGGGCAAGTTTTCGTTCAGCGAGCCCAATCCATAACTCGTCCAGCAGCCCATGCCCGGGAAACCCGGGGTCAGGAATCCGGTGGCCTGAAGAAGAGTCGCCTGCGAATGGACACCGCTCTTGCCCACGAGGTTGTGGATGAAGGCCATGTCATCGGCACAGCGACCGAGTGGGGATACGACCTCGCTGAGGTGCTTACCGCTTTGGCCGTAGGGCTTGAATTTCCAAGGGGAGGCGAAGGTGGAGCCGAGTCCGTCTTGGAAAAGCTCCACGGCCTCACCGGGATCCCACTTCTCGCCATGGCGCTTCTCCAGCAAGGGTTTGTAGTCCCAGAGATCCACATGGCTTGCGGCTCCGGCCATGAAGAGTTGGATCACCCGCTTGGCCCGTGGGCGTGTGGGGGGTGCCTTGGAACTCGGTGTCGTCGCGGCGGCTAAAAGCGCGTCCTGATTGAGGAGAGAGGCCAGCGCGATGCCGCCGAGTCCGCCCCCGGAACGCCAGAGGAATTCACGGCGCGTGAGCGGCGCGGGGCCGGTCGAGCGATGCCATGGCGAGGTATTGTTCATGGTGGCCGAAGTTCTCCGAAAGGGTGTGTGTGGAGAGTGGCCAAATCCCGGATCCGTTGTCGAGGCGCTCAGTGTTTTCCGAGTGAGCCTGCCAGGGTGAAGATGGGCAACAGCAGTCCTAGGGCCAAGAAACCGATACCGGCTGCGACGAGGCAGAGAATCACCGGCTCAATGAGGCGCACGGATTGGTCCACCTGTTGGTTGGTACGGCGCTCGACCGTGTTGGCAATCTGGAGCAGCACCTTGTCGAGTTTGTTTGATTCTTCGGCCACGGTGATCATGGCCATAATTTGATCGGGAAAGAGACCCCCCTGCGCCAGCGGGCCGGAGAGAGATTTACCATCGCGGATGCTCTCCGCGGCGATGGCGATCTTTTCACCGAGCAACCGCGAGCCGGTGGCATCCTTGGCTATCTTGAGCGCACCCAACATGGGGACGCCATTGGCTAGCATGGTTCCGAGAATGCGGCAGAAGCGGGTGATCGCGAGCATCTTGAGGGCAGAGCCCACCACGGGGACTCGGTGTTGCCAGATTTCTAAGGTGCGTCGGGAGGACTCTTTACTCAGGGCCGAAATGAGGCCGCCGACCAATCCAGCGAGCACTAAGGCCACGATGTACCAGTAACTCCGAAGTATCGTGCTGGCTCCGAACAACAGCACGGTGGGCAGGGGCTTTTGTGCACCGGCTAGCAGAGGTTCGAACTTAGGGACGAAGAAAATGAGAGCGCCGGCCATGACCGTGGCGCCGAGAGCTGAGAGCAGGGCCGGGTAGATCATGGCTCCCAAGACCTTGGCCCGGAGTTCGTCGAGGCGTTCGAGGAACTCTGAAAGGCTTCGCAGGACATCCTCGAGGAAGGAGGCTCGCTCGCCGGCCTGAACCATCGAGGTGTGGAGTGGTGGAAACACCTCCGGGAACTTGCGCAGGGCGTCCGTCAGCGTCTGGCCATCCGCAACTGCGGTCCGGACCTCTTTAAGGATGGCCTTGAGCTGAGTATGGACCGTGGATCGGATGAGCGAATCGAGCGCTCTCAGCATGGGTACGCCCGATCCAATCAAGTCGGCCAATTGGCCATACATCATGCCGATGTCGCGACTCGAGACCCGTCTGCGTTTGGACCGCGAGGCATCGGCCGAGGCGATATTGACGGGGAAGAGTTGACGTTCACTCAGCATCCGCACAGCGGAGGCCTCTCCTTCGGCCTCGAGTTGGCCCGAGACTTGTCGTCCGTCTGCGTTGAGGGCGATGTAGCGAAACTTAGGCATAACCAATTCAGAGTGCCGTGCAGGTGAGAACCTCGTCTAATGAGGTGATGCCTTGACGGACCTTCAACCACCCATCCTCGCGGAGCAATCGGAGGCCAGTGCGACGCCCGGATTGGATGATTCGGGGAGCCGATTCGCGGGCGACGATCATCTGGGCGATTTCTTCGTCGATGCAGAGCAATTCGTAGAGACCGGAACGTCCTCGATAGCCGGTTTTGCGGCAGTGGTCGCAGCCCTCGCCCCGGAAGAGTTGCTCTCCGGGCGCCATCGAGAAATCTCGGGGAAACTTGGTGCGATCCGGCTCGTAGGGGACTCGGCACTTAGAGCAAATCTTGCGGACCAGGCGCTGCGCCATGGCACCGGCCAGACTGCTAGCAATGAGGAAGGGTTCCACCCCCATGTCGATGAGTCGCGTGGCTGCCGAGGCGGAGTCGTTGGTGTGCAGCGTGGAGAGCACGAGGTGCCCGGTCAGCGACGCCTGGATGGCGGCGCGCGCGGTCTCGAAATCGCGGATTTCCCCGATCATCACCACGTCCGGGTCGTGACGCAGGATGGCGCGCAGGCCCGCCTCGAAGGTCATGCCCACCTTGTGGTCGACGGGGATCTGGTTGACGCCCTGAAGGTGGTATTCAACGGGGTCCTCGACAGTCAGCACCTTGAGCGTTGGGCCCACGATTTCGTTGAGCGACGCGTAGAGTGTGGTGGTCTTGCCGGAGCCAGTAGGGCCGGTCACCAAAACAATCCCGTGAGGGCGTTCGATCAGGCCTCGGAATCGGCCGTAAGTCTCTTGATCCATGCCGAGCTGGGGCAGGGTGAAAAGAACATTGGCTTTGTCGAGCAGACGCATGACGACGCCCTCTCCGAACAGCATGGGGATGACCGAGACGCGGACGTCGATTTGCCGCCCACCCACGTTGAACTTGATCCGTCCGTCCTGAGGGACGCGCCGCTCGGCGATGTTCAGATTTGCCAGGATCTTGATGCGCGAAATGATCGCCGCCTGGAAGCGGGTCATTTGCGGCGGTACTGAGGCCTCGTGCAAGATACCGTCGATGCGGTAGCGAATGGCCATCTGGTGCTCGTAGGGCTCGATATGGATATCGCTGGCCCGTTCGTTCACCGCCTCGACGATGATCTCGTTGACCAGTCGGATGACCGACGCCTCCTGGGCCATCTCCAGCAAGTCATCACCGCCGCTGGACACGGGGCCGCTGGGTTCGTCGTCGTTGGCTGCCAGCTCGTCCAAGGTGTCGCCGCCGAGACCATAGTGGGTCTTGATGAGCTTCTCGATGTCGTCCTTGGTGGCCAAGACGGTGTCGATTTGAAGCCCGGTCGTCATCCGCACATCGTCCATCGCGTAGAGGTCGAAGGGATCGCAAGTGGCTACCCGGAGGGTGTTGCCTTCGCGGGCGATGGGGACGATGCGCTTGCGGAACACCACCTTGGTCGTCAGTGACTGGAGGATGTCGGAAGGGATCTCCGTGGCCGACAAATCGAGCAGCGGCAACTGAAGTTGCTCGGCCATCAGGGTCAGGACCGCCCGCTCGGTCAGCAAGCCGAGCTGCACGACCGCCCGGTCTAGGCGTAGCCCTTCCGTGGCCTCCAGGTGTTTGGCTTCGGCAATTTTGTCTTCGGGAAGAAGGGCGTTCTTCCGCAGTAGGTGTTCAAACGTCACGGCAACCAAATCCTATCGAAATACTATCGCACCCGTATTCCTGCCATGGAGCAGTGTTTCGGACAATCCCGGATGCCCAGATCGGACGCTCGAAGGGAGGTGGGTGTTCAGCGCAATCCTGAGGCTTTCTGGGGTTCGGTGGTTGGTGACGGAACTGTCTTTTTAGGAAAAGGCGAAGGATTCCCGCAAAACTCCTCGCCCGGAGTGCCGGGAGTCCCACACTTGAGGCCGCATGGCCGAGCGCGCGCTAAATTCATTAAACAAGGTGGATGCCACCCTAGAGGTGGCGCTGCGGCCGGCTGCTTTTGCCGATTTCACCGGCCAAGCCAAGGTCAAGGAGCGCCTGGAGATCGCCGTCGAGGCGGCGCTGCGCCGCAAAGAGCCGTTGGATCATATCCTCTTGAGCGGACCTCCCGGTCTTGGAAAGACCACCATTGCCAACATCTTGGCCGGCGCCATGGGAGGAACCCTGCGTACCACCAGCGGTCCGACCATTGAAAAAGCCGCTGACCTGGCGGGTCTGCTCACCAATCTTTCCGAAGGGGATGTGCTCTTCATTGATGAGATTCATCGTCTTCAGAAGACCATCGAGGAGTACCTTTATCCGGCGATGGAGGACTTCAAACTCGACATCATCATCGACCAAGGGCCCAACGCCCGCAGTGTTCGCTTGAGCCTTCCGCGCTTCACGCTCATCGGAGCCACCACGCGCAGTGGCTTGCTCAGTGCTCCGCTGCTGACCCGCTTCGGTATTCGAGAACGGCTCGACTACTACACGGCCGCGCAGTTGCAGGGAATTGTCCAGCGGGGTGCCGGCCTGATGGGCGTGGACACCGAGCCACTGGGTGCCATGGAGATCGCCCGCCGCAGTCGGGGCACGCCTCGAATTGCGGGCAACCTGCTACGGCGGGTGCGTGATTATGCGCAAGTCCGCGCCGATGGTCGGATCACCGAGGAGATTGCCAATAAGGCCCTCGAGATCTTGGAGATCGACAAGGACGGTCTCGACGAAATGGACACACGCATCCTCGAGTCGGTGATCGTGAAGTTTGCGGGTGGCCCTGTTGGCGTGAGTTCTCTGGCGGTGGCAGTGGGTGAAGAGCCCGACACCATCGAAGAAGTGTACGAACCTTACCTGATTCTCGAAGGCTACATCCAGCGCACCCCTCAAGGCCGTATTTGCACCGAAAAGGCCTACCGCAAGCTGGGTCTGACCATGGGTCGAACCGGCCAGGGTCGGTTGATCTAGCAGCGGTTTACTCCCAATTTATGGCCACAGCGGCCGGCCATCCTTGGAACAATCTCGGACAAGTCATTAGTGCCCCGAGGGGCCTGCTGCGGGCGCGGGCGGCAGATCGATCCAGAAGCTGCGGAACGACGGGGTGCCGATGGAGGTGCGGTGGCTGTCGTCGCTGCACAGGAGCAGTCGGCGAACCGGTTGTTCTGGCGGCACGGCGACGGCTTCGATGTGCAGGTTTTTGAGGCCGGGTAGGTCCAAAGCGCTGGGTAAACTGCCCTCGCCATTCCAGCGAAAGAGCCGCGTTCCCTTCTGGTCACCCCCGGTGGCCCCGGCCACGAGGATCCATTCGGAGCCCGTCCAGGCCATGTCTCGCAGGCCGCGCCCGCCCAAATCCAGACGGGTCGGAGGGCCGAACTGCGGGGCGTGTCCTTCGAGAGTCGCATCGGGGTTCAAGAGCGGCACGAGAAGGGCTTTTCCCTTGGCGAGCGGACCGCGGAATCCGATCCACAGGGAGCCGTCAGGTCGGGCTGCGAGCGCTTCGATACTGAGTCCTCCTTTGGCGTCTGGAGGCAGCGCGGCCGCGGTATCCAGGTGGAGAGAGCTCAACGCGCTGTTGGTCAGCAGGGCGCTCACCACGGTGGAGCACGGAGTCCCAATGCTGCGTAGTTGGGGGCCTTGCGGCGTTTCCGTCACGTCGGTGGCGAAAAAGCGGTGCCGGTTTGAGCGGTACTTGCCGTCCTTGTTGCGACCATGGGAGCCGATCCAATAGATGCGATTCCCCACCCGCGCAGCCCCCTCCAAGTCACATTCCAGATTTCGGCCGCTGAGGTGCAACCAAGGCGAGGCGTCCCATGCCGTCATCGCCGGTTGACTGGCCGATGGGTTATATACCCGCAACCGGTTGTCCTCATCGCTGGCGACGACCACACGAGCGGTATCGAGGAAAATGGCGGCCGAGGCTCCGCTCATGCCGGTGTGCCGATTCCCGGAGGGCATTTCCTCCTTGGCTGATCCGGTCTGGGCAAGGAGGCCCATCAACAGAGCGGTTCTCAGCAACGGGGGCAAGGGCATCGACCCAGACCGTAGCGGAAGCCTCTCCCGGGTAAAGCAGCCAACTGGCACTTCCCCAGAGTTCCGGAGTTCCGCGGGAAAACTGGGTTTGCTTGTCCTCAGGCCGTTCGGGGCTAGGCTCCGGCCATGGTGTTGGATTCTTCACGGGATGCTCTGCTTCAGCGCGTTTGGGAAGGGGGACGGATCGATGCTCAGGAGGCACTGGCTCTGTACTCGCTGCCCTTGTCGGAGTTGGGCGCTTTGGCGGATCGTCGTCGTCGGTTGGCCCGTGGTCGTGCGCTGGGCGGGCGCGGGGCGGAGACCGTGTCCTACATCGTGGACCGCAACGTCAATTACACCAACGTTTGCAACGTCTACTGCAAGTTCTGCGCCTTCTGGAGGAGTGAGAAAGATGCCGATTCCTACGTCATTACCTTGGATGAGCTCGACCGGAAGATTGAAGAGACTCTGGCACTGGGCGGCACCCAGATGCTCATGCAGGGCGGTCACCATCCGAAGCTGACCAAGCAGTGGTACTTGGACCTGCTCCACCATGTTCGATCGAAGTACCCCGGATTCAATGTCCATGGGTTCAGTCCGAGCGAGTTCGTAGCCTTCTCGGAGTTTTTCAATGAACCGGTCGAGACTGTCCTTCGAGACTTCGTCTCGGCCGGTCTGGGGAGTCTGCCCGGAGGGGGCGGTGAGATCCTCGTGGATCGCGTGCGTCAGCGCATCGCTCCGCTCAAGGCCAACACGGCCCAGTGGATGGGGGTCATGGATGTCGCCCACAGCATGGGGCTGGCCAGTTCGGCGACCATGATGTTTGGCCATGTGGAGACGGTCGAAGAGCGTATCGAGCACTTGGAAGTAGTTCGCGCTCAGCAGGATGTGTCCCTGCGTCGTCTGGTGGCTGACGGAAAGCTGCCGGTCGATGCCCCCCCCTCGGAGTGGTCCGCGGGCTATGCACAGGCCTTGGAGCGAGGGCAACTCAATGGCGGAGCGTTCACGGCGTTCATCGCTTGGACGTTCCAGCCAGAGAACACCGTCCTGAAGGCCACGACCGTGGGTTCTCATGAATACTTGCGCATGCAGGCGCTGGCCCGGATTTACCTCGATAATATTCCCAGTGTGCAGAGCTCCTGGGTGACCCAGGGACCGGAGGTGGGGCAGGTGGCCTTGCTCCATGGTGCCAATGATTTGGGGTCGATTATGATTGAGGAAAACGTGGTCAGCTCGGCCGGGACCACCTTCCGCATGGGGGTTTCCGACATGAAGCGATTGATCACGGAATTGGGTTTCGAGCCCGTTCAGCGCGACAACTGGTACCGCCCGGTGGTTCCGCAGGGCTGATTGGGGTGGACGAGATGGAGGTGGCCTGAGGCTGGGTTACGACACCCCCAGTGCTAGGATTCGCTCGCAGCCCCAAGATGCCGCGATTGGCGGCGAGGCAGCCGGGCAGGGCGGCGAAGGGTTGCTTCGGAGCCGGCAAATGGGATCAACCAAGTGGGTAGGTCGGTTCGACCCGGCCGTCGGTAGTCGCGCGCTAGTGCGGGCCCGAACACTTCTGCGCAAATCCCAGGCACCTCCACCGACCAGCGCCACAGCAGTTCGTATTGCCGGGGCAAGGCGATACCGTGGCCCTTCACACCCTGGGCATGGAGCCAATCGCTCCAAGCGAGGATGGCTCCAAAGGCCGAGCCCGTGGTTGAAGCGCTCTCGTGGGGTGGAGATTTAGTCTCGGTATCTCCCGAGGATAAACCGGCTGGGAGCGGAACGACCGCGACCGGATCACCGATCGAAGACCGCTCGGAGTTCGATTCGACGTGGGCCGGGGCCACTGTGGAATCGTGAGCCCATAGCAGGGGAAGGCTCTCCACGAAATTACCGCTGTTGCCGAAAATGTCCCAAAACTTGGCGAAGCGACGCAGGCGGGCCAGCGTGCCGAAGTTCATGGTCCGGGTGGAGAGCACCTCATAGGGTGGATGGGGATTGTAGATCATCTGCCACTCTGCATCGTGACGGATGATAGGGGTCCCGCGCAGGCGTTTGAGAATTCCGACCTGAATTTCCTGGGGCCTGAGATCGATGAGTCGATCGAACCCCCGCCCGAACGATTCTAGGGTCTCGCCGGGAAGGCCCACGATGAGGTCGGCATGCAAGTGCACGCCGCTGTGCTGCCGGAGCCATTGGAAATTGTCGGCGAGTCGATCGTGGTTCTGGCGTCGGCTAATTCGGGCCTCGACCTCGCGATCGAAGGTTTGGATTCCCACTTCGAACTGCAGCGTTCCCGCCGGGAATCGGGCGATCAACTCGCGTAATTCTGCCGGAAGGCGGTCCGGGATCATCTCAAAGTGAACAAAGAGTTCGGGGCTCAATCGGTCGAGGAAGAATTGAAGGATCCGCCGGCTGGTGGCGAGGTTCAGGTTGAAGGTCCGGTCGACGAATTTGAAGCGGCGCAGGCCCCGGTCGTGCAGTTGTTGCATCGCCACCAGAAAGGGATCCAATGGGAACTGACGTACTGGAATCTCGAGGGAGCTCAGGCAGAACTCGCAGGTGAAAGGGCATCCCCGAGAGGCCTCGACGTAAACCACTCGGTGTTCGAGGTCGCGTGCCTCGTAGAGGTCGTAAGGCAGCGCCAGGGCCGCCACATCGGGCACGGGTGCGGCGATGAGCTTGGGCGGGCGCGGGTCGGTCGCTGACAACAGGTTGCGGCACAGTGATGCGAAGGCCAGGTCGGCCTCGCCGGTGATCACATGGTCAGCCAGGCCGATGATCGGCTGCTGGTCCCATTCGTAGCTCACCTCGGGCCCTCCGAGCACGATTTTTAGGTCGGGTCGCAGGCGACGCAGGATGCCGAGCAGTTCGAGTGTGGGGCCGGCGTTCCAGACATAGACGCCCAATCCGAGGATTTTTGGGGCAGCCTCCAGCAGGGTTTCCGCGATTTCCAACGGACGCTGGTTAATGTCGAACTCCAGTATTTTTGCCCGCGACTGCAGTTCCCCCAGATTGGCCATGAGGCAGCGCAGCCCGAAGGAGGCGTGGATGTACTTCGCGTTGAGGGTGGACAGAACGATGTCCGGCACGCGGAAGACCTTAGCGGGTTTTCTGGTGGATGTCTCCCGATGGTGACGAGTTTGCAGCGCTTGAAAATTCCATCGTGAGGGATTCGAGACGTGCAGCGATGTCAGCCAGAAGCGGGAGGTCGGAGTCGGGGCGTTGGGCACCGCGTGGGTGTGGCACGTCGCACGGAATGACACCCCGTAACTTGAGGAACTGGGCGCAAGTGTGTTTGTAGGCGGGCACCGGGGCGCGGAAGGCGATCATGCCCAAGTACTGCAGCCAGTCGTTCAACTCGAAGAAACGTCCGTCACCGAGTTCCCAGGCGCGGTCTCGGGCTGCGAAGGCTTCGACATGGAAGGCCGACAAACCCAACAAGTAGTCGCTGCCCCACTGGATGAGGTCGATGGCCAAGTCGTTGCCCGTATACACACGGAACTCGGGGCGAACGGCATCGCGCACCGCCAGTCGTTGCCACTCCAGGTCTCGGCTGAGGGAACTGTGCTTGGCACCCACCAATTGGGGGATGTCGAGCAAGGCCCGGAAGGTGTCCAAGTCCCAGATCCGGCCAAAGGGGACGAACATCGTGCCGAGCTCGAAGCCGAGAAATTGCGGCACGGCCTGTCCGACGGATCGGAATAGCGACACGGTTTGCTCTCGATCCCAGTGCTGGGTGGCGGAGCAGGGAAATAGGATGGGGGTGCCCCCGGCCGAGTGGATGACCGAGGCCTCACGGGCGTACACGGTGGCCGAGTCTCCGGCGAGGCCCTCAATATAAGTGCCGGCGATGAAGCGTCGACCCCGGGCCATTTGACTGGTTTCGGCGAGGAACTCGGCTCGCTCGGACGGGCTCAACAAGTTGGCGTAGCCGGTGTCCATGTTGACGGCGGGAGTGAGTCCGGCCGCCCAGGTTCGCTCGACGAGCGTGGCCCAGGTTTCCCGGTCGGGGCGGCCGTCGGGATGGAAGGGCAGGAGCACCGCGGAAATGCCGTCGATGGATCGCCGAGGTCGGAGAGGAGGGACGTGGATCATGGCGTTGGGTTTGTGGTCCCGGAACCGGGTTGTCAGGACCTCCTCAGAATCAAGCGGTGGTCGATGCGTTTGGTTTGCGCGTATTCGAGCGGGGGTAGGATGGTCTCGGTGGGGGCATGAACCTCATGCAACAGGGGTTTTACCATGGCCTGAAGCTCCGTCCACCGAGGCCATTCTAGCGGTGCCGCATGGGCGATTTGACGCAGTAGGCTTCGCCACTCGATGATCATGCGATCGATGTCGCCGGTGCCGAGCACTTCGCTGACAAAGCGCACCTTGCAGGCCGGGTCTTGATGGATCCTACGGACCACCGTTTCGGCTCCGGTGCCATACTTGAGAGGTAGCCCGGTCTCCAGATATCCATCGATCGATGCGGGGCCATAGGCCTTGCGGCAGGCAAAGGCCAGTTGACCGCCATAGCGGTCTCCGTCGGCACAGAAGCGGAACCCCGCGTCGAGGTTGGCCAAGTCGTAGACCAATTCCTCCAACGGGTAGGTGGCGTCTTCGAGAGCAGCTGCGATCGCGAGACCATCGCCGCCGGAGAAGAAACTCACCACGCGTCCGCGCCGGGTCGGATTGCCCTGGGCATCGACCAACCCGAGGCGTCGCCAGGTGAGTGCGGTGCCTGGGGCGGCCGAAAGCCCGCGGCAGATCTCGGTCCATTCGCAGCGCGCGCAGACGGCCGAAAGCACCTCGCGTTCTTTTGGGCGCCACAGCGCCACTCCATGACGATCCACGGGCACCTTGATCGTCTGGAGGTCTAGGCTCACCAGCACGGTAATGGCTTGCTCGTGCTCAATCCAGCGGACCACGGGGAGCTTCTGTTGTAGCAGGTGCTTTTCGAGGGCTGGTTTGAGGCTCTCGCTGAAGACGCCTGCGCTCACCTCGCGTCCGTGCCACTGGGTCAAGCGTCGGACCCACTTGGCCAAGATCAGACGGCCATCGGCCATTCGGTCGGCCACAATCATCGAGCGGCCATAGAGGGTACCCTCGGGCGTTTCTTCTAAAGCGGTGAGTCCGCCTTGACCCACTTTTTCTAGGGCCTCTTGAACCGTCAACGCGGACTTGAGCGGGACCGATGGGGTGGCCGCTGTTTCGGAGCCATTCTCCGAGGGTTGCGGCAATGCCGTCGTGGCCGCGACGACCCAGATCTTGTTCAGCGGACGTTCCTGCCAGAAGGGGTAGGGCTCCCATTCGCCGGCCGAGTTGAGCATTTCCCGGTTTCTCTTACGGACCTGGCGCGCCCGCTCGGCGTCGGTCATCCAACCGCATGGAGCGTTCGGCCGTTTCAGAGATTCTTCGACGCCAAGGATGATGGGCTTGGTGGTGAACAAGCGCTCCTGCACCCGCACGGCCTCGACAAAGGGGGATTTGCCCGCGTCGGCGGCGACTGCCATAAGACCGAGCAGGGCGCTCCAATCGACCATGCCCGATCGGGCGAGAGCGCAGGGATGTCCATCGCGCATCCGCAACTCATTGGCACTGACGAGCACGTAACCCATCTCGTCGAGCCCGCGGCGTCCGGCGCGTCCGAACATTTGCAGGATCTCGTCACCCCTCAGAGGAATCTCGCGTCCGTCTCGCTTGTACTGCGCGGCCGTGATGGCCACCGATCGCAGGCTAAAGTTAATACCGGCGGCCAACCCCATCGTGGCCACAACCACTCGAAGTTGGCCCGCCTTGGTGAGGGGCTCAATGACTCCGGCGCGCACCGCGTAGCTCAAACCACTGTGGTGATAGGCCACTCGGGATTTGAGCATTTTGGCCAGGGGTTCGCCGACGAGCCGTTTCTGGGCCTCGGTCAGTTGCAGCGGATGCGGACAGGGCAGTTGTCGGGCTATGTCCGAGGCGAGCTCTTCGGCGTGGGCTCGTCGGGGGGCGAAGAGCAGCACCGGCCCCAATCCCTCGGCCAAGGCCTTGGCGCACAGGCGTGGCCAGTAGCTGCGGATTTCCGGCGGCAATCGCCAGTTGAGTTCGTTGGCGAACACCTCGTCCAGCGGGACAGGGCGGACGGTGTATTTAACGACTTCGACGGCACGCCCCAGACGGCGCAGCCAGTTGGCTACCTGCTCGGGGTTGGCCACCGAGCCACTGAGGAGGAGGAGTTGGGTTTGCGGTGGGGCTAGTGCCAGTGCCAGTTCGTAATTCAGCCCTCGGTCTTCATCGCCGAGCATTTGGTACTCGTCGACGATGAGTAGGGTAGGTCCATCGCCTCGGATGAGCCGGTTTTTCTGTGTTTCGAGGGTGGCGACAAGAATCGGGGCATCCAGGTTCTCGGCTAGGTCGCCGGTGGCGATGCCGACGTTCCAGCCCCGGGCTCGCCATTCAGCCAGTTTGTCATTGGCCAGCGCCCGCGTGGGTACTGTGTAAATCGCCTGACCCCGATTTTTGCCAAACTTGGACCACAATTCGAAGACGAGCGTCTTGCCGGCGCCTGTGGGCGCATGGATGACCACGTCCTTGCCCGCTCTCAATGCCGACACGGCCTCCTGCTGCCACAGGTCGGGGACAATGATCTGATGCAGACCCGCAGGTGAATCAGGGTTTTCCGGTGGGGCAGCGAACGGCGGCACACCTGAACACTACGATCGACTGTCAAAAGCACCAACAGCTTCGGAGGCTTAGGTGTGAATGGAGTGGAATCGGGGATCGCGGTGTCCCAACGCCCGATGAGGCGTGACTTGCGGATTGAGCCGAGGCGGTGAATTGGGAGACTCTCTGCCGTGCGTTCGTCTGCGCCTCCATCTGCCCGTCGTGTGGTCGTGAAGCTTGGAACCGGTGTCCTTACCGATGCCTCCAAGCGGCTCGACTTGGTTCAGTTTGCTCAACTGGTGGCGCAAATCGCTCGACTTCGGTCGGCAGGCCACGAGGTCGTCGTAGTCACCTCGGGAGCCGTCGGGGCCGGCATGGGAGTGCTCGGTTATGATCGGCGTCCGGGGAGTCTGGCCGAACGACAAGCCTGTGCCGCGGTCGGGCAATCGCGGTTGATGGCTTTGTACGAGTCGCTCTTTCGCCATTACGACCAACCCGTGGCTCAAGTGCTTTTGACCCACGACGACTTGGCCGACCACACCCGGCACCTCAATGCGCGCAATACCCTGCTGACGCTGCTCAAGCACAAGGTGTTGCCCATTATCAACGAGAACGATGTGGTGTCGGTGACCGAGTTGAAGTTCGGAGACAACGATCGGTTGTCTGCACTGGTAGCCAGCCTCTTGCCGGCCGATTTGCTGGTCATTTTGACGACGGCCGACGGCTTGATTGAGCACTTCGGAAAGCCGGAGGCCCGATTATTGGAGACGGTGGAGGCAGTCGATGCGCGGATCGAGGCCATGGCCGGTGGGACCTCGAGCGAGACGGCCACCGGTGGCATGACCACCAAGATTTTGGCTGCGAAGATCGTCGTTCGCTCCGGTATTCCCTTGGTCATCGCGCCCGGCCACCGGCATGACGCCTTGGAGAAAATTGTGAACGGCGAGTCCGTTGGCACCCGTTTCTTGGCCGGTTCTGGCCGCCTCTCGAGTCGTAAGCGTTGGATCGCCTTCTACCATCATGCCGAAGGAACCCTGACGGTGGACGCCGGAGCCGTGGTGGCTCTGAGGGATCACGGGCGCAGCCTGCTCGCACCGGGAATCCTCCGCTGCGAGGGAGAGTTTCAGGCGGGCGATGTGGTTCGAATTTGCGATCCGGAAGGTCGGGAATTGGCCCGAGGGCTGGCCGGTGCCTCGGCGGTCGAGGTGCGCGAACGCTCTCAAAAGCAGGCAGAGATTATTCATCGAGATGATCTTGTGGTGCTCTGAATCGTTAGCTCATCGAACACGAATCCTATGCCCAAAGCCCCATCCCGACGACTTGCCCCCATTCGACAACTGCTCGAGGTGATGGCCGCCCTTCGCGCTCCAGACGGATGCCCTTGGGACCGCGAGCAAGACCACCGCTCCCTCCGCTCCCATGCGGTGGAAGAGGTGTATGAATTGATGGATGCGATCGAGGCCGGCGATGATGTGGAGATGGCCGAGGAGTTGGGTGACTTGCTCCTTCAGGTGGTGTTCCACGCCCAGTTGGCGCGCGAGCGTGGGGTGTTTGATTTTGATGCGGTCTGCCAGCACTTAGTAGACAAACTTATTCGCCGCCATCCGCATGTCTTCGGATCGGTGAGCGTGAAGAATATCGATCAGGTTTGGGCCAATTGGGAATCCATTAAGAAGGCCGAGAAGGCGGGTTCTAAGCATGAGAGGAAATCGGCTCTGGATGGGATTCCGCGACACCTGCCGGCATTGATGCGTTCTCAGAAATTGCTCAAGAAAGCAGCCAAGGCCGGATTGGCCCCGGTTCCCCCGAAACCCAAGGTCGGCGATCGCAAGGCCATTGCTCAGGCGTTATTCGACTTGTCGGCCCAGTGCCAGGCGGCCGGATGGTCGGCCGAGGAGTTGTTACGCGCCGAATTACGGCGTCGGGAGTCGGTCTGGCGTCAGGAGGAGCGACGTCAAGGAGACCGAAAAACCGCGTAGCCGAATCATTAAAGAACATTAGATTGTCAGGGCTAGGATTGTGAGGCCGGTGCGCGATTTGTGGCGCTAAAAGGGGATTTCAGGCCCGTGGTTTCGGTTCTTTCTTTAATTGGCAAGATTCCTGCGGTAGCTTGCGGGTCGATGTCCGCGGGACTTCAACTTAGCCAACGGCTTTCCCAGCAGATGGTGCTGTCGCCGCAGCTCCAGCATTCGCTGGCGCTTCTGCAGGCACCGGTGTTGGAGCTCAAGGCGATGGTGGAGCAAGAGCTCCAATTAAACCCAGTTCTGGAAGAGATCGGGGCCTTGGAAGTCGATGTCGAGGCCCGGGAAGCTCAGGCCGAAGCCGAAGCCGCGGCCGCCGATCCCGCGGAACCCCCTCTGGATGTTCAGTTTGATCCGGCGCGCGAAAAGCACGACGACGAGCCGGTTGATCGTTTTTCTGAAGATCTCCAGAAGCTCCTCAAGATGGACGAGGAATGGCGCGAAGTTTTCGCCCAGAACAACACCGTCAACAAGGTTACGCAGGAGGATGAAGAGCGCCGTCAGCACCTCTTTGATTCCCTGACCACGGGCCAATCCTTGCAGGAATACTTGCTGGAGCAGGTGCGCTTCACCGAGTTGACCCCCGAACAGCGTGAAGTTTCCGAATTACTCATCGGAAACATCGACGACCGAGGTTATCTAACGGCCCAACCCGAAGAACTCACCTTTTCCACAGGCTTCTCGACCGAGCGAATTTTAGAAGTGCTGTCGGTTCTCCAATCCTTCGAACCCCCCGGTGTGGGGGCTCGAGACCTTCGGGAGTGCCTGATGCTCCAGATGGAACGAGCAGGCCGGACCAACGATCTGGAATACCTCATCCTCCGCGACTACATGGAGGAGTTGGGTAAACGGCGGTTCCCCGAGATCGCCCGCCAGTTGGGAATCACTCCGTCCGAGGCCCAGGAGGCGGCGGGACGGATCGCCCGGCTTGATCCAAGGCCGGGTTCCGATTTTTCCCGCGATCCTGAACAGTACGTGGTGCCGGAGTTGGAGGTCATTCGGCGCGTGGTCGATGATCCCAGCCCGGACATCAAGGCGACGGACATCGAAGATCCGCCGTCGCTGGCGGAGATCCTGAGCGACCCCGACGAAGAGGATGAGGTAATTACTCACCTGCGTTATCGCCTCTCGATGCAGACCCGCGAGGGACTTCGTCAGTGGCGATTCACCGATCAGGATTCGGTTTCAGAGACCCTTCTGAACGCCCTGAGCGAAGACCTCACCCGCATCGTGCGGGGTGACGAACGCCTGTACCACCGGTTCTTGGGGAAGGCCTCGTTCAGCACGGCTGCCGACAAACGCCTCAAGGCCTGTGCCGAACAGTTGTCATCCGAGGAAATGAAGGTGGGTGGCGGTGCGACTGAGGTCTTGGTGGCCGATCTCAACCGGATCTTTCTGTGCGATTTTCTCCCGATCTCCGAGAAACGCCAAAAAGTGGAGTACGACGTGGCTGGCAAGGATGAGTTCATGCCCCAGTTGCGCATTAGCAGCACCTACAAAGACTTGCTGGCTCAGTCGGAAACTTCCGCCGAGGTTCGGGAATACGTGCGCGACAAGATCAAGGCCGGCAAGTTTCTCATCAAGAGTCTCAACCAGCGCCAGACCACCATTTTGAGCATTGGCCGCGAGATCGTGAAGCGTCAGCGGGATTTCATGGAAAAAGGAGTCGAGCACCTCAAGCCCATGACCATGGTCATGGTGGCCGAGGTGGTGGGTGTCCATGAGACAACCGTGAGTCGAGCGGTCTCCGGCAAGTTCATGCGCACGCCTCAGGGGATCTTCGAAATGAAGTTCTTCTTCACCTCCGGTGTGGCGACGGCTGACGGTCAGACGGTGTCCAACACCTCGGTGAAGAACATTCTGGCCGAGCTCATCGCCGGTGAAAACCCGGCCAAGCCTCTCTCCGACGATCAGTTGGTCAACAAGCTCAAGGAGAAGAACGTCATGATCGCCCGTCGCACGGTCGCCAAATACCGGGCTGAGCTGAACGTGCTGCCTAGCCACCTGCGGCGCACGTATCAGTGAGGCCCGTATCAGTGAGGCCGGTTTCCGCGGACTGACGGTGGGGGGACTTCGATTCTGAAGTCAGTTCGTAATCCGGGCCGGATCCACAATGGCGTGGCGGATCTTCTCGCGCTTCCAAGTGTAGGTGATGTGTACCTTGCCATCTCGGGCCTGCACCACCGCTGGATAGCTCAATTCGCCAGGATTGTAGGCGAGGTCGGCCTTGCCGGGTTCCTGGGTGCTCTCGAGGTCGGCGACATGCTTCCAGGATTTACCGTCCGACGAGATGGCTAGCCCGATCACACTGCGATTTTCGGCTAATGGATTGTACACCAGCAGCGCCCGGCCATCGCGCAGGAGAACCGCGTCGATACCGCTGTTGGGGTTGGGGAGCGACGTTTTCTCGAGCGGAGTCCAGGTGCGGCCCTGATCCGTGCTCCAGTGCTCGGCGATGACCTTTTGCCGGGTGCGTACCAGACTTTGGATGCGTCGTCCGCCGTCCCAGAGCAGCACGGTGGGTTGAATCGCGCCCCAGTGGTCGGCGGTATTGAGCGCGCCCGTGCGATGCCACTCGGTGAAGGGAGGTTTGGACCACTCCATGTGGAGCCGCCAGCCAGCATCTTCGGAGCTGGCTCCGCAGAGGAGAGTGCCATCAGCCAACAATACCGGTTTGTTGCGTACGGGCCCCACTTGGCCGTCGGGCAATCGGCGTGACTTGCTCCAGGTTCGGCCGCCGTCCTTAGATTCTTGCACCCGGCCCCACCACGTATCCGGGCTCGGGCCGACCTTGTAGAAGAGCCACAGACTACCGCCGGGTTGCTGCCAGAGCACTGGGTTCCAGCAGGCGTATTGAGGGGCGCCCGCGTCTTCGGTGCCTCGTGCCACTTCGACCGGCTTGAGCCACTGATGCTGCGGTTTCTTCGAGAACCAAATCACCACGTCTTTAGCTCGTTCGGCGGTGCCCCCGAACCAGGCCGCCGTCATTCCTTGAGGCGTCTCCTCGATGGTTGAAGCG
>Ga0114977_10000381_pt1 | contig 30147 bp, 28 predicted proteins | sample S_130805_MF_Meta_FD_87026 | JGI IMG/M metagenome (GOLD analysis project Ga0114977, IMG submission 87026) | Freshwater microbial communities from Lake Simoncouche, Canada to study carbon cycling - S_130805_MF_MetaG | ecosystem: Environmental > Aquatic > Freshwater > Lake | place: Lake...
ATGCGTCGTTGACACGGGGAATCCAAATCGAGTTGCAAGAAAACCCGTAAGGGCTGCGCCGAAAGCAACTGAACTGAGAAAGGTTGGAGACTGAATCAACTCGTCAGGAACAATTCCTCGACCGCTAAATTTTTTAATCAACCCAGATGAGAGAAATATGGCTGTGAGAGAACCGGCAAATGTCGCGGCGGTTCCCCAGTACGAGGCGATCCTACGTGAGGTCGTTCCGCTGCCGTAGAGCGACGCGACGCCTTTAAAATTCGCATTCGCTCCGTTGGTATAGGCTAAGAGGAAAACCGAGATTAGGAGTAGTGCAGCGAGCACGTGAGTTTGCCTTACTTCGCCTTGTTTTCAGTGGTCTCGGCAGGATATTGTTTCAGTGAGGCATACTCTTTCCACGATCCTTCGTAGAGTCTCACTTTTGGGAATTTTGCTAGGTGAGTCAAATAGAACCGCAGTAAGCTCCCTTCTCGAGATGTTCCGCAATAGACGATGATCTCTCGATCTGGAGTCAGTCCTGCCTCCTTGAGGATTGTCATCGCATCTTCCATCGGTAGGAATTCGTGCGTGTTCTGTTTTGCCATTAGCCGAGCCCAGTGGAAATTGATTGCTCCAGGAATATGCCCCTTTCTCAACCATATATCATCTTCTCCAATGTATTCGTTATAAGGTCGTGCATCTACGAGAAGCACATTTCGGTCGCTTTTTCTTTTTAGCAATTCGTCGATAGTGATACTGATCTGCTTATTCTCCCCTGTGGGAAGAATACCTTTTGGGTTACCGAAGTATTCTTGAGTCACTGGAAGTTTTTGCTGCTGCCATTTCAACAAGCCACCATCGATGATGCGGATGTCTTTTATGCCATATTTTTCAAGCACGTACGCAACCATGCTTGCGCTAAGGATCTCATCATTTGGAAGTTTGTCTCCCGTTGCATAGATGATGTGAATCCGATCTTTTTGAACGCCAGCTCTCATCAAAAGGTTTTTGGTGATATCGTCGGGAAGATACTGGACAGGAATCCCGTTGTCGGTTCCACGTAGCGTGTCAAAATTTAGGTGGTGTGCTGTGGGGAGATGATTTCTAAAGTAGTCTTTGTAGCCACCCCGCGTGTCGATGACAATCGGCGTCATGGAGATGTCAGCAGACTCTATCAAACGTTTTGCTTCGGCAGGGGAAATGACACCGATCTCTGCGCGCACTGCAGAGACCCATACTAGAGCAATCATCGCGACAAGTGCATGTTTCATTTCGAATACCATCCTGCGGGAAGTGGAGTTTTTTACGAACCTGGTAACTAAAGCGGCGTGATAAACGAGGATGCGTCCGACATATATACCTTAAGACAATCAAGAGTTTGTTTGAGCGTAGGCCGCGGCTCGGGACTTGTCAAGGCTTGCAAGTCCAGTGTCAGTAGTCCATAAATTTGAAGACACCTTTGGTCCGGTTGGCTTGAATCGTCAATCGAAACGATCATAATCATCTATTGGATCGAATTGGTTTTTTTAATTCCTATTTGGTAAGCGATGGCATCTAGCAAGACTTCCTCTGAGCAAGCAGCGGTTTGTGCCACGTATTTGAAGGCGTTAGCGGATCCGGTACGGCTACAGATCGTTAAGGCACTGCAGAGTTGTCCATTATCCGTTTCAGACTTGGTCGAGTTGCTCAATATCGAAATGCCTAACGTATCCCATCATCTGAGAGTCCTTTTTCACGCTCGGTTGGTTATTACCGAGAAAGAGGGAAAGTTCAGCTACTATCGATTGAATCCGGTCTTTGCTACCGATCGATTACTTGCGAATTCGCTTGATTTTGGTTGTTGCAAAATCAACCTTCGCGATTGATTTTCTAGTTTGAAATTGTTTTTCTGGACCAAACCCTTAGGCTCTTGGGTAGAATTAGTGTGCGAGAGTTTCGAAAACTCCCAAGCTGCATACCTTTGGGTTTTTGTTTTCTCCAGGTGTTAGGTAATTGGGATGCAAATGGCATCACCGTTGGGGTTTCGTAACTCAAGTCAGGCAAAATATGAGCTGGAGTACGCAGGTTTCGTTCTAGTGTTGTTGATTAGCTCGATGACAAGGGAATCGAAACTTCGGCAATAAAGCGGTCGAGATTTGCTGAAGTATTCGGTATTGCAAAGTTTGTGCGAGTAAGGGTTGGACGAAGCCGTGTTTCATGATGCCTTGACGGGTACGACGATTCCGCTCTTTGTTGTCGGCTCGACTTCCTAGATGCTCGATCCAGGTTTTTTCTGTGGCGAGTGTAAGCCCCAGTTTTCCCAAAGCACTGGTTAGCGTTTGGATCGATTCTTGAGACTCCTCCGTGTTGCGGCATATCAATCGAAAGTCGTCTCCAAGTCGTACTGTGCTAGCACCCGATTTTTTCAGTTCCGCATCCACGGTGGAAAGATACAGATTGGAGAGTGGCCAGCTGGCGTATAGAAACGGTAGGCCTCGACAATCGTATGACTTCCAGAAGTCGAGCACTTGACGCAACTGCTTTATCGCCTCCTCAGGGGCTTGATGGACAAGAAGTTGCTCTGTCAGTATCGGAGTCTCGATACTTGAAAAGAAGCGTCGGACATCGGCGTGAACGACGATCCTGGAAGGTCGCCGTTTGGCCGGAATGCGTCAATCGCTTTATTGTATTTCGTTGACTCCGTTTGTTTTGGAACTGTGGTTGCAATTGTTCTCAGGTCTCATAGGTCCCGGTTGGTTTGCCAAGCTTCGCAGTCTGCGTTCGCCACCCACGTAGAGTCACTTACGGGATTTCTATTGGGTCGTGCGTTGCCTTGTTGCCCCAAAGGGTGACGGATATCTGGCAATAAAACCGTCCAGCGTAGACCGCTAAGTAAGCAAAATCTCGCATCGAGGGAGATCTTAGCTTTCGCGTTTGTACTCTCTGTATGATTTGGATCCGATCTGGGCCTCTACGGGCAGCGGCTCGTCTTCCGGGACATTCAAGCATCGAACGCTAGAGTCGACTGTGTTGAGTTTGTATTGGAATCCAGATTCGGGGCAAGTTGCGATGTGTTGATTGTCAAAGTCCAGTCGGTGTCCATGACGACTCATCCATCCCTTTTGTACTGCGGGTACTCCCATCATCAAAGCGTAATCGGGAACGTTTTCGGTGACGACTGCGCCTGCTGCGATAAAGCAGTACCGTCCGAGAGTAATGCCGCAAACGATGGTAGCATTAGCGCCGATCGATGCGCCTCGTCGAATCGTTGTTGTTTCATAGATGGATTTGCGATTCACTTGGCTCCTGGGGTTGGAAACATTGGTCAATACGCAGGATGGTCCGAGGAATACGTCATCCTCAATCGTTGTTCCGGTATAGACCGAAACGTTGTTTTGGATTTTGACGTTACGGCCAAGGGAGACTTCCGGGGCGATGAATACATTTTGTCCCAAATTACAACCTTCCCCGAGCGACGACATGGACGAGACGTGAGAAAAATGCCAAATGCTACAGCCATCGCCAATCGCTGCACCATCATCGATAATCGCCGTTTCATGGGCAAAGTAGGATGCTTGTTGAGTTTCGTCTACACTCGTTTTGTGTCCATCAGATTGCATGCTGCGTTGTGCCGCATCTAAGACCCTTAGTACATCGAGTCCTTCTTTTCCATCCGTTCTGGGGGTGAGTCTGTGGTGACAACACTCAACAAAATGCCGACATTCCGCAAGCAGCGGTTCATCTTCAGGAACAACGATGGGGGTACCTGAAAGCTTCATCGCGACAGGTACTTGGCCATCCTCCCATTTCAAGTAATCGTAGTAGAGGGTTAGTTTATCGGCCCAGGGTTTTGTGTCGTCAAATACGGCCATTCCTTCGGAACCGATAACGGTTAGTTTTTGCTCCTTGAATGGATTAAGCCAGCTGACGTAGATGTGTGCTCGAACTCCGTTGGCGAATACCAATTGTGTCATTGTGGTATCGGCCACATCTTTCGTTAGGTAATGTTCGCCGTTGCATTGGACCGAAAGCGGTCTCTGTCCAGCTAGAGAGAGGATCACTGAGATGTCATGCGGCGCAAAACTCCAGAGCGCGTTTTCTTCACGGCGGATTTTCCCAAGATTCAGGCGGTTCGAGGCGATGTAGTAAAGTTTCCCTAATTTGCCTTCGGAGAGGAGTTCCCTTAGTTTCGCAACATACGGATGGTACTGCAGCAGATGCCCAACCATCAGTACCCGTTTCATCGAATTCGCTAGCGCAATCAATTTCGTTGCTTCAGCGATCGAAAGGCACAGTGGCTTTTCGACGTAAACATCTTTCCCCGCAAGCAGGGCTTTGTAGGCAAGCGAAAAGTGTGTTGCTGCTGGGGTGGCGATTGCGATTTTGGTGACAGTTGGGTCAGAGAGAACCGCGTCAAGAGATAACGCTTTGCGGACGGACCCATATTCCTGCCCGTAGCTTGCCAATAAGTTTTCATCCGTGTCACAGAGCGTGTGCAATATCCCTAAATGGAGAAAATTTCTAGCAAGGTTCTTACCCCAGTAACCGCAACCGATTAGAGCCAAGTCAGACATAAGCGACACTCGTAATGGATCAAGGTGGTGGCAGCTAGTTAATGTGTTGGATTGCTTTGCGGCAGGCCGATGCTATCTGTTCGACTTCAGCATTCTCAAGATACGGATGCATCGGTAGGCTTATCACCTCCCGAGACGCCTGCTCCGAGGCAGGAAACTCCCCATATCGATAACCTAAAGATGCATAGACAGGTTGTTCATGAAGGCATTTAGGATAATAGACAGCTGTCGGAATACCATCTTCTTTTAGGTGCTGTGCCAGAAGGTTTCGATCGGGCACGCGAATTGTGTATTGCGCGTAGACATGCGTATTCCCATCGAGGATTGTAGGAGTAACGCAGCTATCACTTAGGAGCGAACTGTACAGCGCCCCTATGCGATTCCTCTGTTCAACTTCCCAGTCGAAATGAGGTAATTTTGCCAAAACAATTGCTGCTTGAATTGTATCGAGTCGGCCGTTGGTACCGACCAGGGTATGGTGATGTCTGGCAACCCCACCATGCGTTCGAATCGCCTTGCTCGCTTCGGCCAACTCATCGTCGTCCGTGAATAGAGCACCTCCATCACCGTAGCATCCTAAGGGTTTCGCAGGGAAGAAGCTTGTACTGGCGAACTTCGTGACCGAGCAACTCTTTCTGCCAAGGTTCGTAGCTCCGAAGCTTTGGGCTGCATCCTCGATCACCGGTATTCCGAATCGGTTCGCAATCGCATTGATTTTCTGATAGTCCGCCATCTGACCGAAGAGGCTAACTGGAAGGATGGCTTTCGTTTTCTCGGTGATCCGAGACTCCAGCAGTGCAGGGTCTAGATTGTAAGTCTTTAAATCGATGTCGACGAAGACGGGGGTGGCGCCGACAAGGCTGATGGTCTCTGCGCAGCTAATCCAGGTGAATGGCACCGTGATCACTTCATCACCAGGCCCGATTTGAAGAGACCGAAGAGCTATTTCGAGACTCATCGTAACGCTTGCTACGCTGATGCAGTGTTTGGTACCTACGTAATCGGCGAGCTGCTGTTCTAGTTCAGAGACTTCTGGCCCCATGATGAACTGACCATGCTCGAGCACTTGTCGGATTCGAGCGTCAATACTCGATTGCAGTACTTGGTACTGCTTCTTCAGATCGATGAACTGCATCCCTATTTGATCTCTCCAGAAATCCATTGCGGCGGGTGGATCTTATGGATCATATCTCAATAAAGTTTTGTGCTAGAGCCATCTCAAATCTATTTCGAGACGGGCAGGCTCCAAGGTTTATCGATTTCGGGGACGACGGCTTTGGCGTCTGTTTTTGCTTCGATTTGCTTTGCCCACGCTTGCGCGTCTTGGGCGATCGGTGGCCAAGTTCCGTAGTGGGTTGGCATGACGAAGCTTGGTTGGATGAATCGGGTGGCTTCGATGCTGTCGTCGACGCCCATGGTAAAGAGGTCGCCGATAGGAACGATGAATAGATCGACGTGGGTTCTGGCAACCCACTGCATATCGCTAAACAATGCGGTATCGCCAGCGTAGTAGATGCGGCCGGAGGATTTGTCTGATTGCCAATCGATGACCCATCCTCCTGCGGTTCCTCCATAGCTGCCATCAGTAAGGCTTGAGGAGTGGATGGCAGGAACGAGCTGTACGGAGAGTTTCAAACCGTCTTGATCGCTGCGAAAGGTTCCGCCGTGGTTCATTCCGATGGTGTTTTGAACCGAGTGGTGTTTCGCAAGCCAGGTTGCGATTTCATAATTCGCAAAGACGGTGGCTTTAGATCGATTCGCGATCGATGCAGCGTCTGCGATATGATCGAAATGCCCGTGGGAGATCAGGATGTGGCTTGGAGTAAGGCTTGATGCTTTTGTTTTTGCGGCTGGGTTGTCGTCGAGGAACGGGTCGATGAGCAAATGGATTTTGCCGATGCGGATGCTCCAAGTGGAGTGAGCGTGCCAGAGAATCGAGCAATCAGAGTTCTTGATTTGGTTCATATTCAGCCTCATAACATCTGGCGACAAATCGGGACGCAAGCCTATCGCAAACCAGCTTAGTCGCTTGGGGATAAAAACGAAAGAACCCTCGATTGCGGAGATCGAGGGTTCAATCATTTCTTTGTGTCGTTTAGTGACTTCTGAAGTCAGGACTAAACGAGTTCTTTTTTCGCACCGATGAGAGTTCGGAGTCGTTCGGCGAGCAATCGAGCATCAAACGGCTTCTTGAAAGTCTCGTTAATGCTAGAGCGGTCGAAGCTCATGGTGTTCCCGTCATCGGGAAGCAGAGCGATCAACACGATTTCCGAGAAGTCGACATTCTTGCGAAGGTTTTGGCAGATTTGCAGCGCTTCTAGCTTGCCGACCGAGAAGTCGACAATCATGCAATCTGGATGAAAACTTTCCGCTTGAATTCCTGCCTCGAAACCGCTCGCGGCGACTTGAACTTTGAAGCTCTTTTCCAAAGGAAGTTCTCGCTTCAAGTTCTCGATCAAAACCTGATCTTGCGCAACGATCAGGACTTTGGCCATGGCCTCATCTTCCAAATCTCCAAGGGGCATACCATGCTCCTTGAGGAATTTGATCAGATACTCTCGGGGAATGCGTCGGTCTTGTGAACCTGGGATGCGATACCCTTTGAGTCGGCCGGAGTCGAACCACTTGCTGACGGTTCTCGGGGCCACCTTGCAGATCTTCGCGACCTGGCCTGTGGTGAACACCTTCATATTTTTGGTCTCCGTTACCTTCCAAATTTTGAGTCGAGTCAGAGCATCCACCGGAATGGTGAACGCTCAAGACAGTTGTTGCCCTTTGTAGTACTCGCTGAAAACTCGATCGCAGTGTGAATTCCTGCGACCTTTGCTTCCAACGGAAACAACTGGGTCAGGGCCTTACGTTGTCGGACGAACTCGCCACTCATGACAGCTAGATCCATCTAGGCCGCTCCGAGTGTGGATTTTCCCTGCACTGTGTCCCTGCCGAAACACTTGTGCCCGTCGAACTACCCGATCTGCAACGCGTGAACTTCGCACCCCTACGACGCTATGTTCACACAGAACGGTTCTTTCGACTGACCTGACCAAGCGATCCAATTTAGAAATGGAATCAGAGCCCATCTATGAATTCGGAAGTACGGAATACCGAACCCGTAGAACCAGCCTAAGCATAAAGCCGTGGCTGCCTGCGATTCCCCCCTAACTTGTTTCCCTCGGCTTGGACTAAACCGGTATTGACTCCGAAGAGTCACCCGGCGCAGCACAGGCCGTCCAGGACATAATTTCGTTTCAAACCGGGTGATTACTTTAGAAAGAATCCCCCGATGACTCAGTAAGGGAAGAATTTTGCATACTGCCCCTTCGCCAAGGCGGTAGCTTGGGAAATCTACCGCAAGCCAGCGAAAAAAACTTTAGCAGCAGCAAGGGAACGGCCGAAACCCGCTCCCTTTTGAAAAAAAGAGCCTTTGAAAACAAAGGCTCAGCAACACTGAGCCCCTGCGAGATCGCAACCCGAGCCCCTGCGAGATAACAACACCGAGCCCCTGCGAGATAACAACACCGAGCCCCTGCGAGATCAGGTATCGACGCCACTATCGGGCTTTGCGGGTTTGCCTTGCTTCTCCTCGGTCTCTTTCTTTTCTCGCCAAGGCTTCTTTTCTTGGTAGCTTTTGAGCTCTTCTTTCAGCTGGTCCAACTGTTCGTTTTCGTCCTTACCACCGACTTCGACCGCTTTCGTTGACCATTCTACGGCTTTGTCGAAGTCCCCTGTTTCCGCATAAGCGGCCGCCAAGGTACTCAAGATGTGGGCTTCAGCGTACTTGGTCAGCTCACAAGCTCGCAGGCCTAGCTCAAGGGCTCGTTTGCCGTTTCGCACACCTTCCTCGGGGCTCGTCGAGAGGACCCAGGAGAGGTTATTAAGGATTCCGGAGAGCTCCTCCGCATCTTCTTCACTCGCGTTTTCGATTGCCGATTCGAAATCTGCGATGGCATCGTTATGACGACCGAGTGCTAGCAAGATGTCTCCTCGAAGCCTCAAAGCACGCCAATCGGTATCCTCGGCTTGAATCAATCGTTCTGCGATTCGGAGCGCTTTTCTTGGCCGATCGTCCATTTGGTACATTCCGGCGAGCTGCATCAGCAGCATGCGGTTATCCGGATTGGCTTGAACGAGTCGCTCGAGGTCGGAGATGGCTTCGGAATACCGTTTTTCTTGGATGGCGATATCCATTCGCAACAATGCCAAGTCAGGAATTTCTGGCCGCTTTTCCTCAAGTAGAGCGATGTCTTTTTTCGCTTGTTCAAGATCCTTCAGGGCCAAGCAGATCCTTGCGCGATTTAGGTAAGCGTCCAAATTTTCATCGCTTAGTTCGATCGCTTTATCTGCATCGGTTCTGGCTGCTGCTAGCTTCTCTTTTTGCGTTTCACCGGTGGCTTGGGCCATCAAAACGCCTGAGCGGAGTGAATACAGGAAGCTTTCCTCTGCGTCCTTGGCGATTCTTTCGTTGAGAAACGCTTCGGCTTCTGCGATCTTTTCATTTTGGACCAAAATCAGGACCAAGCGGCGAACGGCATATTCGTTGCTAGGCTTGACTTCGAGAAATTTCCGAATCGTCTTTTCGGCTTCGTCAAGGCGTCCTAAAGCCGAGAGGGATTCGACGGTAAGCTGAACGGCTTTTTCGTTCTCAGGGTTTACTTCGAGGGCACGGATCAAGTCCGCGATTCTCTCGTCGACGTCTTGGCGAGAAATCGACCGCATGATGATGACATCGGCAAGCTTATCCTTGAGTTCAGGATCTTTGTCCCCTGCGTCGATCAAACCTTGCAGTTTTGCTTGCGCCTGATCCAAGGCATCTGCGCCTTTAGATAGTTCTTGCCTCGCCAGGTGAATTCTGGCTTTCAGAACGTAGGCATCGATCATATTCGGGTCGTATTCGATGGCGGTCTGAAGGTCCAGCATCGCATCGTTTGTTACCCGCATGGCTCGGTTTTGGGGGACTCTTCCTCCGCCCATTTCTTCGAGCATACTTTGTGCGCGTTGCATTGCGGTTGCCGCGAGCATCCGTTTCGCATCAGCCGCATCGAGTTCATCGAGTCCGAGTTCGAGCGCTTTTTTGCACAGGTCGATTACCTTCCCTAATCCTTCTTTGGAGCTTTCCGTAACCCGGATCTTGTTTGCTTCTTCAAAAGCTTCCGTTCCCTTGAAATCGTCATCTTCAGCGGCGGATTTCTCAGTCGCGGGCTTTGCCGTCTCTTGGGCACCGGCTGCGGGGAGGTCCCAGGTGCTGAGGAAGTTGCAGGCGTAGCTTAAATCGGTGGAGCGGTGTAAATCGTTGGAATTCAGACCGGAGAAACCGCCGATCGAGCCGAGGAGAATCAGTCCGCTGGCGAGGAGATTTCCGGTTGAGAGTCGCAGTTGTCTGCAGAAACTAGCTCGGTTCATCCGGGAACCCCGCAAATAACTCGGCCGATACCTTGGCCCTTTGCTCGAAATGTGCGACACAATCAAACCCTTCGACAAATGAGGACTTAAACCCTTGAAACCATCCACCCTTCCTGGGAGCGAACCATTGACAAAACCTGCATTTGGCCTTTGGATGGTAGATAACATATTGTAGCGTTTGGGCACCCCTCAAGGTACGCCAATCCCGCCGTCAGGCAATCGAAAGCAACGCATGAGCTCCCAGGACAAAGCCCCATTTCAACTCTTTCACCTGGACACTTCCGATCAAGGGATCGTGCTGGAGCGCGCTTTGAAGAAGCGTCTTGAGGGGGCGAGTTGGGGGGAGATTCGCGAGTCGATTCGAAGGAGAAAGGTTCAAGTCAACGGCAACCTTTGCTTGGATCCGGTCCGCAAAGTCACGGCGAAGGACGTTGTGAAGCTATGGCGTGAATCGTTGCCCAAGCCGATTGAGGCTTCCGATATCCGAATCGTCCATGTGGATGACTTTTTGGTGGTGGTAGAGAAGCCGGCGGGCATTACGAGTGTCCGCCATTTCGAAGAGCGGAATCTTCCGGACAAGCGTCGACAGCTTCAGCCCACTCTCGAGGAACTGCTTCCTTTGTCGCTTCTCCAGTACTTTCTTCGCAACTCGCGAGGCGAAAGACCAGCGAAGAAGCTTCCGAATTCCCCGAGTGAATTGAAAGACTGGCGACCGGAAGATCGTAAGAGCTTGGAATTAAAGCTTGAAAAGTTAAAAGTGATCGCAGTACACCGTTTGGATCGCGACACGAGTGGTTTGATGCTTTTTGCTCGTACTCAAGGTGTTGCTCGCTCGTTGATCGAGGCTTTCAAACACCACCGCGTGCTGCGTAAGTACCATGCGGTCGTGCATGGTTATCCGGAGGCGCAAAGCATCGATACGATTCTTGTGCGGAACCGGGGTGATGGTCATCGTGGCACGAAGCCTAAATCGGATGCTAGTCCCACAACAGATGCTAAGCCTGTTGTGGATGTTAGCTCTATAGTGGATTCCAGTTCAGCTATGGATGGTAAGTCTGCTGTTGATACCGAGTCGATCGATACCGAATCGAGCGATACCGAGTCGGGCGGAGGTGGGAAGCAAGCGGATCCGACCGAGCAACGGGCCATTACGCACATTCGTCCGATCGAGAAGATTGGGCCGTATAGTATGATCGAATGTCAGCTTGAAACAGGTCGAACGCATCAAATTCGGATCCATCTCTCTGAAGCGGGACACTTGTTGTGCGGCGACGCAATCTACTGCAAGCTTGCGGACGGTAGGTTGGTTCAAGACCAAAGTGGGGCGCCGCGTCAGGCGTTGCATTCCGCGACTTTATCATTCCAACATCCGATCTCGGAAGAGAAGCTCGAATTCAAAATGCCTTGGCCGGCAGACTTGCATCGTTGGCTGTCCTCGTTACGACAAATCCATTCGAAGCAATAATGCAGACCAGCTTGCAAATGCAGATGGGCTTGCGGGATTTGCTTTTGCAACTTGCTCGCTCCTGTGTTAGCCTTGAACTTCCTATTCCCGACCTTAATCAGCCAATTAGTTTACTGTTTCGACCATTCAGATCTGCCGATCGCGATCTGCGTTTTTCCGTTTGAAATTCCTGTACCTTCGAAGCCGACCTTGCAATGTTACGTTACTGGACCGCCGGTGAATCCCACGGCAAAGCACTAATCGCCCTGATCGATGGATTTCCTGCTGGTCTTTCGATTGACGAGTCCTTCATCAATCACGAGCTTAAACTGCGACAGGGTGGATACGGTCGTGGGGGGCGTCAGAAACTTGAGCAAGACACCGTGGATATCTTGACCGGTGTATGGCAATCGAAAACGTTGGGCTCTCCGATAACGCTTCAAGTCGTCAACAACGACTACAAGCTTGAACGGCTCAAGGAGCTTGAGCGTCCGAGGCCTGGTCACGCGGACTTGACCGGAGCGATTAAGTACCTAGGCTCGATCCGAGGGATTCTTGAGCGTTCGAGTGCGCGGGAGACTGCTGTGCGAGTGGCAGCCGGAGCACTTGCTCGGCTTTTGCTCAGGGAGTTTGGAATTGAAACCATCGGTTATGTCGTCGAGCTTGGGGAGATGAACCTTGGATCGCAGGGAACTGCGAATCTTTCGATCGAGCAAACCCGTGCTCTTCGCGATCAGAGTTCGATTTATTCGGTTCAGCCTTCATCGGATCCTCAAGCCGAGAAGTACATCGATCAGATGGCTGACGAAGGAGATACATTGGGGGGAGTGATCGAAGTCCGAGTCGATGGGTTACCCTTTGGCCTCGGGACGCATGCGCAGTGGGATCGCAAGCTTGACGGGAAGCTTGCTCAAGCGGTGATGGCAGTTCAAGCCATTAAGGGTGTAGAGATTGGGCTTGGATTCGAAGCCGCTCGGCGTCGAGGATCTCAGGTTCATGATCCGATTCATCACGATCCTGCACAAAGTCATTTGCCACATCTTGGTTACGTTCGCCCTTCGAACAATGCAGGGGGGCTTGAAGGTGGGATGACCAACGGGCAGAGTTTGATTTTGCGAGCAGCGAAGAAGCCGATCAGTACTTTGCGAAAGCCGCTTGATTCGATCCGGATGGAGGACAAGCAGCCTCATCGAGCGAATTACGAGCGAAGCGATGTATGTGCGATTTCTGCGGCTGCGATCATCGTTGAGCATGTGGTTGCTTTCGAGATCGCTTCGGCGCTTGTCGAGAAGTTTGGAGGAGATAGCCTCATCGAGATGAAGGCTCGTTACGAGCTGTTCATGAAGCTTGCTCGCGAGCGCTAAAACTGAGCGATTTTCTCCTGTGTAGTGGGTTCCTTGGTTGAAATCGCACCGCCGTTTGCTTCCAATGGTGCGAGATCGCGCATCGCGATATTTCGAACCCACTACTATTGAGTTTCACTTATGCGCACCGTTTCCTCTCGCTGTGGCCGGCTTACCCAAAGGCCATATTCTGATTCTTTAAAGAGCAGGGTTCGCAATCGGATCGGATTAGCAGCGATCGCTTGGGGAGTGCTTGCTGTAGCAGTTCCCCAAATGCCATTGTCGGGTCATCGCGTTTTTGCGGATGGTCCGGCCGACAATAAAGTGGAAAACATTAGGCCGATTCCTCCGTTGGGGATTGAGGTTCCTGCGGAGGTGCGTGAATCGTTAGTTCAGGGACTGGCTTCTTTGCAGTAAGCGGTCGAGGAGTTGCGTAAAGATAAGCATCCTCGTGTTCAAGCGTACTTGCCTGACGTCGAAATTTTTTCGCGCGCTGTAGAGATTGCGTTGAATGAAAATGGTTTTTTCGAGACCGCTGATTTTGATCGTGCCAAGGAGTTGATCGCCGAGGGGTTACGGCGCAGCCAGGCCATTTCGAACGAACAGTTCAAAACAGGCGTGCCGGTACCTTATTGGGCCAGTTTAGACTTAGCTACTGGACGCTTAACAGTTCGTGGGTTTCGATCCAAGCTTGATGGATCCGTGCAGCCGTATGGGGTGGTTGCGGGAAGTGGTGCGGCGTCGGGCCGTGCGGATGTTTGGTGCCGAGGGAGAAGCGAGAAGGGGCTGGAGTTGCAGTTTCTCTCGACTCGTATGAAGAGCCGCGATCCAATTCCATCGGACGGTGTACTGATGATTCATCCGTTTGGACGTTATTGCAATGCGAATAAGCTAGCCGGTGAAATCGATACTATTGAAGCGATCGAGCATGCAGTGGGGCAGTACAGCATCGATCCACAGCGCATTGCCATTCGAGGTTTCTCGATGGGTGGAGCTGCCGCTTGGCACCTTGCGGTTCACTATCCCGATCGTTGGTTTGCGGCTACGCCGGGTGCAGGATTTTCCGAGACTCCGGAGTTCCTCAAGGTCTTTCAGTCGGAGGAGCTCAAACCTTATTGGTTCGAAGAGAAGCTATGGCAGCTCTACGATTGTCCGGTCTGGGTACGAAATGTTCGGATGTTGCCGACGATCGCTTACAGTGGTGAGATCGACAAGCAGAAGCAGGCGGCGGACATCATGGCGCACTCCAGTTGGAATCTTCCTAAGGAAGATCGTTTTGAATTGACCCATATTGTCGCTCCAAATACAGCGCATTCGATTTCAGCAGAAGCCAAGCAGGAGATCGAGCGCAGATTGAAATTGCTTGATCCAGGAAGCGAACCGACTGAACTGCCCACAGATTTCACGTTTACAACAACGACGTTGCGGTACAACCGGGCGCATTGGATATCGATCGATGCATTGAAAGAGCATTGGGTTCCAACGAGTATTCGAGTGAATACCAGTTTGTATTTGGATAAGAAACTCACCGGTACGCAATCCTTTGGCATTCGAGTGGAACCCGATCCGGGAGTCACTCAGTTTACGATTGACTTGCCGGTCAAGGCATGGGAGCCAGCCCCCGTGATGCATGTGGTGATCTTCCAGGGGGGGAACCAGGTGGGTGAGGAATATGTGAAGCGAAGTTCCGATCGATCTTTTCGCGCTACGTTTCGGGCTGATGGATCGAAGTGGACATTGGTCTCTCCGGTCGAAGTCCCTTCCAAGGGGTTGCGTAAGCGTGCTGGGTTGCAAGGGCCGATCGATGATGCCCTATTGGGGCCATTTTTGTTTGTGAGGCCTTCGGCGCAAGGCTGGCACAGTGAAACCGATCAGTGGGTTCAATCGGAGTTCGATCGCGCGGTCAAAGAATGGCACCGTCAGATGCGTGGGGATGTTCGGATAAAGACTTCCGAGGAGCTGACGGCATCGGACATTCAAAATTACAACTTGATCCTTTGGGGTGATCCGAAAAGCAATCCGACGATTGCTAAGGTGCTCAATGTGGATGGAGTATTAAGTGGAGAAGGCAAGTTGCCTATTGAGTGGAGTGAGGAGTCAGTAGCGATAGGTCAGAACGCTAAGCGGTCATCCAAGGGTCATATTCCTTTGTTGGTGTATCCGAATCCGCTTGCACCAACTCGCTATGTGGTCTTTAACAGCAGCTTTACCTATCGTGAGTACGACTATTTGAACAATGCAAGGCAGGTTCCGAAGTTGCCTGATTGGGCGGTGATCGATTTAGCAACACCGCCGAACGGTCGATGGCCGGGAGGGATTGCGGAAGCAGATTTCTTTGATGAGTCTTGGCAAGTTCGTCCGCCGCAAGTGCGGTGAGTTCGCGAGTGCGATGAGTTTCGGAGGATCCTTTTGCACCCCGTCAGAGCGCCTTTAAGCACAAGGCTCTGGCAAGAATCATGAAATTTTTTCGTGCCAAAAGCGGATCAAAATTGCAGAAGTTCGGTAGATTCAAAGTGTGACGACTGGAGATCAACTTTGATTCAATCTACCGAGGATGCTTCCGATGCGTTTAGGAATCCGCACCATCGTCGACTACGTGTTCAAACGCATATTTGCTTGCGAACTCGATCAGCGTCCGTTGCTCGGATTGCTCAATGCGGTCCTGGAACTCAGCGATCCGATTGTGGCCGTACAGGTCATTAATCCGTTTAAACACAAGGAATTCGAGAATCAAAAGGCCATCATTCTCGATGTTCGCTGCCGGGATATTTCAGGCCGGGTTTTTAACATTGAAATGCAAGTCGATCACCGATCGGGACTTCGTAAGCGCCTGATCTATTATGCTTGCAATATGTTTGTCGACCAATTGGAAGTCGGTAAATCGTATGAGAGGGCACAGCCTGCAATTTCGATTTGCTTCGTCAGGCAGGAGATGTTTCCAGAGAGTCGAACCGGGCATCGGGTATTTCGTATGCGGGACATTGACTCGGGAATGGAGCTTTCCGATGCGCTCGAGATTCACATCATCGAGTTAGCCAAGTACAATTTGAACAAAGAGGAGTTGGGAAGTTGTGCTGAGCTGGAGCGTTGGGTGTATTTGATGTTACATTCCCAAGACCATTCGGCTGAGGAATTACGTTCATTGCTTCCCGGAGAAGGGTTCGGTCGAGCGATTGACATCCTGTCGATGATAGCTTCGAAAACGGAGGACAAACAGATGTACGACCAGCGAGAGAAAGCCTTGAGGGATTACGAATGGGCGATCAGTGGGGCTTTGAGTGAAGGCCGCGAGGAAGGCCGTGAGGAAGGCCGTGAGGAAGGGAAGATTGCCGGGTATGAGGTTGGAAAGCTTGCGGGTGAGATCCAAGTACTTCAGAAATTACTTGGCGAATCGGTCTCACCTGATAGCGAGCTGTTTCCGCTTTCGATGAAATCTTTGTCCGAGCAACGAAACGAGTTGCAATTAAGAATTCGGAACCGATAAGGGTGCTTATTCTTTTTCGACGTGGAACGTCGTCATAGATTTGACGATAGAGTAGTCGTCGGGGAAGGTGTGGAAGGCTTGGATGAGAAGTTGACGTTCTCGGGTTTCGATATGGATGAAGCTGATTGCGCCGAAAGGCATTCTGCCGCTTGAGTCAAACGAGTGGATCATTTCGTCGGGTGAGACGCATGATTGCAGTTGGTTTTGGAGCATCCAAAACATTTCGGCAGAGAAGTGTTCGAGTTCGAATTGCGAGCGGTATCTTAGGCCGCGTTTCCCTTCGAGTTCATCGGTGGATCGTCCGCGAAGTGGCAGGGAAAGGAGCTTGCGTTGTTGTGGAAGAGATTGCTGCTTGGAGCCGACGACTTCGGAGAGAGTAGCTCCGCGTGAGCCCGTGAAGGAGATCAGGTGGCCATCGCTGGTGATATCGATGCGGGCTCGATAGTTTGTTTTCTGAATTGTTCGTGATTGACAACTCAGAACCAATTCCGGGTGAATCGATCTGCCGAAGACACTAAAGACATGTTGCGATACCGTTGGTCGAATCGAAAGCACGGGATATTCTCTTGAGTGTCGCGAGGAGAAAAGATTGGTGAAATCGAAACGAGCGTGGGTACGATTCGATCGTGACGAGGTTCGGATTATAACGGGTGGAGCGCATCGCAACCAAGGTCAACTTAGGTTGAACTGAAAGTCTTCGGGAAATGTGTAAAAATCATCAACTGGGTGTTGACATTCAGTTAGTTCGACCCACTTTACAGGGAGCCCCATTGAATAGTGCCCAAAGTTGCTTGCGACGCACAGCAGTCGATCGCCAAGCACAGCAGTTGATTGCGATGCACTGCAGTTGACCGCCAAGCACTGCAGTTGATCGCCATGCGGTGGGGGGATCTTGCCTTGCAAACAAAAAGCATGGCGTGAGCAGATTGCGAACAGTGATTACATAGAAGGTTTTTTATCAGATGTCTGAGCCATGCAAGTCAACGACGATTCGAGGGCGATCATGCACATTGTAATGGCGACATCGGAAGCGATTCCGTTTGCCAAGACGGGTGGGTTGGCTGATGTCGTGGGTACTTTGCCATTAGAGTTGGTCAAGCTTGGGCATCATTGTTCGGTATTCTTGCCGGCGTATGCTTGCGTCAAAGAAGTACTGCAGGCCAGCCGTTCAGAGAATCGCCATTGGAGTATCAGCGAGGGGGTGGCAGAGATAACGATCGATCATGCCGGGATGGCTTGTACGGCGAAGATTCATCGAGTTCGATTCGATCCGCACGGAGTTGATTTTTATTTGGTCGATCAGCCGATGTTCTTCGATCGCCAAGGTCTTTATGGGGATTCTTCGGGAACTTTTGGGGACAACTCTGGACGGTTTTGTTTCTTTTCGCGGGTGGTGGTCGAAGCGATAGAAAAGCTTGGGTTGGCAATCGATATCATTCATTGCCATGATTGGCAGACCGGTTTGATACCCGCTTATCATCGAACGAGGACGCATAACTGGAATTGGTACCACCATGCGGCATCGGTGATGACGATCCATAACATGGCTTACCAAGGTCGATTTTGGGGGCCGGACATGGCGCTTACGGGACTCGATGGACGCTATTTTAACTGGCAACAGATGGAGTTCTTCGGTGATTTGAATCTGCTGAAAACAGGTTTGGTTTTTTCTGACATGCTAACGACCGTTAGCCCGACTTATGCAAAAGAGATTCAGACACCGGCTTCTGGGTGCGGGCTCGATGGGGTTTTAAGAGCGCGTGCTGATCGTCTGATCGGGATCGTCAATGGAGTCGATTACGGCGTATGGGATCCGAGTGTCGACGAGTATTTGACAATGAAGTACACCGTCGAGAATTGGCGGGAGGGGAAGGGGGTTTGCAAGAGGCAATTGCAAGAATCCATTGGATTGCCGATGCGACCTGAGGTGCCCATGATCGGCATCATCAGTCGTTTTGCCGAGCAGAAGGGCTGGGATTTGATCATTCAATTGATGCATTGGTGGGTCGATCATCAAGATGTTCAATGGGTGATTTTAGGTAGCGGCGAAGAGCGGTACAGCACACCGCTTGCCCAGTTACAAGCGCGTCGACCAGACCGAATCGCTTTGCAGTCTCGTTTCTCTGACTCCCTGGCGCATCGGATCGAAGCGGCCGCCGATTTGTTTTTGATGCCAAGCCAATACGAACCTTGTGGCCTAAACCAGCTTTATTCGCTTCGTTACGGCACGCTTCCGGTCGTACGGGCCACTGGCGGACTGGCTGATACGATTGCCGATGCGACCATTGAACGCATGTCGGAGCGAACAGCAACCGGTTTCTCGTTTGTCGATTATTCCCCAGAAGCCCTTGCGGATGCGACACTGCGGGCTTTGACGATTTTCCGCGAATCCCCGAATAAGTGGGGTGAAATTGTCGAAACCGGAATGCGTCAGGATTGGTCATGGAAGCGAAGTGCCGAAGCGATGCTGGATGTCTACCGACGGGCTCGCGAATTTGCAGCCATGGAAGGACGACTGTAGAATAAACGTTTGTAGACTAACGGCCTAAGACTGTAAGATAGAAGGCATACAAGCTGCAGGCGCTCCTCTTCCGCCGCTCGCTGCCGACTATCGATGCTCATTGTTTGGGCAACAACAGCCTCATCGAGCCATTGCTCGGTCACAACCTCGAGTGTGGGTTGGAGTCCTTGGAATGGTTCAGCAACAACAACGGAAGTAGGAGCGGACTTTCGATGAATCAGATGCGGTATGACTGGCTCAGCGATCGCTGGGTGATCTTTGCACCGAATCGTCTTTCCCGTCCTGATGATTTCGCAACTCCTCAGCCACCATCTACGGCAGCCCCTAAAGGGCCTTGTCCTTTTTGTCGAGGTTATGAGACGCAGACCCCACGCCCTACGCTGGTCTTGCATGCGCGTGGAGTTGATCCCACGAGTGAAGATTGGCTGGTTCGTGTCGTCCCCAACAAATTCCCCGCAGTGAGTCATAGTGAGTTCGATTTAGGAGAACCGGTCGCGACGCACTCCCCAACGAACCTTTTTCTCAAGCGGCACACGCAGGGAGCTCATGAAGTTTTCATCGAGTCGCCGAATCACGTCAGCAGCATCACGGAGCTTCCGTTTGACCACGTGGCAGTGATTTACCAAGCTTACCAAGAACGATTGTTAGCTTATCGAAGACTCGGGACGATGCGGTACGGAGTGGTTTTCAAGAATTACGGAATGGATGCCGGAGCCTCGCTGCTCCATACGCACAGTCAGTTGATCTGTACCGATTTTCTTCCTAGCGATGTAAGCAAAGTCCAGAGGCGTATGCAGCAGTACATGGAGGAGCACCGTCGCTGTTACGTCTGCGATGTGCTCGAGCAAGAAATACAGAATGAGGAGCGGATTGTCTCTCAGAGCGAGCATTTCGTCGCGTTGTGCCCTTTTGCATCGAGGCTGCCTTACAGTGTCTCCATCGTGCCAAAGCGTCATCAGAGCCAATTTGAGGCGAGTTCACAGGAACTGCGAGACGATCTTGCAAGGATAACCATGCGAGTCTTAGGTGCGATCGAAACCGAGCATCCGCGGGCGGCTTACAACACCATTTTGCAGACCGCACCTTTTGATCTGACTTCGCAAAATATCTTCCATTGGCGGATGAAAATCATCCCCAGGTTATGCAAAGTCGCCGGCTTCGAATGGAGCTCGGATTGCTTTATCAACACCGTTACCCCCGAGGAAGCGGCCTGCCGGTTGCGAGCCCGCTGTGAGGCTTCTGCACCCTGTCCGGTGCCCGTTCTTGGCGAAATCGGTAAACCTGTGTATAAAACAACCCTCGCAGATCGCGATTCGAACTCAATTTCTTCCTTGTCCGAAAGGTCCCGCAATGGCGGAATCCAGTAAAAAACCGGAACGAGCTGCCCCGGAAAGCACCTCCAAAGGGGACGATGTATTTAATATCGAACGCATCAGCCGATTGATCGAACTGATGAAAGAACACAATCTTGGCGAAATCGATCTTCGCCAAGAAGGCCAACGCATTCGGCTTTGCGGCGTAGGGCATGGCATGCCTTTCGTCCAAGCTCCGATGTTTGCTCCGGGAATGATGCAAGCGGCTGCACCTGCACCGCTCACCGCCGCCCCTGCTGCGGCCCCATCCGCCGCTGCTGCTCCAGCAGCCGATGCCGATGGTCCGCATATCGCCATCATCCGCTCACCCATGGTCGGGACTTTCTATTCGAAACCTAATCCGACGTCGAAAGACTTCGTGGAAGTCGGCTCAAACATTCAAAGCGACACCGTCATCTGCATCATTGAAGCGATGAAGGTCTTCAACGAAATCCCAGCTGAAACACGCGGGAAAGTCGTTCAAGTCCTAGCGCGTAACGAGGAAGCTGTCGATGTGGGCAAACCCCTCTTCAAAATCGATACTCGAGGTTAACTGCTCTCTATGTTCAGTCGCGTTCTGATCGCTAATCGTGGCGAAATCGCCTTGCGCGTTATCCGCGCTTGTAAAGAACTCGGGATCGAAACAGTCGCTATTTTCAGCGAAGCCGATCGCGGTTCTCAATACTTGGATTTGGCAGACCAAGCATTTTGCGTTGGCTCCGAAAATCGATGGATAGCTACCTGCGAATCGATCGCGTGATCGCCGCCGCCGAACTTGGAAAAGCCGACGCGATTCACCCCGGATACGGGTTTCTCGCCGAAAATGCTCACTTCAACGAAGTCTGCCGCAGCTGTAACTTCGAATTCATCGGTCCATCACCCGATGCAATGGAAAAGCTTGGCGATAAAAATACCGCTCGTGAAATGGCTATTGCCGCAAAAGTCCCGGTGGTTCCCGGAAGCGATGGGCTCATCGAAAGCGAAGAAGATGCGATCAATGCGGCTCGCAAGATCGGGTTCCCGGTTTTGATCAAAGCCACGGCCGGTGGCGGTGGAAAAGGAATGCGCGTTGCTGCCGACGAAGCGTCGTTGCAAGCAGCTGTTGTTCAAGCCCAGACGGAAGCGAAAGCCGCGTTCGGAAATCCCGGCGTTTACTTGGAAAAGTACATCGATCGGCCTAGGCACGTCGAAGTCCAAATCATCGCTGACCAGCACGGCAACGTCGTGCATCTTCACGAACGCGACTGCTCCGTTCAGCGACGCCACCAGAAACTCATCGAAGAAAGCCCATCGCCACGGCTACCGGAAGCGACGCGCAAAGCGATGTGCGATGCGGCCGTGCGGATGGTTCGGCAAGCCAATTACTACAACGCGGCAACGGTCGAATTCATCGTCGATCAACAAGACAATTTCTACTTTATCGAAGTCAACGCGCGGATCCAAGTCGAGCACCCAGTGAGCGAAATGGTCTCCGGGATCGACTTGATCAAGACACAAATCCTAGTGGCTGCTGGAGAGAAGCTCAGTTTTACCCAACAGGATATCAAGCCACGTGGCGCGGCGATCGAATGCCGGATCAATGCCGAAGACCCCGATCGGAATTTTCAGCCTTGTCCGGGTAAAATTCAAACGATGTATCTGCCGGGTGGCTATGGGGTGCGGGTCGATTCCCATGCTCACGCAGGTTATTCCGTGCCACCTCATTACGATTCGATGATTGCGAAATTGATCGTTCATCGCGCGACGCGTGAAGAGGCGATTGAGACGATGCAGAGGGCTCTGAGCGAGCTTCGAATCACAGGGATCAAAACCACTGCGGCTTTCCATAAAACGGTTTTGGCGCAACAAGAGTTCGTCGATGGTACCGTCGACACCAAATGGGTTGAACGAGTCTTGTTACCGCGACTTCAATCGTCCTGATACGCCGCGTAACTGGATTTCTGTAGGCCGAGGTGCCTTCACATGAGCATTGTCATTCTCGCTCTTGCAGTAGCTTTCGTGGCGTGGCTCTATTCCTCGGTAGGTCATGCAGGAGCATCCGGTTACATCGCCGTAATGACTATTGCTGGCTTAGTACCTGCGGAAATAAAACCGATCGCCCTGTTTCTAAACATTCTCGTCGCTTCCATCGCGTCGGTGCAATTCTACCGGGGTGGCCATTTTTCATGGAAGTTGTTTTGGCCGTTTGCATTGTTGGCAACGCCGTTTGCTTTTATCGGCGGTGCAACCCAGATTCCCATCGATGTGTTCTCCAAGATCCTGGGGATTGTGCTTGGCGTTTCGGCATTATGGCTATTTAAACCGATTTCAGAAGGTGAGCAGATTCGAGAGCCAAGTACCGCCTCGGCGATGGGGTTGGGTGCCGGGATTGGGCTTTTAAGCGGGTTGACTGGGACGGGTGGTGGAATTTATCTAACACCTTTGCTGCTTTGGATGAGGTGGGCAACGACCAAAACCGCTTCGGCGGTTTCCGCCCTGTTTATCTTGTTGAATTCCATCGCTGGATTCGCAGGAGTGCTTTCGAATCAAGCTCGTATTCCCAACCATGCATATCTTTTGGCTGTTGCAGTGATCGTCGGCGGCTTCTTCGGAGCGACCTTAGGGAGTTTTCGTTTACCTGTCCGAACAGCTCGCGTGCTTTTAGCGATCGTAATGTGTATCGCCAGCATCAAGCTGCTTGCTACTTGAGGGTGATGTGCGGAAGTTGGCTTAGGATCTGCGCAGCGCAGTAAGAGACTGCCTTCGCGTCTACTGCAAGATCTGTCGGGGCATTCGCAGATGGGGGGATCGGCAAGTTGCATTCGATGGCGAAGATCCAGACTGAGTCGGGGGTAAGCCCTAGGGTTTCGGCGAGTTGCAGAGTCTCGATCAGTCCGACTCCGTGCGAGGATCCGTTTGGTGTTGGGTTTTCAAGAGTGTAGGGCGAATCGTTTTTGGGGGGCCAATCCCAGCGATGGATCCGTGGAGTTTGGTTGAATGGGTTTGGTTCAAATTCGGCAACGTTGTCGCAAGTGTTTATGTTGATGCACGCATCGATAAGGATCCAAAGGGTGGTTCGTGATGTTGGTTGGTCGGGATTCGATGCAAGTGCGTGATTGAGAAGATCGATTGGCGTGTTGAGTTTATAGAGTTCGGTAGGTATCCGAGTTGTGGATGAGGGAAGCAATCGATCGATAGCATCGATGATATGCCATCCGATTTGGTCGAAGCCGTGGGGTGATCCGAAACCGAAGAAGATTGTTTTTTGGGGTTCAGATGGTTGGTTCATCTACGGTGGATATGAACTTTCATGAAGTGTGTTGAGCAACTGATGCACGGGTCGTAGTTTCGGACGAGTTGTTCGCAGGATTTCGCAATAAAAAGGTCTTGTTCGGAATGGATTTGCGAGACGAGGGTTCGCAAGTCGGCTTCGATTTGCCCTTGGTTTTGTGAGGTTGGAGGGACGATTTTCGCGAATAAGACTCGTCCGAGATCATCGAATTCGTAGCGGTGGAAAATCAATCCTCGGGGAGCTTCGGTCGCACTGTAACCGACTCCTGCTCGCAGTGTGAAATCGATTTTCGGAGTTCTTGTAGGGTGTAATGTTCTTAAAACGCGAAGTGCTTCTTCGAAGGCAAAGACAACTTCGATAGCGCGAGCAAGGATACTGTGGTAGGGGTTTCTTTGCGATGTGTCGAGTCGAAGGGTATCAGCGAGCTTGCGTGCGATTGGCGAAAGGTTTTGCCGGTTGTTATGGAGTCTAGCGAGAGGTCCGACGAAGTAATTCGAGTCGGTTGTAGGCATCGTGGTTTCCGGTGCGACGGTCGATGCGCTAGTGGGTTGGTGGGCGTGGATGCGGCGAGACTGCAATGCAGTCGAGTGTGGGACCTGGACTTCGCGAAAGTGCGATTCATAGTCTTTGACTGCGATGATGGAATTCCCAGTTGTATCAGGGGAATCAGTGGCGATGTAGCCGTCTTCGATAGGGTAATGTTCGGGGTGCGCGAGCGAGACGAAGTCGTAGGGAAACGATTGGTTGGGGAAGGGCAGGGTAGCGATCCATTGAGAAGCATCAACGGCCCAAGATAGGCCTTGTTCGAGTGCTGGAATCAGGGCCGACAGATCGTTGTGGCTTGGGAGTCTATAGAAGCCGCCGATCGCGATATTGATGGGGTGGATCGCACGTCCGCCGAGGACTTCGAGAATTCGGTTTCCGAGTTGTTTGAGTTTTAGCCCGCGTTGAACTTCGAGGGGGAATTTTTTCGCTAGGTCCACTGCGCTGTGGCATTCAAAGAAGTCTGGGGCGTGAAGGAGGTGGATGTGAAGGACGTGGCTTTCGATCCATTCAGCGCAATAAATCAGGCGTCGAAGTGCAGCGAGTTCGTAAGGAAGTGTGATGCCAAGAGCTTGTTCGATGGCTTGTGCGGCTGTGACTTGGTAAGCGATTGGGCAGATGCCGCAGATGCGTGAGGTGATGTCGGCGACCTCGTGAATGCTGCGACCTTTCAGGAGGGCTTCGAAAAACCTCGGAGGTTCGTAGATGTTGAGTTCGACGCGGTGAACCGAGGGGCCGTGGAATTCGATGTTCAGTGCTCCTTCCCCTTCGACACGCGTTAGGATCGGAACGCGGATGCTTCGCGCGGTAGTTCCATCGCTCCCATTTGGGTTATGGGCGTGCTTTGGATTTTCAGAGTCGCTTGGATGATTAGACCCGGGAGTATTATCAGGAGGTGTGAGCTGATTTGTCATTGCGTGGAGTTTCGAGTGTGGAGTGGAGGTCTGCTGGTGGCTGGTTTGGTTTTGAGAGTTGCCACAGGCGGATGCTCTCGTTGCGGAAGGGAGGTGAAGCAGCGTGAAAGGATTGCAAGAGGAGTGAGGCTTGAGCGGGGTCGAGGTTCGGTTCGAGGATTGACTTCGATAGGGAAGTCATGTTTGGGCTGGTGCTTGGGCCGAAGCAAGCGTAGCAGCCGCGATCGAACGCTGGGCAAATGGCTCCGCAGCCAGCTTGGGTTACAGGGCCGAGGCAAGGAATTTTTTGGGTGACGACCACGCATACGTTTCCGCGTCGTTTGCAAGGTTGGCAGACTGACTCAGATGATGTTTTCGGTCGGCGTCCTGAGGCGAAGGCGAGGATGACTTCGAGGAGTTGACGTTTGTCGACGGGACAGCCGCGTAGTTCGAAGTCGACTTGGACGTGCAGAGCGATGGGTGTTGATTCGGCTAGTGAGTTGATAAAGGAAGGTTGGGCGTAGACGGTGCGTTTGAAATCTTCGTGGAGTCCAAAGTTTCGAAGTGCTTGGATCCCTCCTGCTGTAGCGCAAGCGCCGATAGTGATCAAGTGCCTGCTGTTAGCTCGTAGTTGTCGAATTCGGTGTGAGTCTTCTTCGGTACAGATGGATCCTTCGACGATTGCGATATCGTAGGGGCCTTCTTGCAAGTCGCTGGAAGCTTCCGCGAAATGCGCGAATTCGACTCGGTCGGCGATAGCCAAGAGTTCGTCTTCGCAATCGAGAAGCGTCAATTGGCACCCATCGCACGAAGCGAATTTGACGACAGCGATGCGTGGGCGTGGTTTGATCACGGTGGTAGGTAAATTCATCGGTTAGAGATCTTTGATGTTCAAGAAAGGTTCCGCGAGGTCGTAGCGTAGGACGGGGCCATCTTTACATAGGAAGAAAGGTCCCCACTGGCAGTGACCGCAGTAACCGACACCACATTGCATGTTGCGTTCCATGGAGATCCAAATTGAGTTCGGCGCGATGCCGAGCTTCCGTGCACTTTGTGCGCAGTAGTGCATCATGATTTCCGGGCCACAGATCAACACGCGTGTGTTTGCGGGTTGGAAGGAGGGGTAGAGAGATCGGGAGAGGCGTCGATCAAGCAGTAGCGTTACTGGCCCAATCGCTTGGTTCCAAGTGTTCGCCTCGATTGTTTCGCTGAGAGTGTCTTTAGGGGGCTGCTCGTTTGGAGATTGGGGCTGGGATTGAGCTGGGGGGGGAGCTTGTGGTTGATCGACAGTTGTCTCGACTTGGATGTCGAACTTTTTCCAAGAGGATAGTTCTTTGTGGTAGAGGATTGTGGAAGGGTTCCGCGAGCCGTATAGAACGCAGACGTCATTGAAGCGATTGCGGTGGTTAGCGATGGCGTAGATAACGGGTCGCAGGGGAGCGATTCCAAGTCCGCCGGCGAGGATCAGTACATCATGACCGCAGAGTTCTTCGATGGGCCAAGGTGATCCGAATGGGCCGCGAATACCGATAGAATCACCGGGTTTGAGTTGAGCGATGGCGTTGGTGACGCGGCCGACGGCTCGGATGGTATGTCGGAAGGAGCCTTGGGGTAGGTCGTTACATGCGAGAGCTGAGTTCGATTCGTGGGGGCCGCAGTGGCTGATCGCAACTTCTCCTGCTCCCGGCAAGTAGAGCATATTGAACTGTCCTGGGAGGAAGCGATAGTTTTGCGCGTAGTGGCCTGGTTGAAGTTCGAGTTCGAGGGTGAAGACCGTTGTGTTATTCGCAAGAGGGAGTTCGTTTTCGATGGAGCGAATGGTTGCAAGGTGAGGGAGCCAAGGGTCGTTGGTTGGTGGCTGAGGCGCGAATGCGGTCATGTTAAGCTTGCCTCGATACGGGAGCGGAGGAGAGTTCGAGAGGGGATTCGATGAGTTTAGCGACTTCGGCTGTCAGATCGATTCCGACGGGGCACCAAGTGATACATCGTCCGCATCCGACACAGCCGCTTGTGTCGAACTGATCGAACCATGTCGCGAGTTTATGGGTGAGCCATTGGCGGTAACGAGATCGAATCGAGTCTCGCACAGCAGCTCCGGAAGTGTGAGAGAAGTCGGGGTTAAAGCACGAATCCCAACGGCGTTTTCTATAGATCGTCTCGTCCGTCAGGTCGTGAACATCATCGACGCTTGAGCAGAAGCAAGTGGGGCAGACCATCGTGCAATTGGCGCACGAGAGGCAGCGGGCGGCGACATCATCCCAGTGCGGGTGTTGCAACCGGGCCAGCAGATTCTCACGTAGATTTTCCGTCGGGAGGCTTTTGCGAATCGAGCGACGAACTTCGTCGATGGTTCGATGTTCTTCTTCGAGTTCGGCGGGAGTGGATGGTTCAAATGGGTGTGCAAGCTGTAGTTGATTGGCGATACGTTGCCCTTGGGGTGAACCGATGCGCAGCAAGTACGAGTCGCCAAGTTCGGTTATTGCGAGGTCATAGGAAGTTGGTTGGGTGGGTGTTTTGGAATTGGGATCGGAGCAGCTTGGGGCTGAGTTGTAGGTCGGAGGAAGTTGCGGGCCGGTGTTCATGGAGGTGCAGAAGCACGTTTCTGCGGCGGTGGTGCATTGCACCGCGATAACAAACAAGTCTTTGCGCCGAAGTGCGTATTGGGAGTCTTGGAATTGTTCTCCCATGAATACGCGGTCTTGGATGGCGATGGCGGCAAGTTCACAGGCTCGAGCGCCGAGGATAGCAAGCGGCTTTTCGGGTGGGGGTTGAGGGCGGTTTAGTGAGGGCAAGTCGGACTCGGGGGGGAAGAGGAATTTCTTCCAGGAGTGGGGGCCGAGGTTGTATTGGAAGAGTTTTGGGGGCGATGAGTTTGGGAGTGCGGATAGTTGGTAGAGGCCGGGGGCTTGGGTATCCGTCCAGTTTTGCGGTAGGTCATTCAGGGAGTGGATGTCGTTGTAGGTGATCGCGTGTTGATCGATGGTTGGACCGATAACGCGAAACCCGGATTGTTCGAGGATGTGGATCAGCGAGTTGATCGCTTGTTGTGGGATGCGTAGCGGTTGGTTGGTTGTGGGGGTGGTTGCGGTCATAAATGACTTAGTGGTTGGATTTCGTTAGGCGTTGTGGGGGTGGTAGAGATCCAGGAGTTGAAGTCGCGTGGCGGTGAGTCTTTCGGAAAGGGCGAGGTTGATTTGGTGTAGGAAGCGAACGCCGAAGGAGGGAAATGCGCTGATGGTCTCGAGCAGTGGTGTTGCGGGGATGCGGAGGAGTTCGCAATCCGAGAGTGTGGTAGCAGAGCAGGTCATTGGTTGTTGGTTTAGGAGTGCTGACCAAGCGAGGATATTTCCGTTGCACAGAGAAAGGATACGGACGTTTGGTCGTCCGGGTGCTCGCATCGAGAGTTCTATCTGGCCGGATTCGATCAGGAACAGGAAGGGTTGCGACTCACCTTCTCGAAAGAGGATGGAATTTGATGGGGAGAGTAGACGGCTCGAAGTCGTGGCGAGTTGATCGATGGTAGCGTCAGGAAGCAGATCGACACCGAGCGAGAGCAGCGAAGCACGAAGGGAATTGGAAGGGCATGGAAGGATAGCAGGTTTGGTCGGAGTCATTCGGATGAGAAACCTTAGGCGGCGTCGGATGATTTCGGGGGGCGAAAAGAGGGCTTAGATGGATTCTAGGCGGGAAAGTCGTTCGAGAAACGCTTTTGTGTCCCGAATGGGAGGACGATCGGAAGAAAATGCGTGGTGGCAATAGTGTGAAAACCCCGTGAAAACACGGGTTTTTGAACGATTTGAAAATATTTTGAAAAAGGGACTTGCACGAAAGGGGCAAGGTCCATATCTTTCTGCTCCCTCGAACAACGCAACGCGACGCGACGCAGAGATGCAAAGCGAAGCTAACTGAGTTCGAGATTTCGCAATGGTTCAAGTTTGAACGATCAAAAGTTCGGCTTGAGCGATCCGCGGCAGTTGGTTCCGGAGTGGCGAGCTTGGTTGCGAGTCAGTTCCGAATTGGACTGCGAGGGTTCACCGAAAGGGAATCTTGGATCGCGACAAAGCGAAAAGAAAAACTAAAAACATGGCTTGACGGTAGCCGACAACTTCGGCTAAGATGTTAAGCCCTCAACGACGAGTAAGCGACGCGAGTTGCAAGCGAGACTTGGGTTATACCAAGTAAAACGTTGAGTTAAATTGATCTTTGACAATCCGGTGGACGAGCCTTCGAGCAGCGATCTCTTTCGAGAGATGCGTTGCAATTGAGAAGTTTTGTGAAGTTGAATTAAAAGGTGTTTTGTTGACCGCAAAGCACCGACCGGTTTCAAAACCGTAACTTAGGTTAGACACGATTGCTGCTGGGTAACTAGTGGTGATCTAAGCATACACAAGTGAAGGGTTTGATCCTGGCTCAGAATGAACGTTGGCGGCGTGGATTAGGCATGCGAGTCGCGCGAGAATGTAGCAATACAGGAAAGCGGCGGAAGGGAGAGGACAACATGGGAAACTGCCCTGGGGACGAGGATAGCGTCGGGAAACTGACGGTAATACTCGATAATGTTTGCGGACCAAAGGTGTGATTCCGCCCCAGGATGTGCCCATGCCCCATTAGCTAGTTGGCGGTGTAATGGACCACCAAGGCTATGATGGGTAGCTGGTGTGAGAGCACGACCAGCCTCACTGGCACTGAGACACTGGCCAGACACCTACGGGTGGCTGCAGTCGAGAATCTTCGGCAATGGACGAAAGTCTGACCGAGCGACGCCGCGTGCGGGATGAAGGCCTTCGGGTTGTAAACCGCTGTCGAGGGGAATCAAATGCAAGGGGGTTCTCCCCCCTGCTTGAGAGAACCCTGGAGGAAGGGGAGGCTAAGCTCGTGCCAGCAGCCGCGGTAAGACGAGCTCCCCAAACGTTATTCGGTATCACTGGGCTTAAAGAGTTCGTAGGCGGCGAAGTAGGTGAGGTGTGAAAGCCCTCGGCTCAACCGAGGAACTGCGCTTCAAACCACTTTGCTAGAGGGAGATAGGGGTAAGCGGAACAGATGGTGGAGCGGTGAAATGCATTGATATCATCTGGAACACCGGTGGCGAAAGCGGCTTACTGGGTCTTTTCTGACGCTGAGGAACGAAAGCTAGGGTAGCGAACGGGATTAGATACCCCGGTAGTCCTAGCCGTAAACGATGAGCACTAGTCTGAGGGACTCTCACAGTTTCTCGGACGTAGCGAAAGTGTTAAGTGCTCCGCCTGGGGAGTATGGTCGCAAGGCTGAAACTCAAAGGAATTGACGGGGGCTCACACAAGCGGTGGAGGATGTGGCTTAATTCGAGGCTACGCGAAGAACCTTATCCTAGTCTTGACATGCTTA
>Ga0114977_10000382_pt1 | contig 30134 bp, 24 predicted proteins | sample S_130805_MF_Meta_FD_87026 | JGI IMG/M metagenome (GOLD analysis project Ga0114977, IMG submission 87026) | Freshwater microbial communities from Lake Simoncouche, Canada to study carbon cycling - S_130805_MF_MetaG | ecosystem: Environmental > Aquatic > Freshwater > Lake | place: Lake...
CCTGGTACTACTGATTTCTGACGCCGAAAAAATGACTCGAGAGTTGATCTACGTTGATTCTTTAGACGATCAACGCCTTGATCGATTTCGACTGCGTGAGCGAGAACTTCGTCCGCGCAATATCCCGGCCCGCGTTTTTAAGACGATGCAAACTGGTGAAGCAGAAAAGATCACTCTCGGAATGTTCATTGCCGAAGGAGACTTAGTTGTTGAACGAGCGTTAGCGGCAGGGTGTCGACTTGTTGAAGTACTGACCGATGCCATCTCGCCAAGTCAGATAGTTGACACAATTGACTCATCCGTTCCTGTCTATGCCGCTCACGCAGATGTTCGAAAAACTCTCACAGGCATGGGAGTAGCCCTTGACATCATGGGTCTCTTTGAACGACCAGCTCCCCTGAAGCTCAACGACTTATTAGCAAGCGCTCGTCATCTGCTTGTCGTTGAGGATGTTGACAACCCCACCAATATTGGAGCCATTGTTCGTAGTGCCGCTGCCTTTGGAATTGATGGAGTCATTCTTGATCGAAATAGCGCCGACCCGTTGGCACGACGGGCTCTGCGCGTCTCGATGGGTACTGCGTTTTCCATGCGGTACAGCCGAGTGACCGATGCATCTTCAACACTCATCGCGCTTCGCGATGCCGGCTACATCGTGTGTGGACTTACCCCACGTCCTGACGCACTCAATATCCGCGAGGTCGGAATGGGACTAGCCCCAAATGCCAAAGTCGCCATCGTGCTCGGATCTGAACGCGCTGGCTTATCACCCGATGCTCTTGCTGCGGTGAATTACATGGTGAAAATACCCATGGCGTCAGGCATTGATTCACTCAATGTGGCAGCCGCTGCTGCAGTGGCTTGTCACGCCCTCATTCCGCAGCCATAATTCACCCAACTTGAGGAATGTTTTCATCCCAACGTCCAACAAAGTCGCAAATGAGTTTTTCGGCAGGCAAACTTGTCACCGTGTCTGCAACTGGTGTCCTCTTACTTTCTTGCCCCGATCAACGTGGTGTCGTTGCGGCAGTTGCAGAATTCATTTCCGCTCATGGCGGAAACATCGTTCATGCAGAACAACACACCGACGACGTTGAACGAGTTTTCTTCCAACGGGTTGAATTTGAACTAGATGGGTTCTCACTAGACCGTCATGAAATCCTCAATGCTTTTACATCGGTCTCCGACAAGTTTTCGATGAATGCGCAATTGCGATTCACAGACAATCTTCCCCGTATTGCGATATTGGCAAGCAAGCAGTCACATTGTCTCTTTGATTTACTCAGTCGCTGGCGTTCGGGCGAACTCCCAGCCGACATTGTGACAGTGATTGACAATCACCCCGATCATGCCGACCTTGTGCAACATATGGGCGTTCCTTATGTACACCTCCCAGTCACACCTGAGACAAAATCAAGCCAAGAGCTGGCGGTGCTTGAGACGCTCAATAAGAATCAAGTCGACCTCGTGATCTTGGCGCGATACATGCAGATTCTTTCACCACAACTAGTTGATGCATATCAATCGCGCATCATCAATATCCACCACTCGTTCCTTCCAGCATTCATTGGGGCTAACCCGTATCGACAAGCCCACGATCGTGGCGTCAAAATCATCGGAGCGACTGCTCACTACGTCACCGAAGAACTTGATGAAGGACCCATCCTTGATCAAGAGGTTGCGCGCGTCTCTCACCGCGATTCAGTTGCCGATCTCACGCGTAAGGGCCGTGACCTTGAGACAATCGTGCTTGCTCGCGCTGTTCGTGCCCACCTTGAGCATCGCGTCTTAGTCTATGGCCGCAAGACCGTCGTCTTTAGCTAACGCCTAACCACCAAAAACTCGCTATTTTGGCTTGGCCGAACTAATCGGCAAACCTGTGTCATTACGCAGATGTTCAGCGGCTGGTACAAAATATGCCAGCAACTCTTGGCGGAGTGATTCATCATTCGTCGTTGCTTCAATCGCCGCGGTCATGTGCACCAACCAACGATCGCGTTCAAGCGGTCCCACATGAAAAGGCATATGGCGCAATCGCAACTTTGGATGGCCGCGTTCTTCCATGTATGTCTGTGGCCCGCCCCAGTATTGACCTAAGAACAGCGCCAGACGCCGCTTGGCTCCCTCAAGATCGCTTTGGTCGGGATACAACGGCCACAACACTTCATCAGCAACAACTCCAACATAAAAGTGATCGACGAGCGTTTCAAAAAATGGCATTCCGCCCACTCGCTTGAACATTGAAATTTCGTCTAATCCATCGTCGCTCACGAGAACTGTGGATCCTGCCAATCGGGGAACACTTCTGGCAATCCATCACTGACTTTGACGGGAAAGTTTGCGGGTCGCTTTTCCAGAAAACTCATCACACCTTCGCGGGCATCATCGCTCGCACCACGTGAATTGATTGCTCGAGAGTCAACTCGGTGTGCCTGCATCGGATGATCGGCACCCAACATCCGCCACAACATTTGTCGTGACAAGGCCACTGAAACTGGTGCAGTGTTTTCTGCGATCTCGCGAGCGATAGCCCGAGCAGCCGGCAAGAGATCTTCTGGTGCATGAACGCTTCGAACGAGTCGTCCTTCTTTGGCTTCATCGGCACTGATCATGCGACCCGTGAAACACCACTCGGTCGCTTGCGAGATTCCGACAATTCGTGGCAAGAACCAACTACTCGCCGCCTCAGGAATGATTCCCCGCTTAGCGAAGACAAAACCAAACTTCGAGCTCGTGCTAGCCAGGCGAATATCCATGGGCAACGTCATCGTGACGCCTACGCCAACTGCAGCGCCATTAATTGCGCCGATAACCGGCTTTTTACTTTCAAAAATCCGCAATGAGACCAAGCCACCACCGTCACGCATGACGCCAGTCTTGGCTTTTACATCGCTTCCACCTTTGGCAAAAGTTTCTCCCCCACCAGACAAATCAGCGCCTGCACAAAAGGCCCGCCCCGAGCCAGTCACGATGACCGCACGCACATTGTCGTCGGCATCGCTCTCATCAAAAGCAGCAATGATTTCTTTCAACATGCGATTAGTGAATGAATTCAACTTGTCGGGGCGATTCAAAGTGATCGTCGCAATCTGCTCGGATACTTCGTAGATGATCTCTTCGTAGGCCATGAACAGACCTTAATAGAAGGTCACACGTCTAAGAAACGTGAAGCGGCAATACCCGATCCGACCGCTCCCGCGATAGCCCCAATACCTAACAAAATAAACATCACGAAACGCATATAGCCATCAGTGACGACCAATGCGGCGAGTTCGGTGTCATTGAAGTCGGCGACGGCATTTGACCAAGCCGAGTTCAGCCCCCACAGGCCTAAACACGACAAGATGCCTCCGATGAGTCCCTGCATCAAACCCTCAAGCATGAACGGAATTCGAATGAACCAGTTAGTCGCACCTACCAGTTTCATCACTTCAATTTCGCGCCGACGCGCAAACATTGCGGTTCGGATGGTGTTCCAAATCAAGCCAACCGCAACCATGAGCAGGACAATCGACATCGCCGTTGTCGCTATTCGAATAAATTGCGAGACTCGTGCGACGACATCAAAAACATCCTGCGCGTAAGCAACTTCTCGCACTCCAGCCAAACTTCTGAACTGTTCACCAAGTTCTCGTATCAGATTTGAGTCTTGTGAAATCGGCACAACCTTGAATTGCGATGGAATGTTCTCTGGAGTTAACAGGCGCAAGGTTCCGGGATCACCGGCAAACAATTTCTGTGCTTCGGCGTAACTTTGAGCCTGATCGAGATACCGCAGTTTTGAGACATCAATAATTGCCGGTTGAGAATTCAGTGCATCTTCAATGACCTGAATTTGGCTGGGATCAGCATCAGAACGAACGTAAACAATGAGTTCAACGTCACCCTTCCAACGAGTCAACAAATTGTCAAAAGCACGCTGAATGAGAAAAGTTGATCCGACCAACAACAATGAAACCGCAGATGTAACGACCGCCGCCATCGTCAAGGTGACATTGCGCTTGAAACTGGCCCAGGTTTCGCGGAATGCGTAACTGATACGAGCAATCATCAGTCGTACACTCCTCGCTCTTGGTCGCGCACAATGACGCCGCGATCGAGTTGCACTACGCGGCGGCGCATCATGTTCACAATTCGCTGATCGTGAGTTGCCATCACCACAGTTGTTCCAGTGGTATTGATGCGGTCCAAAAGTCGCATAATTCCTTCACCCGTGGCTGGGTCGAGATTTCCGGTCGGTTCGTCGGCCAACAGAATTAACGGCCGATTGACGAAAGCGCGAGCAATCGACACTCGTTGCTGCTCTCCACCAGAGAGTTGATGCGGAAAACGGTCTTCCTTGTCGGAGAGACCGACGAGATCGAGAACAGCAGGAACCTGCTGACGAATCACATGCTTGGGTCGCCCAATCACTTCTAGAGCGAAGGCCACATTTTCAAAAACAGTTTTGTTCAGCAACAGCTTGTAGTCCTGGAAAATATTTCCGATATTGCGTCGCAAGTACGGCACTTTTGAATCGGGCATTACATTGATGTCCTTGCCAGCAACCCAAACAGCGCCACGTTCGGGTTGTTCTTGACGATTCATCAAGCGCAACAAAGTCGACTTACCCGAGCCTGATGGACCAACCATAAACACGAACTCGCCTTTGGCGACCTCAAAAGACGCATCACGCACCGCCGGTATCTCAGTGCCATAAGTTTTTGTCACGTTTTCGAGGCGAATCATGTTGCTCCTCGGGCAAGAGACCGACCAGTTAGTCGACCACATGAACTCAAGCGTTCAGGTTATCAGTCATGCTTTGTCAAGAATCGTCGCCTGCACGACGCCACTGCAAATATCCGACCATAAATTCATCAAGATCGCCATCAAGAACAGATTCAACGCTGCTTGATTCAATGTTTGTGCGCAAATCTTTCACCATTTGATATGGCTGTAAGACATAGCTACGAATTTGGCTACCCCAACCGACCGTTGCTTGTTTGCCGGCAATACGGTCAAGTTCGGATTGGTGTTCTTCTTCAATCTTTGCGGCCACCATTGCCTTCAAGCGATTCATCGCCTTTTCGCGGTTTTGTAACTGACTGCGTTCTTCTTGCGACGACGAGACAAGCCCAGTTGGTTCATGAATGAGTCGAACCGCCGACGACGTCTTGTTGACGTGCTGGCCACCGGCACCAGACGCTCGGAACACTTCCATACGCACATCAGTTTCGTCGATTTCAATATCAGGGTTCTCCATCGCTGGCCACACCTGCACATTCGAGAAACTTGTTTGACGTCGACCTTGATTATCAAATGGGCTAATTCGTACCAGGCGGTGCGTACCACGTTCAGAGGTCATCAGCCCGTAGGCATAACGGCCCTTCAAAGTGAACTCAACCGACATAATTCCGGCTTCAGTTCCGGGAGAAATATCGTCAATCTCGAAATCGAGTCCACGACGCTCGGCCCAGCGCTGATACATCCGCAACAGAAGTTCGCTCCAGTCTTGGGCGTCAACTCCACCATCTTTGGTGTTGATGTGGACAATGCAATCCAACTCATCGTGTTCGCCCGTAAACAAACTGCGCATTTCCAAGCCGTTTAGCTCGCGAGCGATCGCCTGAATGCCTTTTTCAATTTCTGATTCTTGCGAAGCATCATCAATTTCGCGCGCCATCTCATGGAGTACCTCAGAGTCTTCGAGCTGGCGAGCTAATCCATCAAAGACGTCAATATCGCTCTTGGTATTGGCGTATTCGGCATTGAGTCTTTTCGCAAACTCTTGATCGTCCCACAGCCCAGGCTTAGATACTTCAATTTCAAGTTCGCGGAAACGATCTCGTTGAGCTTCAATTTTCAGATATACCTTGGCCTCGCCGAGTCGTCGACTCACATCCCTCAAATCATCTGTGAAATCGCGCATGACAGTCTCAGTTGGTGCCGTGGCACATCTTGAACTTTTTGCCCGAGCCACAAGGGCACGCAGCGTTACGAGGGGTCTTTGACCACTCGTCGTTCACGACGGGCTGTTGCTTGACTGGCGCAGCCTGCTGAGGTATTTCACTGGCACCCTGGCTGACTGCGGGGGCTTCAGATTTTGTCTGCTGAAGATTTTGCACGACAGGAGTGGGCTCTTCGTTACGGACAACCTGCACATGCATGACGTACTTCACGAAATCTTGAGCGATGCCCTTCATCATGGCACCGAACATTTCGTAACCTTCGCGCTGCCATTCAGCCAACGGATCTTTTTGACCCATAGCACGAAGGTTGATGCCCTCTTGCAAGTAGTCCATCTCTTCAAGATGTTCGCGCCAGCGTTGATCGATAATGCGCAACATGACCTGCCGTTCAACATCGCGCATCACTTGTGAAGTCAGTTCAGATTCGCGCTGTTCGTAGTAAGCAGTCGCGTTTTCCATGACGATGTCATACATCTTGTCGGTACTTGACGAGCGCTCAAGAACATCAGGAGTGAGATCGTTCGGCCAATAGGTCTTGAGTTCTTTCGTCAGACCTTCGAGATCCCACTCGTCGTCAGCCTCGCTCACACAATGAGTTTCGATCAACGAATCAACAGCCTCAGCCATGTACTCGAGCGCAGCAACTTTCAAATCAACGCCGTCAAGAATTTGGTCACGGCGCATGTAAATAACTTTGCGCTGTTCATTCATCACTTCGTCGTACTTCAAAACATTCTTACGAATTTCAGCGTTACGAGTTTCGACAGTGCTTTGCGCACGCTCAATAGCTTTCGTCACCATCTTGTGCTCAATCGCTTCATCATCAGGCAAAGCACGTCCCATGACCCAACTCAATGCGCCAGTGGCAAAGAGTCGCATGAGTTCATCATCAAGACTTAAGTAGAAGCGACTTGAACCTGGGTCACCTTGACGTCCTGCACGTCCACGCAACTGGTTGTCGATACGACGACTCTCGTGACGCTCAGAACCAATGACATACAAGCCGCCAACTTCACGTACTTGGTCACCTTCGGCTTTGCACTTCGCAGAAATATCGGCAAAGAGTTCGGCGTATCGGGCTTGGGCAACCAAACGCGCCGCACGATATTCGTCGGGCATTTGATCAAGCGGTAGCGGCAATGCAAATTCGTCGGTCAATGTGTCTGCTGCATGACCTTCGCCAAGCACTGCTCGTCGTGCCAAACCTTCAGGGTTGCCACCAAGCAAAATGTCGACGCCACGGCCAGCCATGTTGGTAGCAACGGTGACTGCGCCAAGTCGTCCAGCCTGGGTCACAATTTCAGCTTCACGAGTGTGCTGCTTTGCGTTCAAAACCTCGTGTTTGACACCATTTTTCGTGAGAAGTCGAGAAAGGTGTTCACTCTTTTCAACGCTGACAGTTCCCACTAACACTGGCTGACCATTGGCATTTCGCTCGATGATGTCGGTAACGACTGCGTTGAACTTTGCATCTTCAGTTTTGAAAATTTGGTCGGGTGAATCAACGCGCACGACTGCACGGTTGGTCGGAATCGGCACAACCTGTAAGTCGTACGTATTCATGAGTTCGGCGGCTTCTGTTTGTGCCGTACCTGTCATACCCGAGAGCTTGGTGTACATGCGGAAGTAGTTCTGCAACGTAATTGTCGCCAGCGTCTGGTTTTCTTCTTTGATCTTGACGCCTTCTTTGGCTTCAACTGCTTGGTGAATACCTTCACTCCAGCGACGACCTTCAAGAATACGACCCGTAAATTCATCAACGATTTTTACTTCGCCACCTTGAATGATGTAGTCCTTGTCGCGGCGATACAACTCTTTAGCCTTCAACGCCACTTGCAATTGATGCACAAGATTGCGCTGAACTTCGTCGTACAAGTTGTCGAGACCAAGTTCGGCTTCGACACGCTCGATACCGGCTTCAGTCGGCATAACAATGCGCTTGTCTTCTTCTACTTCATAATCAACGTCTCGCTTGAGAGCACGCACAATTGAGGCGAAACGGTAATAAAGATTGGCCGCATCGGCGATTCGACCAGAGATGATCAGTGGCGTACGAGCTTCGTCAATCAAAATTGAGTCAACTTCGTCAACGATTGCGAATGCATGGCCGCGCTGAACTTTGTTGAGCTTGGTGGGCGCCATGTTGTCGCGCAAGTAGTCGAAACCAAATTCATTATTGGTTCCGTACGTGATGTCTGCCGCATAGTCAACGCGCTTTTGTTCGGGGCGTTCGCGCGAACCTGGAACAACAAGCCCGACGTTGAGTCCGAGCCAACGATGAACGCGACCCATCCATTCAGAGTCACGACGCGCCAAGTAGTCGTTCACCGTGATGAGGTGCACACCTTGACCAGACAAGCCATTGAGATACGCCGGCAAAGTAGAGACCAAGGTCTTGCCTTCACCCGTTTTCATTTCTGCAACCCAGCCGAAGTGCAACGCAGCTCCGCCCATCAGTTGGACGTCGTAGTGTCGCTGACCGATAACTCGGTTCGCCCCTTCGCGCACGACCGCGAAGGCCTCAATGAGAAGGTCGTCAAGCGTTTCACCCCGCTCGAGTCGGGTGCGGAATTCAGCGGTCTTGCCACGCAACGCGTCGTCAGACAGTGACTGAATAGATGACTCAAGGGCGTTGATATCAGGAACGAGACCCTCGAGGGCCTTTAGTTTCTTGCCTTCACCGGCCCGCAGGATGCGATCGAGGATTCCCATGCAGGGATAGAGCCTACAGGCGGTATCTGCGAGCCTCGGGGTCACCCAAAGTTCACGTGCGACAATGATGTAGGAAAGCAAGTCGACAGGCAGACTTGTCCCGTGCCCGAGCCTGCCGCAACGCCCTTCAACCCGTCACACCAACCAGGTCGGCACATCGATGCCGTCATTTTCGATTTCGGCGGAGTTTTGGCCAGTAATGGCCGCCCCACCGATGTGGCCAAGCGCTTCCCCAACGACCCCGTTGACAAAGTCATGAAAGTCATGATGGGCGACTATGGACAAGACACCGACCACCCCTGGCATCGGCTCGAGCGGGGCGAAATCAGCATGCTGGAATTTCGCGACCAGCTCGCTCCCCTTGTTATTGAGGCAGGTTTGCACATGTCCGAGGGTGCATTGTTGCCTCCTCCAACAACGAGTTCTACGACAAGTAGTTCTGCTAACCAAGGCCAATCAAGTATTGGCTTCGCTTTTGAACCGAATCATTCGGTTATCGACCTCGTTCACGAACTCAAATCCTCAGGATTTCGCTTAGGTGTGCTCACCAACAATGTGCGCGAATTGCGTCATGCTTGGTGGCCGATGCTCGATTTCGCCAACATTTTTGATGACGTAGTCGACAGCCACGAGGTGGGGATGCGTAAACCGAACCGCGCCATTTACGAGCTCGCATTGAATCGACTCGGCGTTGAGGCTCATCGGACGGCTTTTCTTGACGATGCCCAAAGCAACGTCGACGCCGCTTCTGCCGCAGGAATACACGGAATATGGGTCGATATTGACCCAACACACGCAGTGCAGCGCGTTAGGCAACTCGCGAATTTGTAGAACGATCGCGGGGCGTCGCGGCAACGGCCAGCAAACACACCTCGCTCGCACCAGCCAAATCAAGCGCATGGGCAGCAGCTCGCAAAGTGCTTCCCGTTGTCACCACATCGTCGATCACGAGCACTCGACACGGATGGCGCAACGGACGAGCCCGAAACATCGGACCATTCAGACGTTCCTGCCGATTGCGCCCAGTTTGTGGTGCACTGCGATCGCGATAGAGCAATCGGCGGCATCGCAATCCGAGACGCCCTGCAACAGCCTTTGCTAACAATTCTGATTGGTCATAACCTCGCTGCCTGTGACGCAGCATCGACGTCGGCGCCCACGTCACAATGTCAAATATTGGGGCATCAGGATCGGCAAGGATCGAGTTCACAAGTCGCTCGGCAAGATCTGCGACGACCCGTCGCTGATTGCGATACTTCAGGCTTCGAATGAGGTCTTGGGTTTCACCCTGCAAATCAGCAGTCGACTGCACCAGGCGATTCGTCCCTCCGACTGAAGATGAACAAAATGAACAGGTTCGCTGCAAACCTGTTGAGCCCGAGGTATCGGTGGCCGAGGGGCGAAAGATTTTCCGGCAGTGTGAACAACGTAGAGCACTAAACATGGCTCCAGCAGACCAAATGGGTGTGGCACAGTCTCTCAAAATCTTGTGTCACATTGAGAGCCAATGTATTTTTATCCAATACAAAGTTACTGATTGTGTAGAGTCAATGTCCCTATGGCTGTGAAAACTTTGCAAACAGTAGAAAACGCTCTCGCTGTCCTCGAGGTAGTCGCCGAATTGCAACCTATTGGAGTCTCAGCACTAGCTCGCCACATGAACATGGACAAGAACACTGCTCAGAGAATCTTGATCACACTTGGAGCGAGCGGCTACATCCAAAAGCAAGCTCATGGATCCGCCTGGGAATTGACTCCTCGTGTACTGACTTTGTCGAATCGGGTTGCGGTTAATTTACGCAACACGGCGCGCCAGCAACTACAAGAACTTTCTGAAGTTATTGGCGAAACCGCACTCTTGTGGCAATTGACTTATGTCGGCGACAAAATGCATGCCACATTGCTTGACAAAGTTGAGAGCAAACACAACGTCAAGATCACGATGGAAGTTGGCAAGCAGGTGCAGTTTCGGCCCGACAATGCCAATACCGAAATTGTTAGCGGTTTAATTCGGCGTTTTCCCACCGGCGAATCTTCGTGGCTTGGATCGGAAAATGACGATCATCCCAGGTACTTTCAAATTAATCCTGGCCACCCGAGTTCAATCGGAATCGGCAGCGTGATCTTCGATGGACCAGCCCAACCGATCGCGTTGATCTCGGTTGTCGGCCCGAGAGATCGCATCTCCCCCGATTGTTACAAGGTCATGGGTGAAAAGACTGCAGCCGCAGCGCGAATTCTGAGCGGTATTTAACTATCGCCGTAGATCGCTAGCAAGTCGCATTTCAAATCGCGGCAAGATCAACTGCACAAGCGGTCCGATCCCGAACATGAAAATAACTGTACCAATCCCGACTGCACCACCCAAGAAGAGGCCGGCGACCATCACCGTGAGTTCAACGACTGTTCGTGCCACGCGAATACTGATCTGACGTCCAGCAATTGATCGCTTTGACAATCCGAGCATCAAACCATCACGTGGACCCGACCCGAGACCGGCACCGATATACAAAGCAGATCCGAGACCAATAACTAAGACTCCCGCAACCACCATCAGTGCGCGAATGATCAGTTGATCTGGTTCACCGATCAATGGCTTCGTCAGATTGACGACAAAACCAATTTCTAATGCGTTAAGAATTGTGCCGACTCCAGGCCGTTGCCGTAACGGAATCCACAACAACAAAAGCAAAAGTCCCACTCCTTCAATCACGAGACCGATTGAAATATCTAACTTCTCCGAAAGCCCCTTGTGAAAAATATCCCACGGAGCCAACCCAAGATTGGCCCGTAAAAACAGGGTGATTCCAAAACCGAAAAAAGCTAGCCCGGTGATACACCGGGCTAGCTTTTCTGCGTACAACTTTGACATTAGTAGCGGTAACGCTCGGGCTTGAATGGGCCCGAAGGAGCGACACCCAGGTAGTCGGCTTGCTCGTCGGTCAACTTGGTCAACTTGACTCCAAGTGCACCCAAGTGAAGCGATGCAACTTTTTCGTCAAGATGCTTCGGCAACACGTACACACCAAGTGGGTACGCCGCAAGATTGGTGAACAACTCGATTTGTGCGATGACTTGGTTTGAGAATGAACAGCTCATCACGAAACTTGGGTGACCAGTTGCGCAACCGAGGTTGACCAAACGTCCTTCAGCCAACACGATAATTGCATGGCCGTCGGGGAAAGACCACAAGTCAGTTCCAGGCTTCAATTCATCACGAGTCGCGCCGCTTCGAGCCAAACCGGCCATATCGATTTCGGAATCGAAGTGGCCGATGTTGCACACAATTGCGTTGTGCTTCATCTTGAGCATGTGCTCAATCGTGATGATGTGATCGTTACCAGTTGCCGAAACGAAGATATCAACTTCACCAATGATGTCTTCGAGAGTGGTGACTTGGTAACCCTCCATGGCTGCCTGCAAAGCATTAATGGGGTCGGCTTCTGTCACGATGACTCGAGCACCCTGGCCGCGCAACGCCTGTACGCAACCCTTACCAACGTCGCCGTAGCCACAGACAACGGCAACTTTGCCGGCGATCATGACGTCGGTTGCACGACAGATTGCGTCGATCAACGAGTGACGGCATCCGTACAAGTTGTCGAACTTTGATTTGGTCACTGAGTCATTGACATTGATCGCGGGGAACAAAAGCTCGTTGCGCTCGAACATCTTGTACAAGCGCATCACGCCAGTTGTGGTTTCTTCGGTCACGCCCTTGATATCTGCAGCCATACGTGTCCACTTAGTCGGATCAGTCTTCAGACCACGCTGCAAAAGGCCAAGAACGATTGCTAACTCGGCGTTTGATGCGGTCGTCGGATCGGGCACTTCGCCCGACTTCTCGTACTCAACACCCTTGTGCAACAACAATGTGGCGTCGCCACCATCGTCAAGAATCATGTTTGGTCCGTCGCCATCGGGCCACGTCATCATCTGTTCGGTGCACCACCAGTACTCTTCGAGAGTCTCGCCCTTCCAGGCGAACACCGGCACACCTGATGGGTTGTCAACAGTTCCATTCGGCCCAACAGCAATTGCCGCCGCGGCATGATCTTGTGTCGAGAAAATATTGCATGATGCCCAGCGCACTTCGGCACCGAGTTCAACCAAAGTCTCAATCAGAACAGCAGTCTGAATAGTCATGTGCAGCGAACCCGAGATTCGTGCACCCTTCAACGGCTTGGTGACGCCGTATTCTTTGCGCAATGCACGAAGGCCGGGCATTTCGTGTTCGGCGAGATGGATTTCTTTGCGGCCAAATGGGGCCATCGAGAGATCGGCGACGCGAAAGTCTTTGCGATCAGCAAATGAAGTGGACATGGGTGGGCTCCTTATGAGGTCATTGACATGATGTGAATTACACGGGGTTGCGCAAACAACGATGTCGACCGAAGGTCACACCTTGTCTTGCACTATCCCGGGCCGGGGCCTGCTGGCACCGATCTGTCAGCCCGATGTCACGAGTGTAGACCGCTCAAAGTCAGCCATTGCGACACTGTCGCCCATGACACGCCCAGACTTAACGTCCGGTGGTCTTGACTCCGCCAGCAGCGATCTTGGCCATGATGCGCTCATGTTCGCCCGATGAAACAACTTCGGACTCGTCGACCAACATCACCGCGATACCTTCACGGATGCTGTAGCGCCGCTGCAAACGCGGGTTGTACAAGGCGTCTTCGTCATCAAGCATGTACAAAACACCTTTATCAACGGGACACGCTAAGACATTTGCTAATTCGGGATCAATGGGCATGAGAACTCCTTGTTCAGACTGAGGTTATTGCCGCAAGCAACTCGGCCACACGGTTATCGCATTCATCGCGATCGGGGGCTTCAAGATTGAGGCGTAAAAGTGGTTCGGTATTCGACGGACGCAAGTTAAACCACCATGGTCCGCAATCAACAGTCAGTCCGTCGAGACGGTCTTGCGGGAATGCCGCAAACTTCTGAGAGACCGACTCAATGACGACATTCGGGTCATCGACCTGAGTGTTGATTTCACCACTTGACGAGTAACGCTCGTACGAACGTCGAATTTCACTCAGCGGTTCTCCGACACGACTCATTTCTTCAAGCATCAACATCGTTGCAATGAGTCCGCTATCGGCACGGTAGTTATCTTTGAAGTAGTAGTGAGCCGAGTGCTCTCCCCCAAAGACAGCCCTAGTTTCGGCCATCATTTGCTTAATAAATGAGTGGCCAACTTTGGTGCGCACGGGCACTCCACCATGTTCGCGAATGACTTCTGGAACCGCACGACTACAAATGAGATTATGCAAAATGGTGGCTCCAGGACTTTTGCGCAACATGCTTGTTGCCAAAACTCCGGTAGTCGTCGAACCCGAAAGTCCGCGACCAAGCTCGTCAGTCACGAATACGCGGTCGGCGTCTCCGTCGAAAGCTAGACCAATGTCGAATCCACCAGAAGCGACACGAGCCTGAAGATCGCGTTGGTTTGCTGCTTGCAAAGGATCGGCGGGGTGATTCGGGAAGGTTCCATCAAGTTCGCCATACATGACTTCAAGTTCGAGACGCGGCAATCGTTCAAACACAGCAGGCACTACGAGCCCACCCATGCCATTGGCAGTGTCAGCAACAACACGCATCGGCCGAATCGTGGCTGGATCGATGAACGACACCACATGATCGACGAATGCCGAGAGTAAATCACGTTCAGTAGTGCGGCCAGCACGCGCTGCCTTCACCGGCTTCAAACCATCAAGAATTTTCTGAGCGATGTCCTTGACTTCGGCAAGTCCAGTGTCGACGCCGACCGGTCGCGCTCCTGACAAACACAACTTGATTCCGTTGTATTGAGCCGGATTATGCGAGGCCGTGAACATCGCACCTGGTGCATCAAGCTTGCCCGCTGCGAAATACAAGAGGTCGGTTGATGCAAGCCCGATGTCAATGACATCGACGCCTTGTTCCATCAAACCTTGAGCGAAGGCAGCCACCAATTCGGGCCCAGTCGGTCGCATATCTCGTGCCACGATCGCCACACTGGTCTTGGTGAATTGTGCAAATCCAACACCCAGTGCGTACGCCACTTCGGCGTCGAATTGATCGGGAACGGTGCCTCGAACGTCATACGCCTTAACGATCTGATCGAGTGAAAATTTTGATGACATGACGGGCTGAACCCTATCGCTGACTGTTCAGGCCCCGTAGGGATTTAACGGTTTCCCCTGCTCAGAGGTCTGTGAAGACTTCTTTTGGACGCCGATCTCGACGCCACATCACGAACAGACTGACGAACCCGACAATCGTTAACAGATAGGCAAAACGGTCGACAAAACTGGCCTTGAAATGCATGGAAACTTCGTTCGATGTCGGAACGACCACCATCATGTTCGGGGCGACGCGATACGGACCCTCGGCCCCCGACACTTGCCAGTTCGGGAAATAACTCACACGAACCAAAACGGGAACACCAACTTTGTCAACCGAGAATGACACAGAGTCCTCACCGATTTTGACATCGGAAACAACTGCCGGTTCAACTTTGGTCGGCACGATTTGTTGCACTGGTTTCACGACATCAACTTTTCGTGAGTCAGACCCGGGTTCGCCTTCGCGTACCGACATATCAACTGCCACATCGATGCGTTGCCATTCCTTCGGACCACCCGCAGCGGGTAGTGCATCCCATTCAGTTCGATTTTGCAACCAACTAGATCCAAGCTCAAGCCAACGCTCTCTCAAGTCACCTGATCGTTCATTCACCACGACTGGCAAAGTGTCGAGCGGAACAACGATGTCAGCATTACTCACCGAATAAATGTGCCATGGCCCGCTGGTTTCTAGCGCCGTGAGTCCACCACCGCTAGCAGTTACTTCATCAGCTTTCGCAATCGCTTCTGGAGTCACCGCCATGTAATAACTAATTCCGAGTTCTTGCATATACGACACGCCCTCAGCGGCATCGTTATTGATATACCGCAATTCACGCACCGGGTTTGACGATTGCTTTGACATCGCCCCCGCTGCCAAGAAGTGATACGGAGTCGTTCCCGCGGCTTCAAAGAACAGGCCCTCGCTTGATCCGATACAACCATCAGTCCAGAACGGCAACAACATCAACGCCATCGTTGTTCCGTACTTATCGTTTCCGCCAAAGTTTTCCCACAGTGCACGACCGCAACCACGCGTTTCGCCGATGCCTTTCATCGCTTGAATCACTCCGTAGTACTCGCCGTACGATGACCGGCCCTCGTAACCCGAAAAGTTCCAGCGTGCCCAACCATCAACAAAACCTTTGCTCGAGGCTTTACCTTCAAATGGACCCCATGTGTATTCGGCGCCCTGGCCTTCATCTTTCACATGACCAAACGGAAGCACTTGAAAGCGGAAGCCGAGAACAATCAGCACAATAAAAGCCGAGGCGATTGCAGTAATCGTTCGAGCATTGAACATCTGCTTTATCGTTTGCGTGTTGTCCACAAACACTTCAGAGTTTCGCGCCGATCGTTCATGTTGCGCGTAACGAACAATGAAACCGACGAACTCAATGACACCGATACCGGCGAGCAAGTACCGACACATGTTGAACATCGGCAACAGGCGGGGGTTCCACAACAATCCAATAATCGGCAGGCTGTCATTAAACAAATAGACAAACGCCGCAAATACAAGCGCTGTGACGCCAAGCCAAATGCCTGCCACATTTCGTTTGACGACCATGGCTGCAAATCCGACAATCGCAAAAGTCAAAATAAAGACATTCCAAAATGGTGGCAACGCAAAAAACATGCCCCAATACGAGGTAAACGAACCATTGCCTGGTTCACCTTTGTATTTCATATCGGTCATGTACGCGTGGTTCAACAAGAACGGCCCAACCCAAAAGGCCGACAGCAAAACGCCCGATCCTGCAGTGGTAATAAACCAGCGAACCTTGGCTTTATCAAGCCACAAGAGCGCCATCAGCACAAGACCAACAACGACATAAATTGCCACGATGCCATGGCATAAAACAGCAAGTGCCATAAAGACAGCAGCCTTGACGCGATGTTTGCCCGTTTGTAATCCGTTGGCAAAAAATCCGAAAGCCAACATGGCAAATGACAGCGCTACTGAAAACGAATATTCTCCGGCCATGGTTGAGGCAACGTTGCCACCATAAATCGTGTAACTCTCGTCAAGGAGATACACCAATCCCACCATCGCGAACAGTTCAGGGATTGGGAACGCAAATTTTGCTAGTCGACCAAAGGCCCAACAACAAGCCGGCAGCGTCACAATGCCGGCAACCGCAACAATCTTGAACGCCACACCATACGAAAATATGAAATTCAAAATCACGATGAATAAAGCCGGCACCACCATGTAGAAGCGGTAAATCGGAAAACCGGAATACCAATCCATCGACCATCCGTTGAGCTTCCAAGGCAAGAGGTGATCACGTAAATACGCTGGCCCCCAGACATGTGCGCCCATGTCTCCGCCAGTAGGTGTGGTGTCTCTAAAAACCAACGATGGTTGCACAACTTTGATTGCAATAATCGTGCTGATACCAACTAGTGCGACACGAATCCAAAACGTGATGAGACGCTCTCGTTCCCAACCACTAAATGGATTACTACGAAAAGTATTCCAGCGTTCGCCAGGTGCTTCTTGATTCGAATTATTTGGCACCGCGTCATTGGCCGGCTTGTCCGACACAGTCGACTTGTTCTCAAGATCATCCATATGGAGATCTATCTTGTCACCTCAGCCCTACCGAGACGCCAGCAGTAACCCAGTTGCGTTAAACGCAATATGGGCAAATACCGACATCCCGAGACGACCGGTACGTTGAAAACAGATCCCCAGAACGAGCGCAAAGGCAAAAAGACCGGGAAGTTCAACTGGCTGCAAGTGAATGAGCGCAAACCAAGCGGCCGCAAATACGAGCGCCAACCAATCATTGAGGCGACTTTGGAGAGCCTGCAGGATCAATCCGCGGTAGACCAACTCTTCAATGATGGGAGCCCCGAGAGCGACGACCAGAACGAGAATAACGATCCATCCGCCATGCGCCTTATTCCATAAATCTCGAGCACGCTGTTCAATTTCATCACTAGAAAAAGTCTCAGGCCACATTCGTTGCAGTGGCCAATAGATCGCTGGAACCAATAGCAATTGACTCGCGACACCCAGCGGCAGTCCGACAAGGTCAATCCCACGCATTCGAACTTTAAAATCGTTTTGAAAATGACCCTGACCCCATCGTCGACTCACAATCATGAGCATCGCGACGAATGGGATCCACAAACAAAAAATGGATAGGACCGTCATTGATATTGACCAGGTGTCCGATTTCTCGCCGCCGTGACCTGTCAGGGAAATCAAGACTCCTTGTAAAGGCAATGCCGCAACATAAGCCAAGAGCCAGGCAAAAGCTGCAACGCCAACCGTAAAACGTGTGGCGTTAGTCGCCGGATGAGAACGCGTCATTGACCGAGTTAGCCGGCCAAGCGATGCACGAAAGGAAGGACTTCGGCTCGACGCCGATCATCAAGGGTCCAACCATTCGGTGGGGCAAAACGTTGCCAATGCTTGTCACACAATTCGTACACGTGCATATCTCGTTCATCTTGGACGTGGTTAATCCAAATCACCGAGGTGTTGTACTGAAACGTCAAAGAAATGTGGGCGGTTTCCCGACAACCACTACGAGTGCACGAACGCATCCCAAAAAGGTATGGGATATATGGGCCGCTTTGGTGGATAGGCCAGAGCGGATCAGTGGGTCAACTGTGACTTCTAAAGCGCCGCGACACCCAAACTGAACCGTGCCCGACCCACCGAGTGTCACCACTCGGTCGTATCATGGCGGAATGAGCGAGTCCACTCCTCCCCCTCCGCCACCATCGCCCGCGCCACCGTCGAGCAATAACCCCAATCGCAAATTGGGTCGCTCACAGTCGCCCAAGGATGGCCCAAATCCCGATGGGAAACCGGCGGGACGTCCATCGATGCCGAAGTGGTCACCGTGGGTGCTGCTTGGTCTGATCTTGGTCCTCATTTTTGGACCACAGCTTCTCCCCGGCCCTGACCGTGAAAAGTTGGGCTTTGAAGAGTTCATCACCCAAGTCACGAGTGGCAAGGTCGATGAAGTCAAACTCAATAACTCAACGCTCACCATCACCGGAACATTCACCGACGGCAGTTCTTTCTCGACAACTGCACCTCCAGGATTTCCTAACGAAAGTGACCGCGAACTTCTCCGTACCCAGGGCGTCGATTTCAAGCCAAGCACACCGCAATCGAATTGGGTGATGAACCTCATTCCCCTTCTTTTACCCTTCATTTTGGTCATGGGCTTTTTGATGTGGATGAATAAGCGCGCTTCAGGGCAAATGGGCAACATGATGAGCATTGGGCGCAGTCGCGCCAAGGCCTACAACGCCGATCGCCCATCAACTACGTTCGCCGACATCGCTGGATACGAAGGAGTCAAGACCGAAATCAAAGAGGTCGTTGATTTCTTGCGCATGCCAGAGCGGTTCAAAGAGATCGGCGCCAAAGTTCCCAAGGGGATGCTGCTTGTTGGTCCTCCCGGAACTGGAAAGACTTTGTTTGCCCGCGCCGTTGCTGGCGAAGCCGGTGTTGGCTTCTTGTCAGTCACCGGTTCAGACTTCATGGAAATGTTTGTCGGCGTTGGCGCAAGTCGCGTGCGTGACTTATTCCAGCAGGCTCGCAAAATGGGCAAGGCCATCATTTTCATTGATGAAATCGACTCGATTGGTCGTAAGCGTGGAGCTGGTCTCGGCGGAGGTCACGACGAGCGTGAACAAACTTTGAACCAAATGCTGTCCGAGATGGACGGGTTTGAAACCTCAGAAGGCATCGTCATTTTGGCGGCCACCAACCGACCCGATGTACTCGACCCCGCCTTGCTTCGCCCCGGTCGTTTCGATCGTCAGATCGTTGTTCCGTTACCTGAGTTTGAAGAACGCGCTGCAATCTTGCGAGTGCACAGTCGCGACAAGCGCATGGGGCCCGACGTCGACCTCGACACAATGGCCAAAGGAACTCCTGGCATGAGTGGTGCCGATCTTGCCAACTTGGTGAACGAATCAGCTTTGTTCGCCGTTCGTCGTGCAAGTGCTCAGATCGAACGCATCGACTTTGAGTCGGCGCGAGATCGCATCATGATGGGCGCCCGTCGCGATTCGCTGATATTGAGCGCCGAAGAAAAGCGTGTCACCGCTTACCACGAGGGTGGCCATGCGATTTTGGCAACAGTGTTACCGCACGGAGACGCGCTGCACAAAGTCACCATCCTTCCCCGTGGCATGGCCCTCGGAGTGACACAGACACTCCCCGAAGAGCGTCACAGTTTCTCGAAGGACTACATCCTTGATCGCATCTGCATGGCCCTCGGTGGTCGCGTCGCCGAGGATCTTGTCTTCCAGCAGCAAACGACGGGTGCTTCAAATGATCTCGAAGTAGTCACTGGCCTTGCCCGTCGTATGGTCCGCGAATGGGGCATGAGCGACAAGGTTGGCCCAATGGCTTGGCACAACCAGCAAAATGTTTTCCTCGGTGAAGATCTCATGACTGGTGGTCGCGAATACAGCGATGACACCGCCCGTTTGATGGATGAGGAAATCAATTCGATTTTGCGCAAACAAGAAGTTCGGGCAATCGAACTACTGACCAAACACCGCATCGGCCTTGATCTCGTTGCCGAAGCTCTGCTTGACAAAGAAACAATTGATGGTGACCTGGTCAATGCTCTCGTTCAACAAGGGCTTGATGGAACAGCGCAATCTCCCGTGAGCGTCAACGACTGACGAAATGCCGAAGTAGTGATCACTCAGACGTGATCATGATTTTGACAATGCCCATCGGTCGCAGTTTGCGGTTGCGGGTCACGAACTGAAGCAATACCCGCCCATAGATCTGTTGCACTCACCGGCCCAAGAAATGACTTGTGAACGACACCGTGAACATCACTCACCACGACTGTTGGTACTGCTTCGATGTTGTATTTAAGGTGCAATTCCTTTTCTTTGGAATATTCAATTTCAACAACTGCCACGTTCTTACTTGCCACAACTTGAGCCTTCGCCAACATATCGGAGCAGGCGTGACAGGTCGATGAAGTAAATACTGCAATCATCCACTCGTGCTGAGAAGTCAGAAAATCAGTTCGGTCAATCTGTGTTGGAGCAGAAAAAACCTTTTGCGTTGGAACATCGACAACACGCTTTTGTCGAATAACCAATGCCGCAACGACTACTACGGCACCAATCACTAGCGCAATAACCACACTCGTCACGATGCCGACATTTCAGGAATAGCCAACGATCCACTTCGTCCCCGCAAAGTAGACGTTCGCTCAAGTCGCCGCTCAACCAATATCAGCTGATCACTCACGACTTCTAGTTCGCGACCAAAGGCCAACGGATCAACCAAGTCAATCAATAACAAACCGTTGGCAGCAATAGGGATATCGCTGAGGCCAGCAACTGGCTCTTCACCACCTGGTCCCACCGAGTACACCGTGACAACTCCGTCTGTTGGCGAAGAATTGAGAACAATCAACACATCTTCAATTGCAATTGTTGTTGAAGTTGGAACGCTCCACCGCGTGGATTGAAAACCACACTGGACTCCAAGCACTGCAGTCGTCGCCACACTTGTGGAAGCCGGCTTTGTCAAAATGCGTTCAACGACTAACTGAGCACCCGATTGACCGCTCACCGCCCCACCATGCGGCCCATCAGGCAAACCCACAATGGCCGAAACATCAAACGGCACCACATCGTGAGCAGGGATCGTCAATGTTGTCGGCTGAATTGATGCAACTGTTGGGTCAAGCCCAAGAATGACTACGTCCGCCAAAATATCTTGATCGGTCGGATTAAAGATCATGTATGTTTCAGAAATACCCGCACCCTTTTCACCATCAGCAAACCACCACTGATCTGATGTTGATGGACTACCTAAAGCCAAGACGTGGCCAAGGCGCCCAGCGCCTAAGTAATGCTGATCTTTTGCCGCAACGATTCGACCAGCTGAGGCAACGACGCTGATCGCCAAAATCTTTTCATCACGAAATCCAGATTCGGGAATATTCAACACTCGAATTGATTGAGCGGGAATCACAAATCCTTGAAGGTTTGTTGGCGTTCGTTGACCATTTTTGGTGGCGATTTCAATATTGACAATCGCTGGTGACAAATACGGATTCGTCAATATCAAGCGGAAGTCTGATGACTCGGCCGAAAATCCATCGGCGAAATACCACTGATCAGATGTTCGATTCGCACACGGAGAAACCGCTGTACCTGCAGGATGTAGAGCACGCTGTTCGACACTGGCCGCCGAGTCATTGAGTTCAATAAAGGCACTTGCGTACGGCGCTGAAACCAATGAGTTGATATCAATCACCAACTGCGAGCGTGGGTCGGCGTTAACTGCTTGGGTGATTGGCGCTTGATCGCTCGTCAAAATTGTCAACAAACCCGTCACCGGAGTTTCGAGGGGATTAGAAATAACAACTTCGCCTCCGTACGTGCCGTTGTCGCTTTCTCCTGCCGCCGACGTACCAGCGCAAAACCAAGTATTCGTCACCGATTGGCTTTTGCGGATAATCGCTGGTGTACCTGGCAAGACCGAATCGGAGAACACCGCATTGCTGATGTTGCTCGAATTACTTGAAAAGTTGATTGCGAGTCCGACAATCAAAATGAGAACAACAAATAGACCAAGTCGCCGATTCATGATGTCACCGTTTCTGAATGACCGCCCGACAAAGACACAACTGCTGGTATCTCGACGAGATCAAATTTTTGACGAGCCTGACGACGACGCCAGTTCGGCTGCAAAACACCGATGACAACAACGACCCACAACAACAATTGCATGAAGACCCACACATAGCGACTCACTGGGTTGGAGTAACTCAATTGGGCAGTCCCCGCTGCGCCAGTGTCGTAATGCATCACTGTCCCGAATGATGCTTGGGGCTTGATGGACTGTCCGTCAATTGACAGCGTCCATCGAGAATCAAACGGAACTCCAAGATGGAAGCGACCAGGTGGCAGTTCTTGTTTCGGACTTGACCAACTTGTCGCACCATTCAATGCCGCGAGCGAACCGGTCATTTCAGTGGCCACCAATGCCTCAGATCCGCCTTCAGTACTTTGTTGTGCCGCCACAGTACTGAGCATTCCCGTCAGCGGTATCCACTGTGAATTCTCAAAAATCACCATGCTTGACGGGCCGTAAACATTGCGCAAATCCAACTGTTCAGCAAAAGCTTCACGTAGACCATCGGGCAACGGCAACGGTGAATCGCTCGTTGAACGAACTCGGTCAAGCAATGGAATGACGATATAACGAATGCCAAGAGGGGCCATCAATCTTCCGACTCGATTCGTTGATCCCATCGCGACCGCATCAAGTAAAGGGCGGATCAAATCATCGGCATCGTCAGCAATCGATGACACCTGATTCAACATCGACATATCACCGTTTTGCGCAATGGCGTAGGCCAAGCCATCTCGATACGGATGTTGATCCGAAGTGACCAAACGAGGATCACCGATAACCAGAACTCGATAATCACCTTGACTCGTATCGCCGAGTAATTCTTTCATTTGTTCGGCCAAGGCAATTGAAGGCTGTTCCCATTGCCCATTTGATGACGCTGCTGCAACGGGCAGCAATCCGAGGGGAAGAGTCACGAGTGACAACAGCGCCAATGGTTGACGCCAACCAAAGCGACCACCCCGCACGTCAATACCAAATGCCATCACAATGATGGCCGCACCAATAGCCAAGCAGCTCGCGACTGGTGCCAACAAAATTCCGGTTTCGGGAAGACGAAAGGGAAGATGGTTTCCGGAATTCAACACGGCTAAAGCGACAGAAACAATGGACAAAATCGCAGCCCGCGAAGCCCAGATAAATCGAGAGTTTTTTGACACCAATGGCGCAACAAGTACAGGCACGTACAGCAAAACTATGAGTCCACCAAGAGCGGCGGGGCCGATTCCGAAGCGTAAGACACCCCACCATCCGAGATCCTCTGGAGAATGAGTTGGCGCTCCAACAATCGCGCTCCATCCATCGTGGGATAAGTAGCGCGTGATCCACGGCATGTTGAGAACAACTGCCGCTACTGCCGCACTGATAGCACCAGCAAAGCCCAAACCAGCCGCCCGCGTCGAACCACCAGAAATTGCCGCAGTCAGCAGCCACAACAAGGCACTCAATAAAACGACAAAGACAACGCTTGGGCTAAATGCCAACGTCACGCCAAAGAGCAATGAAAGTTTCGCTGCAAGACGAATTCTCTGTTGGGTTGACGGATGGTCAACCACATCGCCTGGCTCATCATCAACAATTGAACGACCAATGCCACCAAAAGACCGAATGAGATGCAATGCCCATGGAACAACTGCATACGCAATCAGTACCTGATGGCGACCACTCGCAACTGCGGCATAAGGAAGAGGAACTGCGGCATAAGCAATGACTCCAACAATGCGGGCTCGTTCATTTGCCACAACAGCACACAACTTTGAGACACCGAACCAACCCATTGGGATCAACCCAATGGTGATCAAGGTGTGCAATAAACCCATATGCCCAAGAGTGATCATTCCGCCGAGGGCGATGAGACCTGTACTTGTTGGCTGGGCAGTTGTGCTTCCGAGATCTTGAGCCCACCAACCGCTCAGATATTGGTGCAGCAAATCGCGCGGAGAATCGGGCAATGGCAACAAGTCGCCGACTGAGCGCACCCCGTTACTCCACAATTGACGACCACCGAGCAAGAGGAATACTGCAAGCGCACCCCATGCTGCCATCACCCACGGATTTCGCTCACGCGATGCATTCTCCTGAGTCCTGAGGTTCGCCGACGGCACAAATCGACGATGACGAATCATGCGTTTCCAACGCACACTGCCCCGCATCTGAAGCTCGACAACTTCATGGTCTGGTACTCGACGCAGCAGGCGCACTCGCGAACGACGTCGAGCAATATTGCCGATATTCGGCACCAGGCCGAACACTCCGCCAAGAACGGCGACCACCCGTTGCCATCGTCCCCGAACCAATGCGCCAATCGCTTCAAAAAAAGAAAGCAGAACAAGAAGAGGAAGCACAATCGGCAAACGACGTGCTCCAGTCAACGCCACAACTGTGGTCATTCGATTCCGTTCGGCTTGACGTTCAAGTGCCGCCGAATCTCGATGACGAGTTGCTAAACGCTCAACAATTGCTGCTTGATGTTGCGCGGTAGCTGCTGGAACGACAACGACTCGAGCCCCTGACATGTGGGCACGCCAACACAGATCAAGGTCTTCGCCGAAGAATTCAATGGATGGTTCAAAACCACCGAGTTCACGAAATAGATCGGCACGAATCAAGAAGCAGGCCGAGGGTAAGACAAAAACATCGCGAACTGCGTCATGCTGTTCTTGATCTAGCTCGTGGGGCTCTACATCGCTGTCAAGTTCACCAAACCAATCGCAATCAAACCCAACGACCTGCAATCGCCGAGTGTCTTCCCATTCAACAAACTTCGGACCGACCATTCCAGCGTTTGAGCGATACAACTCTTCGACAAGATTTCGTAACGAATCTGGAGCCAGGAGCACATCATCGTGCATGACCAAGAAAAAACCGCTGTCTCCCTCGACCAGGCGCAATGCGGTGTTCGCGGCCAGTCCAAATCCGGGGTTGGCACCAAGTTGATGGATGTGGGGTTGAGCAACGTCAGCAGTCGCAAAGGTGGTCCGAATTATCTCTTGTACGAGACCTAGTTCTTCAGCATCAGATCCAGTCAGCAGCACCAACACCTGGATATTGGGGTAGTCCTGGGCCACAAGGGCAGCCAAAACCCCTTCCAAGGCCGATGTCGGTCGGTCGACGACGATCGCCACCACGACCCCTGGGGCGGCCAGCGCACTGGCTTCGGATGACGAAGTTGCCGCGGACAGAGTTGATTCCATCTCGTTTTCCACAGTGCGTGAAGGTTACTCGCCTGTATCGGATACCTCAGGTCACCGACCACTTTGAGGTGCTGGCAAAAGGTCTGGGCGAACACTGGGATTCAGGTCCAGAGTGCCGCTTCTGAGTAGGGTTACAGGTCTTGACTCCCGAAAACGAGCCCCTTTCGGCCGAGACGACCAACTCGCCACGAATTCCCCTTCCCGAGGGCACCTTGGCGGTCGGCGGCGGCCTACTCGTGGCAGGAATCTCCAGTTACGCCTTTTTTAAGGTCGGCCAGGAAGCCCTTGGCAAGGAGCACTTCAAGCCGATCGTCGCGTTGTGGTTCGCCACATTCGTCCTCGCACCCGGATTCTTTTTGCCGCTCGAACAGGAGATGGGCCGAGCCCTCGCCCATCGTCGTGCACTCAACCAGGGTGGTCGACCCATTGTGGCGAGAATTGTTCCTCTCGGAGCAGCGATTGCGGGCATCATCGTGGCGGTCTTGGCTGGAGTGAGTTCGATTGCAACTCGCGAATTTTTTGAAGGATATGGTCTCGTCACTGCAGCCCTCATTATCGCGTTCGTTGCATATGCGCCGACTCACCTCGCTCGGGGGATTTGTTCTGGTCAGGGTCGTTTTGCGTCCTACGGAATCGTGATGGGCGCCGATGGATTCATTCGCATTGTCGGTTGCATCATCTTGTGGCAACTCGATGTCACGAACGTTGGGGCGTACGCCATGTTGGTCGCACTCTCGCCCATCTCTGGGGTCCTCATCGTTTGGCTTCGCGGCGATATCAAAACTTCCCCCGGTCCAGTTGCGCCCTGGAGTGAAGTCACTCCCAACCTGGGTTGGTTACTGCTTGGGTCACTGATGGGTGCCGGTCTCGTGAACGCCGGACCGATTGCCATCAATATTTTGGCCAATAAGGAACAGTCAACTTTGGTGACAGCTTTTGGTAACGGTGTCTTGCTATCGCGAGTACCACTGTTTCTCTTTCAAGCAGTACAGGCAGCACTCTTGCCTCGCCTCGCTCGACTTGCAGCACAAGGCGATCTCGCCGAATTCCGCAATGCCTTTCGTCGGCTCATGCAAGTAGTCGTTTTGGTCGGAGTCGTGGGAACTCTTGGCTCGTTTATTCTTGGGCCAGCATTGTTGAGGATCGTGTATGACGATGCCCTCGATCGCAGTTCGCTCAGCATGTTGGCATTGGGAAGCGCGTTATACATGGTCGCTTTAGCCACCGCTCAAGCGGTTATCGCTCTGAACGGCCATGCCCGAGTTGGTCTTGGTTGGCTTCTGGGCATGATTACTTTTATTGGTTGTACCTGGCTGGCATCAGACGATTTGTACTTGCGCGTTGAAATTGGGCTCGTCGCAAGTTCAATTGTCGCCCTAATTGTCTTTACACAATCGCTGCGACAGTTACTCAATAATGGAGCGACAATCAGCGCTGATTCATTGAGCGATGCACTATCTGACCGCCCCTTCGAGGCGTAACACAGTCAGACCTATGAGGCGAGTGTTATCCCGGCCTTCTTCGCTTCAAGTTTGAGATCGTGTTGCACCATCATGCGCACCAAACCAGGGAAGTCAACTTCAGGCTTCCAACCCAGTTTTTCGCGCGCCTTCGTTGAATCTCCAATCAACAGATCAACTTCGGCCGGACGGAAAAACTTCGGATCTTGGCGCACATACGGCCGCCAATCACCAATACCTGCCTCTTGGAATGCAAGTTCAACGAGTTCTTCGATGGTGTGGGTTTCGCCAGTTGCAATCACGTAGTCATCGGGTTCGTCTTGTTGAAGCATCATCCACATTGCTTTGACGTAATCGCCGGCGTATCCCCAGTCGCGCTTGGCATCAAGATTGCCGAGCACGAGGTCTGATTGCAAACCAAGCTTGATACGAGCCGCCGCATTCGTCACTTTTCGCGTCACGAATTCGACTCCTCGGCGGGGACCTTCGTGATTAAACAAGATTCCCGAGCAGGCCCACATGTCGTAACTCTCGCGATAGTTCACGGTGATGTCATGACCAAAAACCTTGGCGCAGCCGTACGGCGAGCGGGGGTGGAATGGAGTGAGTTCGGTCTGCGGAATCTCGCGAACTTTGCCAAACATTTCTGACGACGAAGCTTGATAGAAGCGCATTTTGTTGTTGGTATTGCCGCCTACCATACGCATCGCTTCGAGCATGCGTAGAACGCCCGTCCCAGTCAGGTTGGCTGTCAATTCGGCTTGATTCCATGACAAAGCGACAAACGAAATAGCGGCAAGGTTGTAGATCTCATCGGGTTGAGCAACTTCCATTGCCTTCACCAGCGACGGCAAGTCGGCAAGATCGCCCGGAACGATGTTCACATACGGAAATTCGTCGCGCAGCATGTCGCCTTTGGGGTTGTTCTGCCCCTTGACCATGCCAAAGATTTCGTAGCCCTTGCTATGCAAAAATTCGGCCATGTGCTGGCCGTCTTGACCAGTCACACCAGTAATAAACGCTCTGGGCATAAGAACTCCTGAGATGGGCGATCGCTGGATCGCAACTGAACTGTCTTATCTTACGCTTGAGGACCTACGCTCGGCTTGATGTCTTGCAAGGTTCTGGGTTTCTCGTGATCAAAGTTGGGGTAGATACAGGCCCGCTCCATGGTCCGATGACCGGAGTTGGTCGAGCAGTTGAGGGCTTGGTACACCAATTGCGCCAGCGCGTTGACGAGGTCGAACTGACTGAATATGTCCTGAGCTTTCGCGCCAAATTGCACACGAACACGCGACGACTCCCCTTTCCAGCCGGGATCACAATCAAGAGTTGGGGTCAACGCGACTTCCCGTCTGTTGAACGCCATCTGCCACCTGTCCAAATTTTGCACGGAATGAACTACGTCGTTCCACCGACAAAACTGCCCCGAATTGTCACGGTGTACGACTGCTGGGCGCTTCTCAACCCAACCCGATGCTCCCCTGTGATCAATCATTCGATGAATGCACTTCGGCGATCCATACAGACTGGCGCGGTTGTCCATTCGTCGTCACAAGCCACATCTTCGACCTTGCACGAACTATTTCCGCAAGCCCGTATCGAAACGATTCATTTAGGCGCCCCAGCCCGTCACGATATTGAGACAAGTATTCGACCGCCTTCTTTGGTCGATTTCGGCAATGCACCTTTTATCGTCGCCGTTGGAACAATCGAGAAACGTAAGAATTTCCCACGTCTCATCGAAGCTTTCGCGATCGCCGCACAAGAAATCTCCGAACTTCAATTGGTGATCGCAGGGTCTGCCGGAGATGACTCTCACGAGTTAGATCAATCTCTTGAATCGTTACCCAAAGAATTTGGCCGACGAGTTCACCTCATCGGCCGCGTCTCTGACGAAAGCATTGCTTGGTTGTATCAACACGCGACTGCCATGGCTTACCCGTCACTTGATGAGGGGTTTGGGTTTCCCTTGCTTGAGGCAATGTCTGAGCAACTGCCCATCATCGGATCTACCCGAGGTTCAATTCCTGAAGTAGCCGGATCAGCGGCGCTACTCATTGACCCGCTTGATGTCGACGCCTTGGCCGCAGCAATCACCAAAGTTGTCACCGACTCAGCCCTTCGAACACAGCTTCAACATGCCGCCATTGATCAGCACAACAAGTTCTCATGGGATAAAACGGCCCAACAGTTGATCAATCTCTACACCGACCTCGTGAATTAGGGGTTTCAACGGAATAATGGAAGCATGATTACTGTCCTCGCAGGTGGAGTCGGCGCTGCTCGTTTCTTACGTGGCCTCGTACTCGAAGTCGACCCTGCCACTATTTGCGTCGTCGTCAATACGGGTGATGACACGATCATGCACGGCCTCAGTATTTCGCCCGATCTTGACACCGTGACATACACCGTCGCCGACGCCATCGACCCCGAGCGCGGTTGGGGTCTTGCCAATGAATCGTGGCGCGTCATGGAATCACTCGCGCGCTATCAAGACGTCAAACCAGACAGTTCAACCGCTGCTGGAACTTGGTTCAACCTGGGCGATCGAGATCTTGCCACTCATTTGTATCGAACTGCTCGTCTTGCCGAAGGCGCAACACTGTCAACTGTCACCCAAGAAATAGCTCAGGCATGGGGACTCGGGTTCAACATGATGCCGATGTCGGACGATCAAGTTTCTACCAAAGTAGACATCCTTGAAGACGGTATTGCATCAACGATTTCTTTCCAAGAATATTTCGTCCAGCGTCGACATGGCGTCCCCGTGACGGGTGTTGAATTTCTTGGTGCAACGAGGGCAAAGCCAACCTTTATTGACAAGGTGCACAACTCTGAGGCGATCATCATTGCTCCTTCAAATCCAATTGTTTCTCTTGGGCCGATTCGCGCACTTTCTGGTGTTGACGCAGCCCTCACGTCTCACCGCGATCGTGTCGTGGCGATTTCTCCCATCGTTGCTGGAGCAGCTCTCAAAGGCCCCGCTGATCGCATGCTCGTTGAACTTGGCCACGAAGCTTCCGTCGTTGGGGTCGCACGTATCTACG
>Ga0114977_10000384_pt1 | contig 29931 bp, 46 predicted proteins | sample S_130805_MF_Meta_FD_87026 | JGI IMG/M metagenome (GOLD analysis project Ga0114977, IMG submission 87026) | Freshwater microbial communities from Lake Simoncouche, Canada to study carbon cycling - S_130805_MF_MetaG | ecosystem: Environmental > Aquatic > Freshwater > Lake | place: Lake...
AGTATTCTGCTGCGGGGGCTTGCTGCTCTTCAGACAATGTGCGGATGTCGTAGATCGTCTTTTCAATCCGTGATTTTTTGGCTGATAGCATTTCAGTAACTTCACCTGTAACCTTGCTAACTACAGATACTTTCTCGACTTTTATGTCTTTAGCCTTGATTTCAATAGGTTTACTAGCTCGATTACCATCATCATCTTCAGGAGCGATTCCGCACACTGCCATCAATGAGTAGCGACGGGCATAACTCAACGCCGAACCGTAGCCCTGGCAATCTTGTTTACTTGCTGGCAAGTGAAGCAATCCGCTCGACATTGTAGCGCCAGATTCATGAACTAAAATTGTTTCTACGGTAACACCATCATCGCAAGGATGGGTCGTTTGTACTAATCCAAGCCCATTGTCATTCAACGCATCAATCACCGCTTCAACACATGCACTTAAATCCGCATAACGTGATCTAAAATGAGGGTTAGTTGACGTTTTTAATGCAGGACCAAAGGCCTTTTGAGCTGCTATAAATGCTTGATAAATAGTTGTTTCTTTTGTCATTTTGTCTCCTTGTTAAGTACTTCCTGAATCATTTCAGCGAGTACATACGATTTCAAATTATACTGATGCGCGAGATATAAAAATCCGTATCCATCGTCACTGTCAATTTCCCAACTATACTCTCTCGTGTCGGCCTTTTGTTCGCTTTCAATGTAGGTAAGTCCAAACTCATGCCCGTCATGTTCAAGAGTGTAAAAGGGATGTTGGTTATTAATTACCCTCATTTATCACCTCAAAATCAGCGGCAATGGCTTCGTATCCACAGTGATCGAATCGCTCAACCATCAGCCGATTAGCCAGATTTACCCAATCAGTCGCTTGCGTAGCTGGGACCAACATTTCTTTGTAGATCCGTAGCAGATCGAGTACTCCAAGCTGCAAAACGTATTCTTCCAGCCATCCCGCTACGATACTAGGTGGCTTACCGCTCATGAGCATAGCTTCCGCTGCAAACGCAGCTTCAGGATCGCCGGTAAAAAAGTGATATGCTTCAGTAGTTTGTTTGTTCATGTCTTAGTCCCCATTGGCTTAATTGCCGTTAGTTTATATACCAGATTCCATACTATGGAACCAGTTATTATCGTCTCTTTTTTGGTGTGATTACTACGTCAGTTTCGTCAGTTACTTGCTCAGCGATATAGTCTATCGACTGAGTAAACGAACGATTGCAACCAATACGAGCTGTTTCACAGGTAAGAGTCGCTACGGACCTCTCGATACCGATGAGCAGAATCGCTATCAGCACGGGGATGCCGACAATTGTTGCAGTAGTGAGGAACCAGGTGCATGCTTTATTGAGCATCGGATGGTACCTCCACAGTGTTTACAAAACCCTTACTAAGCCGGTCCCAGAAACTGTATTGAGACTGCACGCGACGGTTAGACCAGTATGGGGTCTCACCTGTTTTGTGTGTTGTTTTAGCTTGTGCAATTAATGCCGATTGGCCGTCATTGTATGCGCGGATGCCCTGCTCAGTACCTACCACCATTACATCAGGTAAAAGCACGCCACAGCCGCTACAAGTTGCTATAGTTATTATCAATAATAGTCGTTTCATCATGTCACCTGTTTAATCGCTGGTCTCACTGCCCCAGCGGGATAGAGTCACTATCCTAGCGGGCACTCCAACGAGTACCCTGTAGGCTAGTCACTACGGCCAAAACGGGTTGATCGGTCTGATAGGTTGACCCCAAGCGTTATTAGGTACAACGCTTGTTGTTGTGGTGTGGGTCGTAGCGTCACGGTTGCCGAGATATTGTTGTATATAATCGGGTTGCGTGCGTTCAGTAGTCACTACGCTATAGCCAGTACCGTACGGGTTACGAGGTAACTCAGCAGGTGGCACCACGGGAACTACTGGCACGATTGGCGCAACAGGTACGCCATATTGAGGGACCTGATAGTTGGGTGCCCACGGGTTAAGCGGTTGTGCTGATACTGCGATAGGTGTCAGTAATGCGAGGGTAAAAAGTATAGGTTTCATGTTTAAAAACTCCAAAAGCAAACGAGAATAAAATACCAAGCTGCAAAATTAAATGTGACGAATAAAACGTAAGTTAAAAAGGTTTCCATAGTTCCTCCTAGTTGTTAACAACGTCGTTAATGCGTTTGATACGTTGATCTGGAGTAAGCCAATTTAATGACTCAACGTGTTCGATCTCGGACATAAGACGACGATGAGGTACGTTATTGGTATAAGCTTGGTAAAATGGAACAAGCATGGTCAACACATCGAAGCTTATATGCTTGGGGCATAATCGCTTGCAAAGTGACAAGTATTGAGCCCATGTGTATTGGTGGGCTTGTTTAGTATCTCGCTTAATTTGAGTCGTCATAGTCCGTATCTCCATTTAGTCTCATCAGTAGCAGCGTCACTGCTAGACGGTCTTTCGACCGTTTCGACTTAATCGTGATATCCAATAACAACTATCTGCCAGTTGCCATCAACGCGTTGAATCCATTCAGTAACTAAATGATTAATGGTTGCCATGGCATCTTTGCGATCTTGATATGCGTATTTCTGCAATTCGTTTCGATGTTCAGTGAGAAGTGAAAGAGCTTGATCAATGGTCATAATCTTATTCTCCAATCGGTGAGCGTTTATCACTCACTCAATAACTACAGTATACATACTATGATGACAGTGCGCAACAAAAAGATGCGCTTTTTTATGGTAGGTAACTATGCAATACGATTACGCATAGTGAGAAAGTTCAAAGAAAGTGTGAAATCTTTTGAATAAAATGAGGGCTCATTTCGTCTTATGCATAGTGAACGTAGCGACAGCGAAGTGAACACAACGTGAGCGATCAGCGAACTCTTAGATAAGGTTACGACAGGCACCAATGTGTATAATCCACTACCATGATCGATTCAGATCGTTTACGCTGTAATAGTGCACAACCTTACTTTGACTGGAGATATGGTTAGGAGTGGTCTCACAGCCTCTCAGATACGCAGGGCTAAACGAACGCCAGGCCTGCTATATACTTTGGTGCGTAGTAGACTCGGCTTAACTCAAGTCGATATGGCGGCTCTACTAGGCGTATCAAGGTGGGCGATAGTTAATCGTGAGAGATGCAAGCGGGTATACACAGCGCATGAGCTGGTAGCATTGCAACGCGCTAGTGGTCTCAGTGACGTAGAGTGGTGCGAGCTACTGCGTGAGATTGCAAGGTAGGGTATGTACTCACCACCACCCACACATATCATACATAACTATATAATATTACTAGACTATCCTACCTAACGAGAACCAGAAAACTAGTTAAGTAAGAAAGTTCCATAATGGTTTCAATGGGTTAACGTGGAGTTTGTAGCCGTGGCGTACGATTTGAGAAAAGATTTCAATTTGAAAACGACCGCTGTCGTCCATACCCCTACATCCCATCTCCCACATAAAAATCCCAATTTACCTACCCAACCAACGTTCTAACCTATGAGCCACAAAACTGATTCTGAAAGCGATTTGAAACAGGATGTTGATACCGACGAATCTGAAATTTTAAAAATCCCCGAAGTAGTTATTGAGCGTCCGATAGTAGTGAACCCACCTCGTAGGAAGGACTACAGTAACCAGCGCTATGAGAAGGACCCTGAGACTATGGGTGCTGTTACTAGACTGGCACGGTTGGGATTGTCGAAGAGTGCTGTGGCTATAGCGTGTAGGTTGAGTCCTACTGAGCTTACTAAGTGGTATGGCGAGGAGTATGCGGCTGGTCAGGCTGGTATGCAGGAGGTTGTTGCTAGAGGTTTGATGGAGCAGGCTATGGCTGGTAATCCGCAAGTTTTGATGTACTTGGGTAAGTCTAAGTTAGGTTGGACTGAGGCTAATGTTGTTGAGCATGTTGGAACTATAAACGCTGTTGTTAGTGCTAGACCTCTGAGCCGTGAAGAGTTCGAGCAAAGGTATTTAGCTAATGAATCCAATGATGAAGGCGATGAGGTTTAAACAAGCGTAGCTTGTGCTGGCCTCTGACAAGAGATGAATTTGAGCAAAGGTATCTTAATTCTAGTGCAGAGGACGAGGAAGAGTAGTAAGGTTGAGCAGACTTAAAACTTTGCGAGACACCATGAAAAACCCCATTAGAGAAAGCACTCTATACTATTACCGTTGTCCTAAGTGCGATCATGTTAGCGTGTATGTGAGTTACAACGACTGGCTTATTTGTGGTTATAGGCGTTGTGGTGTGAGGTTTATTCGGTTTGGCAACACTATGGATGAATGGGAATACGATAAGATTTGGGGTGTAGCATGAGTAAAACGCCTGAAGAGTCAGTCTGCATTACACTTAAAGACATTCTTGGCATGACTATAGAAGAATATCTGTTCAAGCACAGTGAAGAAATTGCAGAAGAGGTATTAAACAATAATCCATTATTGAAAGAGCTAAAAGATAATGAAAACACCCGAAGAGTTGGCAAAGGAGTATGCAAATGAGTACGCCACTGACGCTGGTTATATATTGAGCAAAGTTGGATTTTTAGCTGGCTACCAAGTTGGCTACGAAGCTGGATACGAAAGCCTACGCGACCAGATACAATCACTAGAGTCGCAGCTACGACAAGCTAATGGCATGGTCATGAAATTGGAAGCAGAGAGATGAGTAAGACACTCGAAGAGTTAGCAGAAGAATGGATTGAAGCAAACGGCTGGAATACAGAGCCATTTCGTGACGAATATACAATAGAGTTTCGAAAACAAGGATATGTCGCTGGCTACCAGGCGGGACGCTCAAACAGCGAAGCTGTGCAAGCCGCAGCGTCGCAGTGGATTAGCGTTGATAAACAGCTTCCAGAACTTGAAATTCAATGTATTTGGATTGATGTAAGATGTATTGCCCTAAATGCAATGGCAGCAAGGAATGTAGATGATTGCGAAATGTGGTGGAATAATTATACCCACTGGATGCCGATACCTAAACCACCTGAGGAATAATGGGCATTGAGCACCGTATGAAGGATGAGACTGAGCATGCTCGCAGATGTCCTATGTGCAAGCATGTGAGCACTGTGTCGACACAGGATGGCAGGGACTTTTACTTCTACTGCCAGAATCCTGCATGTTCAGTTGAGCGAATCTATAATGACAATGCTGTAATGATGTCTGGGCATAATGTAGCAAATAATGACTGAAGTTACTGAGCGTATAGTATGGGCTCCCCAATCGGGTCCGCAGGAAATGCTGGTAGCATGTCCTATTACGCTTATAGGCTACGGTGGTGCTCGTGGTGGCGGTAAGACCGATGGTGTGCTGGGTAAGTTCGCTATAAACCAAGAACAGCTTGGTGAGGCGTTTAACGCTATATTCTTTCGTAAAGAGCTACCTCAGGCAGATGACTTGATAGAGCGAGCCAAGCAGATCTACCTACCGCTTCGTGCTCATTGGCAGGACCAGAAGAAGCAGTTTACATTTCCTAATGGTGCGCGGTTAAGGTTTAGACCACTAGCTGATGATAGTGATGCCGAGAAGTACCAGGGTCAGAATTTATGTGTAGCGGTTGGTACCCCCATTCGTATGGCAGATGGGTCTTTCAAACCGATTGAACAAATCCAAGTTGGAGAAATGGTATCTACTTTACTTGGGCCAAGAAAGGTTACTTGTAAAATCAAACCTTACCTTGCCCCGTGCGTCGAGAGCCGAGTTTCGGACCAGGACGGCAACGTGGTTGGGGTGCAGAGAAATCCCATTTGGCACCCTGTTTTGACCGCACATGGAGTTTCTTCCACCGCTGCAAACTCCTTGCAACACACGTCTCAGAAACGCCATATCGATCAGCAATCTTTGCAATGGGCACTATCTGTTTGTAACGTAGATCGTATATTTCCCGCATATAAGGGTCTAAAGCACCAGGCTTGGTTCTCTTGGAAAGAAGATAGGAAAACTTATTGTAAAGAGTCATTGGATGACACCCTAAATACGCAGCAGCTTGATTCGTTGTCCGTCCCTGTAACGCTTCACGCACCGACTGTTCGGTTAGCTCGTAAGCTCGCACGTTCTTGCCACGTCGTTTCCAACGAATGTCATGCTCCTGACAAATCTTGCGAACAGTTGTCGGACTCATGCCTAATGAAGCAAAAGATACGTCAGGGTTTTGAGCAGCTTGACTCACTTTTTCAACCAGTTCTGGGTTCGCTCTCCACGCTTTGTGATGCTTTTTCAAATGCTCAGACCAAGACGCAAACAACTGTAGATTTTCAATGCGATTGTCTGTCTTGTCGTGATTTATGTGATGAACATTTTCACCAGGCTGTAGAAAACGGCCAAGGTAAACTTCCATTACAAGACGGTGTTGCTGAATTGTCCCATACATTGAACGAGGATGAGTCGGGCACCATTCAAAAACATAACCTTGAGCACTCAGAGTGGTGGGTGCATCCTTATAGCGGCAAGGCATTTTATCTCGCTGAGGATGTTGTTTTTGGAAAGATGGAAGTTTCATATGTTGGTGAATGCCTAGTGACTGATTTAACTGTAGAGGAAGCTAATCATTATATATCAGATTGCGGCCTTATCAACAAGAACTCACATGCTGCGATTGAGGAGGCGGGTAACTTCTCTACTCCTAGTCCTATCTGGAAACTGTTTGGAGCGTTGAGAGGTCGAGGTGGTGGGCAGGTTATTCTTACCTTTAACCCTGGTGGTGTAGGTCATCACTGGCTTAAAGAGCTGTTTATCAGACCAGCACCAATGGGCAAAAAGATACTGACTAAGGATTTACCTAACGGAAGTAGCTTTGATTACATTTATATCCCTAGCCGTATAGCAGATAACAAGATTCTACTTGCTCAAGACCCAGAGTATATCAACCGACTGCACATGGTTGGTAGTCCTGAGTTAGTACGAGCATGGCTAGAAGGAGACTTTGAGATACATGAGGGTTCTTACTTTCCAGAGTTTAGCAGTCGCCACATTATCCCACCTTTTAATATTCCTAAGCATTGGCCTAGGTATCTTGGGTATGACTGGGGCTTTCGCTCTCCTTTTGCCGCTGTGTGGGGTGCTGTTAGCTCTGGACGGGATGATAAAGGCAATGAGGTTCCTTACCCTAAAGGTGCAATCATTATTTACAGAGAGATGCATGGTAAGGGCATCGACAACACGCAGCAAGCCGAGCGAATCGCAGCCGCATCTATTGGAGAAAACGTTCATGCCGCAGCAGATCCATCCATCTTCAACAACCAGGGCGGCCCTAGTATTGCTGACCAGTTCCACACAGTGTTTGCAAAGTATAAGCACCCAAACTTTAGACCAGCCGATAATGACCGTCTATCAGGGTGGTCGCAGATAAGACAACGGTTGGTGAGTAAGCCGGCTCTGTTGTATATTACAACTCAATGCCCAGGACTATTAGAAGCCCTGCCTAGTTTGGCGATTGACAAACGAAGACCAGAGGACGTTGATACAGAAGGTAACGACCATCTTCCAGATGCTTTACGCTATCTTTGCAAAGAACGTCTAGTTGATAGTAAATGGGAACAACCAGCGGAAGTATTCAACAAAGGTGTGATTAAACTGCAAGCGTATATAGCGCAGATGAGATCGCAACGAGGTAGAGCACAAATATGAAGATTAAGCCATTAGTTGAACGATTCTCTTCTACCTATTGGAAGACCGAGATTACTCGTGCGGAAGAGAGATCCAAGAAGTTCATCGAAATGGCGGAAGAGTCCATCCGCGTTTATAACGCTCAAAGAAAAGTAGGTATCTTAAGTGATACAGAACGACGACTTAATGTTTGGTGGTATTGTGTTAATACTCTTCTACCTGCTTATTATTCTTCTACACCAAAAGCAGAAGTAAGCCTTCGTAAGCGCACTGGTGGAACTCTTGAGGAGTTATCCGCTGTTATCCTTGAGCGTAACATTCAATACGTTATGGACTGTGAGTTCCCATTTGATAACGTTGGATATAACGCAGCGTTGCAATTCCTTCTTACTGGCCGCTCTGTTCTTTGGGCACGATATGAGGCAGAGATTGAGGAAGAGGAAATGGAAATCGCTCTCTTCCCGTCGTCGGATGGCGCGTTATTGGACGACCAAGGACAGCCATTCACACAAGAGATTATCTCACAGCGTGAAGGTCCTGGTGGCCTCATCCTTGCTAAGGTTAAGATTGAGAAGAAAGAAAGTGATGATGCTTATTTAGACGTTGTTCAATACAACGATTACCACTGTTCTGATGCTAGAAACGAAACAGAAGTAGAGTGGCGTTCTCGTCGTGCATATCTTACACGGCCACAAGCAGAGCAGTTATTTGGCACAGAAATTGCAGATAAAATGCACTTTGATTCATTTCCAGATAAAGCGATTAAGGACTGGAATAAGGATTCCGACAAGTACGAGGGCAAAGCTGAAGTATACGAGATTTGGTGCGAAGAAACAGAGAAGGTTTACTGGGGTCACAAGTCTGCTGAAGAGTTTATTATTCATGAGTCAGAGCCACCTATAGACTTTGAAGGATTTTACCCTTGTTCTGTAATTGCTCAAAGTGCTGATCCTGATTCAGTTCTTCCAGTGTCTGACTATGCACATGTTAAAGACCAGATCCTTGAAATTGAGCGGCTCACAACTCGTATCCATGCCGTAACTCAAACTATCCGTACTAACGCTCTCTATGACGCTTCACTTGGCCTACAGGTTGAACAGCTCATGATTGGCGACTTAAAGATGGTGCCGGTTATGAACTGGCCGTCCTATAAGAGCCGTGGCGGGTTACAATCTGGCATTGAGTTTATGGATATAACTCCATATGTTAATGCGTTACAGCAGCTACAAGCGGCTCGACAATCAGCACTCCAACAACTATACGAAACCCTCAAAGTATCTGATCTCCTTCGTGGAACATCAGAGCAATATAAGTCGGCTACAGCTAATAGACTGGAGTCGCAGTGGTCATCCCTTGGTCTTGTCGTGCGTCAAAACATGTTCTGCAAGTTCGTCTCTGATGCGATTGCTAAACTTGGCACAATTATTGCAGAGCAGTTTGACCCAGAGACAATCTTTGATGTTGGCGATGCTGATAGGATGATTGCGGCTGTATTGCCACCTCCTCCAGAGCTACCAGCTCCACCAATGCCGCAACCTGGTCAAGAGGGTATGCCACCAAGTGATATGGGTATGGCACCACCACCTATGCCAATGGGCCCACCTATTGAGATGCAGATCGCAATGTACAAGGAGCAAATCCTTGGGCTTCTTCGTGATGAAGAAAGAATCAATTACCGCATCAAGATTGCATCCGATAGCATGGTTGCTATTGACCAAGCACAAGAACAGCAAGAGGGCGCCCAGCTCATGTCAACGGCTGGTGAGTTCTTCAATCAGATGCGTTCACTGATTGAGCAATACCCTCCTTTGCTTGGGTTCTCTATTGAGCTATTCCAGAACGTAATCAAGCGGTTCAAGTCTGGCAAAGAGTTAGACGGCATCTTTACCAAAGCACTCAATCAGATTGGTGAGATTGCTAAGGCTAAGGAAGAAGCAGCTAAACAACCACCTCCTCCAGATCCTGCTATGCAAGATATGCAGGTTCGCCTGCAAATTGCACAAATGGAGTCTCAAGCAAGGATTCAAGCTACTCAGATTCAGGCTCAGGATAGCCATGAGAAGAATATGCTATCTGCTCAAGAACAGCAGATGAAGATGCAGCGTGAGCAACTTACTGGTAATATCCAAATGCAAAAAGCTCAATTAGAACAGTATGTAGCTGAACAAGAGCTGGCATTGAAGCAGCAAGAGTTGCAGATCAAAGCTAACTCAGTTCAGGTTGATATGCTTAAAGTTCAGGCAATGACGCAAAGCGATACTACAAAGCATGAAATCACTGCTGAGAATAACCGCTTGCAAGGATTGCTTGAGGTTCAAAAGTTGGATGCACAGCAGACACAATTCCGACTTGCTCAACAAGAGAAACTCATGGAAGAGCAACGATTGAAGCAAGAGCAACAACTTGAGCAGATCAGGCTTTCTATGGATGCCTCACAGCAAATGCAACAACCGACTACTGTTGTAATTAAACCATAAATATTACTGAGGAAAATGAGTAAATATAAACTCTTTCAATGGTGTCCAGTACAGGAAAAAGTTGTTCCAGTTGAAGAAGTAATGGTGCGAGTTCATGCCAATGCTTCGCACATGTTTATTCATGACGAGATGCCACCGACTAGGAATCCTTTAAATCCTAAAGAGATTTACACAAGTAAGAGCAAACTAAGAGCAGCATATAGAGCTGCTGGTGCTGAGGAGATAGGCACAGAATTTGAAAAAGGGTACAACCCCGAACGTCATGCTGAAACGCGTGAAAAACAGGTTGTGGCTAATTTTATGAGACAGGTAAAGGACAGACTAAATGGATAACGTAGAAATAGACGTAGAGCAGGACTTAACGCCTCAAGATACTGAAGTTGTAGCAGAGCGCGAACAGGCAAGTGTCAGCATTCGACAAGCTCTTTCTAAGCAGTTTAAGAAAGAAGATGATGCTATTGTCAGCGATGCTCCAGAGCATAATGACCCTGAAACAGAAGAAGAATCTGAAGCCGTTGAAGCAGCGCCAGAAGTAGAGCGAATCCCAGTAGTTCCTCCTGCTGATATGAACAAAGCAGAGAAAGAGGCGTTCCTTAACCCTACCCCTGCTAATGCTCATGTTCTTCAGCAGTACATGAATCGCAGAGCTTATGAGCTTAGAAGCGATCATCAACGTCACATGGTAGAGGTTGAGCAGCTTAAAAAGCAGACCTCAAGCATTGTTGATACTATCAAAGAGTATGAGAACGATTATGCCAGGCAAGGCATTTCCCTAGGTGACATAGCTAAACGCTCAGTTGCTTGGGATAGGGCCATGCAGAACAATCCTGTTCAAACAGCGTTAGAATGGCTTGACTCTTATGGGCTTACTCTTGATGACCTTACAGCAACTCAACAACAGGCATTCCAGCAGGGATATCAACAGCCGCAACAGAATTATCTGACGCGAGAAGAAGCCGAGCGTATTGCTGATGATAAGTTTAAATCTTACCAACAGCAGCAAGAGCAATCTGCCGTTGCCTATTATAATGAGCGGGTTGTAGAATCGTTTATGTCAGCCAAGCCTCTGTTTAGAGACCCTGAAACAGCTTCGCAGTTAGAAGCTGAGATGGCTCCAATAGTGAGTGCTTTAACAGGTACAGGCAAGTACAGCTCTCCAGAGGAGATACTAGAAACGGCCTATAACTACGTAGTAGCTGGCAACCCGACCTTTTCCAGTCTGAATTCAGCAATGACTGCAAAGGTGGTGATGGATCAAAAACAAGCGGCAGTCCAAAGGGCTAAGTCCGCTTCTCGCTCAATCTCTGGGTCCGCAGGTAGTGGGACTCCAAAGGTAGTATCAAAAGATTTACGGGATAACCTTCGTCGTCGATTTGGCGGTGATTAGCTAGAAGCTAGTTTGGTTGTCTTGTAAGAAAAAACTTTAAGGACAACTAAAATGCCAAATTTAGAGGAAGCAATTGTAGCGACCTTGTTTGATCAAAGTGATCAGATCGCAGATGAAGTACTTCATCATAACCCACTTTTGAAAGCTCTTGATGCACAAGGACTTATCCGTAAGTTCTCTGGTGGATATGAGCTTCGTAAGCCAATTATGTACAATGATGCGGCTGTTGGTGGTTTCTACGCTGGATTTTCTGCGTTCAACCTTGATGCAATTGATGATGCAACTGCATTCCGATTTGCTATCAAGCAGGCTTATGAGCCAGTAGCAATCAGCGGACGTGATCGTCGTGCTAACCGTGATCAGGCTATGTTGCTTGATCTTGCTGAAATGAAGATGAAAGCTGCTATCAGCCGTCTTAAGAATACTGTTTCTACCTCGCTTCGCGGCGATGGAACTGGAAGCGGTGGACTTGAGTTTGATGGTCTTAAGAAAGCCGTTTCGACTTCACCAGCTTCAGGAACATACGGACAGATCGATCGTACCAGCAACACTTGGGCACGTAACCTTGCGGTTAACGTAACCCTTACTGCTGCTAACGTTCAGGAGCAAATAACGGATGCAATCAGCCAGGTAACTCGTGGTGATGAGATGCCTGATCTTGCACTCTGTGATCGTACCTCTTGGAAATTCCTCCATAGTTCTCTCACAGCTATTCAGCGTATTGCTCTTCCTGCAAAGAAAGCTACCGCTGGATTTCGTTCATTGAGCTATGACGGATGCGATTTCGTATTCGACGGTGGATTCGGATCTTCAGTGCTTGAGACGAACTCAATCCGACTTCTCAATACTAAGTATTGGTCGTTTGATATGGTTCGTGGCGCAGATTTCAAGCCCCTTGCTCCTGAGATGAATCGTCCTGTTGACCAGGATGCTTTCTTCACAGTGATCATTGTGGAAGGAAATCTCTGTTGTGCTGCTCCAGCTCTTCAAGCTGTTATTTACGCTTAATTAGTAGGAGGAACATAAAATGGCACGTTCAGGATCATTTGGTCTTAATTTTAAAAAGTCGTATGGAACAGCTCCATCAATTGTTGAGCACAAGGTTGGAGACCTTGGCACAGATATTGATGGTGAGTGGGTATTTATAGTAGCAGATGCTACTGGTGTTTCACAGTATGATGCTGTGAGCATTTCCAGCACATACGTAGCTACTAAACTTGTTGACTCTGGTGCAGCTTTTACAACAACCGTTCAAGTTGGTGTAGCTCAGATTGCGCTTGCAGCTAACGAGTATGGCTGGGTATGGATCGGTGGGCCTCTTGGTGGCGGCTCTGGAAAGGGTATTAAAGTTAATATCTCTTCCGCTGGAGCAACCGCTGCAACGGCTTTGTATACTACTGCTTCGACAAACAACGGTAAGTTGGCACTCACAGCAGCAAGTCATTCAAAGGTAAGCAATGTATTCCCACTTACGACTCTTGCAGCTGCCGGTACGGTAGAGCTTCAGTCGACTGGATACTTGGCTATCAATCCGTAACCAATTAGCGGGTGGCTTGTATAGCACCCGCGCTTTTTAGGAGTGTTATGTCAATTCTTACAGATTTGATTGGTTTAGGGTTGCCGCCAGAGCAAGCAAACATATTGTCTTCTGAGACTTTATCGTCTGCTCCAGCTCTTTCGTCATCTGGATCACTCACGGCATCTGGTACAACTATTGCTGATGCTCTTGCTCTTACCTCGTTTATTAACTTGGTAGGAACAGCAGCAGCAAGCACTGGTGTAAAGCTTCCGATTGAGTGTCCAATTGGTCAGTGTGTTTATATTGCAAACAATGGAGCTAACAGCATAAAGGTTTATGCTCAAAGCTCTCAGACAATCAATACAAGCATCGCTGGCGCTACTGGAACAACGGTAACCAACCTTCAAGCTCTTCAGTGTGTTCGCCAATCGGCAACAAACTGGATTGTTTTGGTACACACTAAGGCAACTTAGTTTAACGGGGTGGCTTGTACAGCACCCCAATTTTTTAAGGTGATCTATGCCAGATTTTCAACCTTCTGCTCCTGGAGCACTCTTTCCAGCATATAAACTCACTGCGGTTACCCCATCTGATGCAACTACCTTAGTAGGTGTTAGAGCACTTTGGATTGGTGGAGCTGGAACTATAAGTGTTATTGCTGTCAATGACATTGCTGCCGTAACGTTGACTGTCCCTGCTGGAACTTTGCTTCCTATCTTCGCTAAGAAGGTAATGGCAGCAACTACTGCAACGCTTATCGTGGCAATGTATTAATGGCTAGCAAAAAACTGGACCCAATGTTTGTTGGAATATCAGCAGGAGCTTTAACTAAACAACGCGCTGTTAGTGTTGGAAATGGCGCTACGTCTCAACTTGTAAGTTACTCTACGAATGGTTCATATCCTGCTGGAATCCAAACAAATGATTTTATCGTTTATTGCACTCATAGTTTAAGTGCAATAACCGCTCCTGCTGGATTTACAACTATTGCGTCTGGAACATTTAACACTACTAATAACTATTTGTTTGGCTACCGAGTAGCTCCAAGTGCATTAAGTGGAGCATTGTTAACTGGATTTGCAGATTTGATTGTTGTTCTACGAGGACCGGGAAATCTTGCGGGTGGGGTTGCTGCTGCTGACACGTCTGCTTGGACTTCTCTTTCAACAGCAAGTAACGATTTAAGCATTCTTGCTCTTGGCTATTCAAGCAATACAAATGCCACTATTGGAACAGGGTTTACAACTCAGCTTGCAGGAACTGGTCTTATACTTGCGACTAAAAACGCCCTAGAGCCAAGCGCAGGATTTACGTATACTGGATTTAGTAATACTGGAACCGCTAAAATTTGTTATTCTTTAGCAGTTTCAGCGCCAATAGTATAATTACTGTTTAGGAATGTACTAATGTTTATTGGTGTTTCAGCAGGATGTCTTAGTGAGCAACGCGCTGTCGGTGGTGGCGGTGTTGGTGGTGCTACTGCGCAGCTTGTTGGATATTCAACTACTGGCTCATACCCTGCTGGTGTTCAAAATGGAGATTTTATCGCGTATTGTACGCATAGTCTCACTGCGATAACTCCTCCTACTGGATTCACAACTATCTCCACCGGAACGTTCAACATTACTAATAACTACGCTTATGGTTGGCGAATAGCCCCCAGCGCGTTAAGTGGAGCATTGCTAACCGGATTTGCAGATTTGATTGTTGTTTTGCGTGGTCCAGCAAGCATTACTGGAGGATCTGCTGCTCCAGATAGCGGCACTTGGAATAGTTTATCAGCTCTTACAACCGGCTCCAGCATCCTTGCTCTTGGTTATTCTAGCGTCACAAACGCTACAATTGGAACAGGGTTTACTACCCAACTAGCTGGCACAGGATTAGTCCTTGCAACTAAAGATGCTACAGAGCCAACCACTGGGTTTACCTACACAGGATTCAGTAATACCGGAACTGCCAAAATATGCTATTCTTTGGCCGTTAAATAATAACTATGGTCAATATGTTTTTGACTCTTAAACTAGGACTAAAGAATGGCACAGATAGACTGGAATAACTTGATGAACGGACAGCAACAGCAGCGCAGACGATTTCATGGCGCTAATGTTAAGTTCTTCAATTCGTACAACGAGAATAAAGAAAAAAGCCTTCAAGCAGGTCGCGCTATTTTTGACGAAATACCTTCAATCTCTATTCAGTATCCAGGTGGAGATGAAACGGTTCGCAGGATTGAGCCACAAGACATACAAGACTATCCAGAAGATTACGCAGCTTTCAAAGCTGGTAGCGAGGTAGTAGTTAGCGGCACACCTCTTGCTGAATGGACTTTGATGAATGGATCAACTCTTCGTGAGTTGCAGCACCTTGGTTTTAAAACCGTAGAGCAGCTTGCTGATGCACACGATGAACTCAAGCGTAGACTTGGACCAACTGGTAAGTTTGTAAAGATGGCCAAAGATTGGCTTGATGCTGCAAACTCTTCTCAATTTAACGTAGTTGCTCTTAAACAGCAGCTTGAGCGTGAGCAGAAGAGAACAGCGAAGTTAGAAGAGCAGGTAGAGTTGTTATTGCAACGAGTAGAGGGCAACGAGGGCACAGACCTTCGTTCACGTCGAAAGGAGGTGATCCGATCTATCGAGGTTGAGGATGAGCTACTTGAAGAAGGTAGCCAAGATGAGGTTCTTGAGGAAGAGACAGCACCTAAACGCAGAGGCAGACCAAGGAAAGTATGAGTCTAGTAACCGCAGTTCAAAACGTAGCTAATGAGGCAGGGTATACCGTCGAAAGTGGCGTTGTAGCTTCAACCGAAACAACTACCAAGCAACTGCGGACTATTGCTAGTCGTATCAGCCATGACATGTCGGACCAGTATCCCTGGCCGCAATTGTATGCATCTGGTTCAATCACGTTGGTAGCTGGGCAGGCTAGTTATCCGCTGCCCGCTGCCTTTTCGTGGTACCATTATGAAACCTTCTGGAACAGCTCTACACGCTGGAGGATCTTGGGGCCTATGTCACCCCAGGAGTATGCAGAGATTCGCGGCTACGGTTTAAATACGACCGTTTATCAGCGTTTTCAGATTAGAGGACTAAGCAATAATGAATTGCTTATCTCGCCTACTCCATCAGCATCACAAAATGGAAATATAGTTATCTTTGAGTATATCGCAGATAGGTCTGTACGTCCTGCTACATGGGCAAGCGGCACTGTCTTTGCTGCTGGTGCTTATACATTTTATAACGGCAACTACTATCAAACTACATTAGGTGGAACTTCTGGGGTGACTACTCCAATACATACAAGCGGTTCTGCTTCAGATGGTGGAGTTACTTGGACTTACTACAATGGAGCATATAGCGAGTTTTTAGCTGATAGCGATGAAACTGTTCTGAATCAAAAGACTCTTGAGCAAGGTATGCTTGAGCGTTTTGCTGAGATTCATGGTCTTGATACTATTCAGCCGCGATACCTAGTTCAGATGAACGAGGATTATTCTAGACAGCAAGTAAGTAAGATTATCTACGCTGGAGGCCATACTCGTGCAGAGATGTTTGCACGTGCTGGAACAGCAGTATTTGGAACATGGACATAATATGGCACAGCAAATAGCACCACCAGCTAAAGGAATGACTGCAAGGGATTACTACAATCAGTTAACCAGCCAGGGTATGCGTCCGTATGATGCGTATAAAGCTGTTGAAGCTAGCTTTGGACCACCTCCAAGCCCACAGCAGCAAGCAGCAGACCAAGCAGCAGCAGATCAGAAAGCTGGACTAGCTCAAACTGGTGGCACTATTGGCGGATTGTTGCTTGGACAAGAAGCAGCACGTGGATTCCCCAATGTAGCTGGATTGTTTGGTAATGGTGCTGGCGCTGGTGCAGCTGAAATGCCTGGTGCATTAGGTGGAGAAGCTGCATTAGGTGGGACTGCTGGAGAGGTGGCAACTCCTACTCTTCTTGGAGCACAAACTACTGCGCCATTAGCTGGTGGTGCTGGTGCTGGTACATCTGGTTTTGCATTAGAAGGAATTGGTTCTGCTGGTAATTATTATTTACCTATAGCTGGAGCTGTTGGAATGACGGATCTCTTGGCAAAGAGAAGAAATAACAAAACTGGATATTTAGAAGGAGCAGCCTCTGGTGCTGCTATGGGAAGTTATTTTGGTCCATGGGGCGCAGCTATTGGCGCAGGTGTTGGACTTGGTGCCGCTGGATTATCTGGAGCATTTACTAGCGGAAAGTCTAAGCCTCAACAAAATAGAGACATGCTAAGAAAAGATTTGCAAGACGCTGGAATTGCAAATGACAACTTTGAAGTAACTCTTGCTAAAGGTGATAAATACAATATCGGCAAAGATGGCAAAGCAACATTAACCAATATTGATGGAAAAACTACCCGCAGAACTTGGGATGTTGATTGGGATAATCCATTAGCTAAATACGCTGTTGATAAAATAGATCCTCGCGTACGAAGTGTTTATAAAGATGGAAAAAATTTAGAGCAGTTTACTGGCATGTTAGTTAATGCTGCTACCAGCAACGCTAAAAATGAGAAAGAAGTTCAAGCTAACATTGATGCTATGCTTGGCAAATCAGGACTAGACAAAGGATCTGGCGCTACAATTTCGCCAAAAGCTCCAGCGCCAAATCCTCCAATGACAGGCCCAGAAGGATTCAGACAAGCAGAAATTCAACAACGACCAAAAAATATGTCTATCAGAGACATGCTAAATATCAACGCAAACAAATAAGGTAATTATGGCAAAAGGATCAGCACTCAAGGGAGCACTCGCAGCAATGCCAAAAGGTGGCAAAGTTACTTCTATGCCAGTTGGTAAGCCTAATCCAGCTACACAAGCTGTAACTGGCGCTATTCAGGGTGCTCAAGGAGTTGGGCTTCAGCGTCTGTCACCTGGCGTATATCGCAACCAACAGGGTGGCCTTGTAAACTCTAGTGGTGGATCGCTTCCAGGACAGCAGCCACAGCGTCCTTCTATGAATGTTCCACAGCCACATAGAATGCCAATGGGCCCAGGCAATCAAATGTCTGGAATTGCTGCTGGCGCTGCTGCTGGCATGGGTGCTGCTTTTGGTAACAAGCCATATATGTTTCCTAAACCTGAATTACCATTTGAACAGTATATGCATGGCAATCCAGGATTGATGTATGCGGGTGGATCTCCAAACTTCAATGAGATGACTGGACAATACGCTCCAGCTCAACAGCAAATGGGGCAATTAAAATATTCCCCTTATCAATTACAAGATCCACAGCAATACGCTGCATTGCTAGCTCAAAAGCAAGCATATGCACAACAAATGGGACAACGTCAGCCATATAACCAACAGCAGCAAGCACAGCAGCCACAACAAGGAATAGTAGCATCATCTCCTGGAACACCTAATAACGGAAATGTTTATTAATGATCACTAAACTTCAACGGCCAACAGCAGGATCCTATGCACAAGCTCCACAGAAAATTGGAGCTAGTATGGTATCTGCATTGCAGGCAAATCCAGCTCAACAAGAAGCCGCAAATCAACAAGCGGCAGGTGATCAGCCAGATAGTCAGACTGATAACCAACGAAAAGGATTTTTAGCAGTTGAAGCTCAGAATCAATCTGTACCACATACAATTCAGCAATCTCCTATGCAGCCAAGCAATGTTCCTGAAGGTCAAATGCAGACCACTGGAGCAGAGCAACAAGCATTGGAAATGAATGCTCCAATTAACGATCGAACACCTTGGGTGGATTCTGCTGGTCCTAATGCTTGGGCACAAACTCAAGCACCACCTCCTGAAATATCAAAGAGATTTGCAGGTGGGTATTTCAATCAGTGGCAGCCAGGTAATATATGGAATCAAGCTAAGAGCAATGCTGAATATCAAATGCCATTTAATGTTAATTTAAAGAGGTAATGTGAGCTTCCAGGGTTTTACAATGCCACCTCCATCGCTCGGTTTGGACCTCGTAAGTCCTATCGACAACATGGATCCAGCATCAGCATTGGAGTTAACTAACATCTTCCCTGGTGCTGGCGCTCCTACTGTACGCCTTGGATACACAACCTTTACAACTGGTGGCGCGACTATCCCAAGCACTCCTATTCGTTTCATGCATGAGTATTCATTGAAGGATACAACTGCTCAGTTAATAGCCGGAACTGATACAGCTCTATATTCTATTTCATCTACTGGAGTAGTTACAGATATTACTCGTGCTGCTGGTGCTTATAGTGCAGGTAGTTGGAACAAAGAGTTGTTTGCTGGGAATATATACCTTTGCAATGGAACAAACGAGCCACAGGTATACATAGGTATAGGAGGTACAGGAAAGGCAATTAACATCACTGGTACTGGAGTTACTGGAGGCAATACAACACTCGCACAGGTATCATCATATAGAGAGCGACTTTACTTCGCGCAGAAAAATACCATGCTGATGTGGTACGACAAAACCGTTAAGTCCACATTAGCCACTGGTAGTCCAGGAATGGCCTCTTATGACTTTCAATATATTTTCCGTCGTGGTGGTTATCTTTTATTTACTGGCTCTTACACAAATAATAAAGGTTTAGGAGCGCAGGATTATTTTATGGCTGTTTCGTCGGAAGGCGAAATAGTTATGTACACTGGAAATTCTCCAGACGATGCAAACTGGACACTAGTAGCTCATTTCATAATTGGAAAGCCACTTGGTCGCAAAGCATATGTAAGAGTCAACCAGGACGTTTGGATCATTACGCAACAGGGAGTCATTCCTGTATCTGCGTTGTTTGAAACAGATCCAGAGCAAGCAACAAATATAGTTAGCTTGAAAATAAATCCATTGATTACTCAGTATTCAACGCAAGCATCTTCTACAGAGTTATGGGGTGGATTCTTTTGGCCACAAGGAAGACGTGTTTATATTACTCTTCCTGATAGTGCATCATCTGCAACACTACTAGTATACGCAATTGATACCAAATCATGGACGCAGTTTGTGCTTTATAGTGGCGAACATGCTGTGGCATCGTGCAAGTTTCTTAATCTTCCTTTCTATGGCTCAAACACTGGAGCTATATATCAAGGCGAAACTGGCTATGCTGATGCTGTAACTGCAACAACATCACAATCAATAGCGTTCTCTTGTCGCACTGCGTTCTCATTCTATGGCGCTCGTGGCAATTATAAAGCGTTTAAGGATATACGTCCGCTGCTTAGGGGCAAACGTGGAGTTACGCTTAACCTTGGCTTAGATACAGACTTTAAACGTAGTTCAGTGCTTACTCAGGTTACTACTCCATCAGCAAAGTTTACTGCATGGGGTTCTAAATGGGGTAGTGATGGCGCTGCTCATACTGCTTATGTTTATCCTGGCGATGTTCCTCCAGTAGCTCCATCACCTGCAACAGTTACAGTTCCATCATACTTTGAGCCTTGGTCCGCAGATATAGAGTATATTTACGATCGTTATTCAGCGGCAGGACAAGGACATTGTGCAGCAATTAGAGTTGGTGGAAGCATTAAAAATTCATCGTTACAGTTTTTAGGGTTTGAAATAAGATACGACTTAGGTGCGCAGGTATAATTATGGTAGCAAAGAAAACAGCTAATAAGGGTGGTGCTCTTAAAACTAATCCGAGTGCTACTACATCCACAAATAATCCAGCAAATGGACTTAAACGCGTATCTCCTGGCGTATACCGTAACTCTCAGGGTCAGCTTACCAATTCATCTGGAAGACGTATTGATAGCCAAGGACGCCCTATAAAAGGAACAGGGTCAAACAAGAATCCTAAAGCACCAGCAGGACCCGCAACACCTCCAACAGATGCACAACGATTCGCAGGATTGACACCCGAGCAGCAAGGCAATGAGATGGGTGATGTATCTGGTAACTTTGGAATAAATATTCTTAATAGAGCTGGGCAGTTTGATCCAAATAATCCTTGGGCAAATATACAGCAGCAGGGCTTTACAGACCAGATGAGCGCAGCTCGTCAAAGCGTCATGGATGAGTTTAATCGAACGATGGAACCAGAGTTCCAACGTCAAAACGAAGAGTTTCAACAGCGCATGGCAGATCAGGGTATAGATCCTAATAGTGGTGCATATCAAGGACAGGCCCGAGCTATTGCAGAATCACAAAACAATGCTCGTAATCAAGCGCGTGCTCAAGCCTTTCAACTTGGTTCGCAATATCAACAGCAGGGATATGATCAGTTTATGGGTGGCCAAAAGCTACCATTTGAACAGTATGCTGCTACTTCTGATATGTGGAAAGTTCCATATGCTACACAGATGGATGCTCTTCAAGCTGAAAAGAATCGCCAAGCGCAAATTCAACAGCAAAAAATTTCATCTGGTGCAACTATTGGCGCAGCTAACATCAATGCTAAAGCTCAACTTGATGCACAAGCTATGCAGAATATGAACCAATACAATCAACCACAAAAACAAAATCCTTGGAGTGCTGCTGCTCAAGGGGTTGGAACTGGAGTTGGTATTGGTGCAACTAATCAACTTTTGAAATAAGGATAACTATGGCCACACCTACACTTGCCGATGCACTTAGTGGTTTGCGCATAACTGGCGCAGAGAATCCTTATGGCATGAGCCTTATTGCGCTTAATCAAGCAGCACCAAATCTGTACAATCCATACGGTAAGCCTGCTGGAAACTTTGGTATTGCTCTCGGTCAGGCATTGCTTTCTGGATTACTTGGCTATCAGGCTAGAAAGCAAGCTACGGAAGAATCTTTACAAGCTACAGACCTTGCTAGTCAGCTGCTTGCTAAACCAGCAGCAGAGCGAACTGCATTCTTACAAGGATTGGCACAGCAGGACACTCCAACAAATGTGATGAGTCGGTTGACTGAGATTAATCCAATTCTTTTACAGCAAGAAATTGCGGCAAAAGCTGAAAAAGCAGCAGAGGATAAAAAGTTTAAAAATGAATTAACCATTGCAGGTATAAAAGAAGGATTACTAACACCAGAAGACTATCAAACAATGATTGGAGTTACTCCAAAAGCTAAACCAGTTGATACGTCTATTGGTAGACCTGTAGAACCAAAGCTATTTGAAGGCGAAACGCTTGATGAGAAGCGGAATAGATATATTCAGCAAGGCAAGCAAATGGGCATGACTGCTAATAAGGCATCTGATGATGCTGATAGAAGATTAGCAGTAGAAAAACAGGCTAATAAAGCAGTAGAAACTAAGATTCAAGATGCGAGAGCAAAAGCTACTACCGTTTCAAATCTTGCTGCTGTTGCAACTGAAGGTGTTGCTGGTGCTGGCTCTACTGGTGGACCTGCTCTTTATGCTGGCGGTCGTGATTTAGCATCATCATTATATCAATATCTTCCAACGGAAGGTGGAAGGACTGAAGCACAACAACGCGCTTCTACTCGTGTACTAGATTCTATTAGGCCTGAAATAGTAAAAGCAGGTCGTTCGCCTGGCGCTGTAACTGACTTTGAGAACAAGCTTCTTATTGGAGCCGGCCCTTCTAGTGATAAAACTCCAGAAGAAAATAAAGCTCTTATCAAAGGAATGGAAACTAGAGCGCAGCTAGACAGTGACTATGCTGATTTCCTTGAAACATATCTAAACCAAAAAGGAACCTCTATTGGGGCAGATAAGTTATGGAATGAATACAAAAAGAATGAAGTATTCAAAGGTGGCACTTACAATCCAGATAGAACTTCATGGGTAGAATACCTTGGAGCAAAAAGAGGCATTGTTCCACCAACTGATACTAGTGCAGAAAAAGCGGCTTTAATTGCAGAGATAAAAGCAGCGATAGCAGCAAAGCAAGGTAAGTAATATGGCAGATTTAGAGAACTTATCAGTTGAAGAATTACGCTCGATGCGCGATTCAATTAAAGGTTCTCCTGCTTTAGTTCCTGCATTGCCTGTAGCAAAGTCACCATTAGAAACATTGGCGACTACCTCACCATCAGATTTGAATTGGCGTGGCGCTGCTGAAACTGCCACTGGTGGCCTTTTAAACATTGGTAGTGGCTTAACACTTGGCGCAATGCCTAAGATTGTAGCAGGTGGCAACGCGTTAATTGATGCCTTACTAGGTCAACAATCTATTAGCGATGCCTATACCAATAGACTCGCTCAAGTCAGAGCATTGGAAGGAGCATATAAACAAGCGGCTGCTCCTGCGTCTATTGCTGGAGTGCCATTAACTGAGATTGGTGGTTCATTGTTGATGCCTATTCCTGGCGGAAAGATAGCAGGAACCGCAGAAGAGCTTGCAGCATCAGCGCCAGTGCGAGAAGCAGTAAAAAGCATAGCAAAGCAAGCTGGCGTTGGTGCTGGATTAACTGGTGGTCAAACACTTATATCAAGCGATAAGCCAATAGAGCAGCGTTTACAGGATGCTGCTTCTGCTGCTGGCATTGGAGCTTTGTTTGGTGGAACACTTGGCGCTGGTGTAGAAGCTGTAAAAGCTGTGCCAACGCTTGCTAGTGCATTGACTGAGTATGGCAAGGGATTACAACGTAGTTCGTTAGGCCTTCGCGCAAGCGATTATGCCAAAAAGCGCAATAACAGATTATTACAAGCAGTAGAAAGTGAAAATCCTACTATAGAGACTTTGCCAACTGATTATCAAACTCAAGTTGGAGTAAGTGCTGATAATTTAATTAAAAACAATGTACTTGGGGATACTCGAAATCCTGAAAAACTTCACTCAAATTTGATTGCTGAAAAAAGCAATATAGAGCAAAAACTTCAATCAACGTTAGAAAGCGCACAAAAAGAAGTTGGTCCTGTTCCATTGCCAGACACTAGCAAAACAATGCAATACATCATTGATAATGTTGATGTTGCTGATGAAGGGAAATACCTAAATAAACTTCTAGAAAAACTAGATACGTTAAAGCAAAAAGGAAATGGTTCATTAACATTTCTTAATGAGCAAAAACGTAAACTAGCAAATGAATGGAAAAAAGATCCAAATTTAGATTCAAATTTCTGGAGAAGTTTATATCTTGATTATAAAAATCATATAGAAAAATACGCTCCAGAAGTTAAACAGCTAAACAAGCAAAAACAAGATTTGCTTGTTGTTGAACCAGTTTTGGAAAGAAACAAACGACTTGCTGAAGCTGTTACTACGCCTCAAAAGATAACCAAAGCTTTGTTCTATACAACTGGCGGTCTTGGACTTCCTGCTGCAATCGCTGGTGGTATTCCTACTACTGCATTAGCTCTTGGATTAGCAGCGTTGGGAACTAAGACTGGTCAAAACATTACTGGTAAATTAGCAGAAAAAGCTGGACAAGCTGGAGCTGGAGTTACTGGTGCTGGCACTCAATCACTTGCAAATGCGTTGCAGCGAGTGATTCCATCTTTAACAGCACAGGAACCTTCACAGCAGAGTTTTCCAACCTCAATACAAGTTAAGCCAGACTACAATTCAATGAGTCTTGAAGACCTTCAAGGAATGTTGAGCCAATTAGAAGGAACGACAGAAGCTCCACAAAAACAAGATATTAATGCTGTAATCTCATCAACAGCACAAGAGCATGGAGTTCCTGAAAGTCTGGTTAAAGCTGTAATGCATATTGAATCTGGTGGAAATCAAAAAGCTATCAGCAAAGCTGGAGCTATTGGAAGAATGCAGCTTATGCCAGCAACTGCAAAAGCTCTGGGCGTTGATCCATACAGTGAAGTTGGAAACGTAGTTGGAGGAGTTAAGTTTCTAGGACAACTCTATAGTAAATATGAAGATCCCAAGTTGGTTCTAGCTGCTTACAACATGGGAGAGACAAAACTTGATCGTGCAATCGCTAAGACTTCTGCAAAAGGATTAACTCCAACTTGGAATAACATTATTGAAAATGTTTATATTCCAGCAGAAACAAGAAAGTACGTACCAAAAGGAATCACTAAATTTAATCAATTAGAGGCATAATATGGCATGGAGCGGGGGGACATACCGAAAAAGTAATTACAGCACTAACGGCTGGACTGGCGACGCTTCGCTAGGTATTGGCATTGAAGCTGGTCGTCATGACACGCAAGACGATGACTTCATGAACGGCATCAACTCGTGCTTAAACAAAGATGGTAGTAACGCTGCTACTGGTAACTTAAACATTGGTAGCAATAGATTAACTAACGTTGCTGCTGGAACTGCTCGTACTGATGCAGCACAAGTTGGACAAGTTCAGGATGGTTCATATATTTGGCTTGGAACAACTGCTGGTACTGCAACGGCACAAACTGCGACAGCAACTCCTGCCATCACCGCATATACGGCGGGTCAAAAGTTTCAGATGCTGGTCGGTGCTGGACTATCAAGCACCGGAAGCGTTCCAACAGGGCACACGATCGCTATAAATGGACTAGCTGCAAAGCAAATAGTAAGTGCAGACGGGTTAAATAGTTCTCCTACTGCCGGAACATGGGTTGCTGGAGCGCTACTAGAGTTAGTTTACGATGGGACCTATTTCAGAATCACAAATAGCGCGGCGGGCTGGCAAGATTATACGGTTACAACATCAAATTTTACTGGAGTTGCTCCAAATGTAATTTCCTCAATAACCACAGTGGAGGTCTCGCGATATATAAAAATTGGAAAGATCATTACTTGGGAATTGGGTATACAATTTAATCTGGGAACAGGTGGCGGCCAGCTTCTTAACATTGTGCCACCAGTTAATGCGGGCGCTTCAATATCAGCAACAAACTGTTTTTTTATTGGTACTTATTTTGCCGATGCGGGTGCTGGCACACTTGGAGCGTTTTATTTTACATCAGCAGGAAATATGCGATGTAGCAGAAATTTGCTTACCGCTCAAAATTGGGTAGCCGCAACGCTTTGTTACGTTCGCGGTGTAATCACATACGAGGCGGCTTAATATGAATTGGCAAAACACTTTACCAGTATGGGCAATTTCAGAAACGATAAGCGACGAGTTTATCATAATGTATATTAAAATATGGCGTAAAGCTGAATTAGCATCATGCGATTGGACACAGCTCCCAGACGTTGATTTAGCTAATAAATGGGATTGGGCAGTGTATCGCCAAGAACTGCGCGATTTGCCAGCTCAAGGAACAGACCCTAAGTTGTGGGTATTTCCGGTACCACCAACGTGAAACTAAAACTAGTACGAGTATCGGAATACAAGGACGCTACACTAGGCGTGTTGTGTCTCGATGCTCGTCCTATGTTTGTCACGCTAGAGGATCGCTGGTTCGATAACGAGAAGCAGATCAGTTGTATCCCTGCTGGTAAGTACAAAATTAAGATTCATAACTCTCCTAAGTTTGGCAGAGTGTTTCAGGTCTGTGATGTCCCAGGACGCAGCCAGATACTGATACACGCTGGTAACACCAAAGAAGATACGCATGGATGTATCTTGCTTGGCTTAATGTACGGAACGCTTGGAACAGAAACGGCAATACTTTCTAGCCGTGCTGCTTTTACTAATTTCATGACTGTTATGAACGATGTAAGTGAAGCGGAATTAGAAATCCATGACAGCTAGTGATGTAACAGAATTGCGCTATTGGTTGGATCTTCTTATCAAAGGAGCGATTGGAATTGTTATTTCGCTGGTTGGTATGGACTACCGTCAGGTTAAAAACTCTCTTAAAGAGTTAGAACAGAGCAAGTATCAGCTCACTATGCACGTTGAAGTTATGCAAAACGAGATGGTTACTATCAAAGACCGTTTGCAACGCATAGAAAACAAGATTGATAGGATACTTGAAAAATGAGAGTGCTGATTGTGCTATTGGCCTTTATAGCCTCTGCACAAGCTCAAGGCACAAGCTATATCGGGCTATGTAGTAAGTCCTGGCCCTGCGAGAAAACCCTCGCTACGTGGCATAAAACGCCTATAATCGTGGGATGGCTAGAGGACTCTTTTGGCAGTAGTTGCCAGTGTGCCGATACGATTTTAAGCCAGGATAAGTCTAAGACTATTCGAGTGCATTTAGCTAATGGCCCGTGTCTTAGAAATCGCAGATGTGAGCGGCACGATGTGTTCTACGGATACACGATAGTTTCAGCTAATAGAGCGGCAAAGATACCAAAGTCACGACTTAGAAAAAGGCTAGACGTATTAGCCACACGATTGAAGCAGCGGATTGAGCAGTCAAAAGGTCTGCTAACTTGTTACGTCTCACCTTGTTTAGAGTGTGATTTAAATGGACCTGCAAGAAAAGCTCTCATTAGTGCTGTATCTGCTATTTTGCCTAGCTGTGTCATCGTGGATAATCCTCTCAACTCGACCTGTATTGCAGGAACCGTCTGCGAACGACATGGAATTAATCCTAATCTTAAGCCACCTTGTATAGCTGATATGGACGGCACAGAGGCAAAAACTAGCCTTGACTTAGAAACATACTACGCCAAAACTAAGAGTTGCGATGTACGGTTTTATTGGACGTTTTGGATGAACTGCAATTCTGGAAGCTGGAAAACCCCAACTAGTAGGAATTGTAGTCATCCTGTTTCTAACTTTATAAATGCAGGGAATACAGCATGGAACTTGTTATCTTCTCAATAGTTCGACACTTGCTCACGCTTGTTGCAGGTAGCTTGCTTACCATTGGCATTAGCGAAGCTGATACACAGAATCTTGCACAAGCTGCAACGCCTGTTGTTTCTGGCGCTGTACTTTATGGTGTATCTCAAGTGCTTTCGCTCAAGAACGCTAAGAAGCGTTAGCCGCCAATTCTGTGACGTTTGTTGCGTAGTGAGCTTTCCTTTGTTGCCGCTTCAACACGCATAACGTTTGTGTTTTCTTTGATGTAATGCATCAAGCCCATAAACTGACCGCGTTCTTCAGCTTGGTTAAAATGTAGTTTGAACTGTTTTGATGCTTCTTTGCGGATGCTTGAAGCAGCACCATCACCATCTTCGTATAATTGATCTGCTAAATACGTTAAGTTGAAGTGCGCTGGTTCTTTGTCAAAGATAAACCATCGTAATCGATTAAACTCGTAAATAGCTTTTATCTGGAATTCGTTTTTACTGTTTGCGCTTAAATTGTCGTAACGTACTAATTGACCGCTACCGTTGCTTAGTAGTTTATCAAAGAAAAAGCAGTAATCTTTTAATGCTCGCTCTATTACAGCGAACCATAGGTTACGTTCTGGGGTTTCGTGAGAGACTGGTTCACCATCAAAGATTGGCATGTCTCGTTTCATAACCCATTTGCAAGATACTTGCTTATGATTTCGATTGCGTCATCAGCAGACCAGCAAATAACAGCGTAGTTACCAGCCGCATTAAGTTTTTTGAGAATGTCCATCTGCTCAGGACTCGCGCGGTTGGGTTTAACCTTCATCTCTATATAAAGAGCGTTGTATTTATCGTTCCCCACAGGCACGCAAATGTCAGGTATGCCCTTGGTAAGCCCTGCCCGTTTCATTGCAACACGACGCTGTATAGAGGCCTTACGCTCGTTTGGAATGGCGAAGGCTAATGCATAGCCTTTATGCACATGAGCCATAGCGCGGCAGTAGTCAAAGAAAGCAGTTTGTTCCTGCTCTTCAGGTCGTCGCTTAGGTTTGGTTTTGCCTGCAAAGAGTTTGAAACTCAATCATTGCCTCGCGTTCGTTTGGAATGTTTATCCCAAAACGTCTAATTACATCTCGATAAAAGTCTTTAGGACTTACTGAAACGATCAGTTCCGCGCTTTTACCTGCTGCCATAGTAACCAAGAACTTCCGTCTTCGGTAGTACTTTTCAGCAAGCTCGTCTTTTACAGCGTTTATAACTGCTTCTCTGGTGTGTTGTTTTACGTTTTGCAGGGCGTCAAATAGTTTGCGAAGTGCTGCACGATTATCGAATTCGTGTGAGATGTTGATAGGATGATATTCAACAAAGATACCGTTTACGTAAAAATCAACGATCTTGTTATAGCCTACGCCAACTTGAAAAGTTCGCCCGTTTTGTAGTTCAAAATCAGGTACATACTTTTCAAGCATTGCGCCACACGCATACTCGGAACGTGAGGCAAAACGTATAGGCTCATCGGGAATGTTGGGAAAAAGCAGCTCTTGGCGATGTTGACGTTTGTCCGGCTCAAGCATGAGCGCAGTTTACCTAGAGCCGCAAGCATAGGCACTAACTTACTTTTTCTTCTTTTTAGTTACGCCTTTGATAGTGCCCTTGTTCTCACTTGCGTAAAACACTTCGTCACCCTGCTTTTTGCCGTAAAATTTCTCCATCGCTGAGCGGATTTTAAGGCCTTTCTTATTCAGTGGCATCTAATTCGTCCTCTAATAATATGTTTGTGCCTATTGTTGGCCACATCCAGCTATTTAGACAAGCTATATAACCGGCTAAAAACGCATCATACTCTTTGCCATACGTGCCCAGCGGCATCGATTCAACATACTTCCTAGCTAAATCTTCCGCTGACATTATGCCCGTTCCATATATATTCCAGGACCACACAGCAAATTAACCTCTACTGCTTCACAGTGTAGAACCGTCTCCAAAATAACCTTTGCGAGTTGTTCTGGACTTGAGTTGTAATGAGTATCGACTAGCGCACGCAGGTCAGGCCTAGACTCATACTGATGTTTAAAATCAGTGGATTCTTGAATAGTTAAACGTACAGACCATTTGCCGTCTGTAATTGTGTGTAAGCTGTAAACTCTCATAGTGTTACCTCTATAAGCTCTTTAATTAAGTCAGATTGTGGGACTGCCCAGTAGGGATGCGTTAGTTTGTTGCCGTCTTTATCGGTATCAACCCAATAACGATCCTGTTTGCAATCTTTACCAAGTTTCCAACCAATTACTTCAGTGTTGGGATATATGCCGACTACAAAGTAAAACTTTGCGTCATCCTTATCCTTTAATCGTATCGGCATTTTAGCTTTTGGATTGGTGCTACTACGAACCTCTACGTTTACACCAACATCAGCTATGCCACGGTCTGGACTGCTCATATTGCAGTACATTCCTAATG
>Ga0114977_10000386_pt1 | contig 29857 bp, 29 predicted proteins | sample S_130805_MF_Meta_FD_87026 | JGI IMG/M metagenome (GOLD analysis project Ga0114977, IMG submission 87026) | Freshwater microbial communities from Lake Simoncouche, Canada to study carbon cycling - S_130805_MF_MetaG | ecosystem: Environmental > Aquatic > Freshwater > Lake | place: Lake...
AACCAGGACCGCACAGATACTTTTCTCTAGTCGGAGGCGGTTCGGTGTGCGTCGACTGTCGACCATCGGCATGTGCAACTCCGGCGCCTGAAACTTTAGATCTAATGGGCGCACTTTTGAGCAGCAACTGGGATGTCGCATCGGCAAGTGAGGGAAAATACCGTCGCGAGGCTAGTGGTTTAATCGCGGCGTATTTACAATGGCATCTAGAACGCGGCCTGCGTTCATTGCCAATGGTGGAGCGCGTATGACAATTCATATTCCTAATCATGTTGCCATTGTTATGGACGGCAACGGGCGATGGGCAAAGCAACGAGGATTAGCGCGTACAGCAGGACATGAAGCAGGGGAGGCCGCACTCTTTGATGTTGTTGGTGGTGCTATTGAATACGGCGTTAAAGAGATTAGCGCATACGCTTTTTCAACTGAAAATTGGCGTAGATCTCCTGAGGAAGTAAAGTTTTTGATGGGCTTTAATCGCGATGTAATAAGACGCAGACGTGATGAGATGAATGAGATGGGTGTGCGAGTGCGTTGGGTTGGCAGGCCAAAACGTTTATGGAGCAGCGTTATTAATGAACTAGAGGCTGCAGAAGAGTTAACGAAGAAGAATAAAGTTTTAACATTAAATATGTGCGTTAACTATGGAGGACGCTCTGAAATCGTTGATGCCGCCACAGAGCTCGCGCGTGATGTAAAACGCGGCAAAGTGAAGCCCGATTCAATTACTGAAAAAACCTTTGCTAAGTATTTAGATTCACCATCTATGAGCGATGTGGACTTGTTCTTACGGTCATCAGGGGAGCAGCGCACCAGTAACTTCTTACCGTGGCAGAGCGTCTATGCAGAGTTTGTTTTCATGGATATTCTATGGCCAGATGTCACGCGAAAAACTCTATGGAAAGCTATTGAGGAGTACTCATCGCGTGATCGACGTTTCGGTAAGGCTTAGCACTTAGAACAAAGGCCAAAGATTTCGGCAGTATGCCCCACGTCCCGAAATCCATGTTCTTGAGCAATTCCAGCTGCCCATTTTTCAACTGCCCCACCCTCTATTTCAACTGTGTCTCCACATCCTTTACAGACCAGGTGATGGTGGTGGGCACCACCACATAATCGGTAGATTGCTTCACCGTCATCGCGGCGCAAGACGTCGACTATTTTCTCACTCACCAACGATTGCAATGAACGGTAAACAGTGGTTAAACCAATGCTTTCACCTTCGCGCTGCATGAGTCTGTACACCTCTTGGGCACTTGCAAAACCGCCAGCGCGTTCGAGCGTGCTTAAGACTCTGGGATTAGATCGACTCACCCAATATTCCCGACTATAAGCCACATAGCAATTACTCCAATGACAGTTGCCAACATTGTCATTTTCGATGGATGACGTGAATGTGCCTCCGGCAATATATGTGAAGTAGCAAGGTAGATAACAAAGCCAGAAAACATTGCCAAGTACAGTGATAACGATGCATCACTTATTACGACATAGGTACCAAGAGCGGCACCGCTAACGCGCATCACTGCATCTAATCCCAAGAGCGCAATGGCTCGTTTAGTCCAATGTCCGCTCTTGATAAGTAGTGACACGGTATTTAATCCATCAGAGAATGCATGCGAAAGAATGGCGATAAAAACTGCAAAACCTAAGGCATTACTTATTTTGAAAGAGAGACCAAGGGCAACTCCATCTAGAAAAACATGTCCTCCCATGGCCAGTGCGCCAAGAGTGCCGGCAATGTTTGCTGAGTGGTCATGTTCGTGTCCGTAGTCAGACTCAGCTGGTTCGTGTGAACCAAAGACTTGTTCGGCAAAGTGAAGGGCGAGAAAACCCAGAACAAATGCAATGGCAACTACTCGAACATTGCCAAAAGTTGCAGTGTTGAGCTCAAAGACTTCAGGCAGCAGGTCAAAGGCGACTAGGCCAAGGAGCAGACCGGCTGAGAGTCCTAAAACAAGATGCAGCCGATCGCGAGAGCGGATAGCAAGGAAGCCACCTGCAGATGTAGCGATGGCGGTAAGAGCGGCAAGACCAATGGCGATATTCATGGCTGCACGCTAGCATAAATGAAAATGATTTTCATTATCATTACAAAAATCTATCTGCCCTATAGGCTCAATTCATGCTCGCAATCGCCAGGTTCTCGATTCCATTAGCCCAGGCGAGTGGATTTCGCCGCGAGCTTGAGGGAGTCAACGCTGTCTTGGCTGCGGCCGCCGGATATATCGATGGCCAGATCGGGCAAAACCTTGATGAGCCAACGTTGTGGGTCTTATCGACTCGGTGGGAGAACGTGGGCTCGTATCGCAGGGCGTTGAGTTCTAATCGAGCCAAGTTAGAGGCGATTCCGATTTTGGCCCGTGCAATCGATGAAGCTGGAGCGTACGAGTAAACTTTATACACGCAAAGTAACAATCGTTGCTTTTCGCCGACAGCCAGCCGGATGGAGAATATTGTGGCAACGGATCGTTTAGAAAATATCGTAGGTCTTGCAAAGCGACGTGGGTTTGTTTACCCGTCATCAGAAATCTACGGGGGACTTCGGGCATCATGGGATTACGGCCCATTAGGCGTTGAGTTAAAGAACAATGTTAAGCGCCAGTGGTGGAAGTCCATGGTCATGGGCCGCGAAGATGTAGTCGGTCTTGATTCATGTGTAATTTTAGCTAAAGAGGTCTGGGAAGCATCGGGCCACATTGCAACTTTTAGTGATCCACTCACCGAGTGCACGGCCTGCCATAAGCGCTATCGCGCAGATCATTTGATGGAGGCCTACGAGGCCAAACATAAAAAAGAGGCGGCTTCGCTGACTGAGATTAACTGTCCATCGTGCGGCAACAAAGGTCAGTTCACAGAGCCAAAACAATTTAGTGGAATGTTAAAGACTTATCTTGGACCGGTTGAAGACGAATCAGGTCTTGCATATTTGCGTCCAGAGACTGCACAAGGAATTTTTATTAACTTTGATCAAGTGATGACAACGTCGCGAAAGAAACCTCCATTTGGCATTGGTCAGATTGGAAAATCTTTCCGTAATGAAATTACTCCTGGAAACTTTATTTTCCGCACGCGTGAGTTTGAGCAGATGGAGATGGAGTTCTTCGTAGTCCCTGGTACCGATGAAGAGTGGCATCAATATTGGATTGATACACGCATGGCTTGGTATATCGATCTTGGGATTAATCCAGAGCGACTGCGACTTTTTGACCATCCACAAGAGAAGTTGTCGCATTATTCAAAGCGCACCGCAGATATTGAATATAAGTTTGAGTTTGCGGGTACTGAATGGGGCGAGCTTGAAGGTATTGCTAACCGCACAGATTTCGACTTAAAAGCCCACTCGGCCGCCTCTGGCAAGGACTTGTCCTACTTCGATCAAGAAAAGGGCGAACGGTGGACGCCATATGTCATCGAGCCAGCTGCAGGTGTAGATCGATGCACACTTACCTTCTTAATGGATGCCTTCTCTGAAGATGAGGCCCCTAATAGCAAGGGAGAAATGGAAAAGCGCGCAGTGCTAAAGCTTGATCATCGCTTAGCTCCAATAAAAGCGGCAGTGCTTCCACTATCTAGAAATGCTGATCTTTCACCCAAGGCTCGAGATCTTGCTGCACAACTGCGCAAGAACTGGAGTATTGATTTTGATGATGCCGGTGCAATTGGCCGTCGCTACCGACGTCAAGATGAGATCGGAACGCCGTACTGCATCACTATCGACTTTGAAACATTGGAAGATAATGCTGTAACTATTCGCGATCGCGACACAATGGCGCAAGAACGCATCGGCCTTGATCAGGTTGAAGCATGGCTAGCTCCACGTTTACTAGGTTGCTAAAACCACTTTTACTTCCACTAGCAAGCGGTGATCACTACGTTGATCCACCGGTTGTTCTTGCTCCCATGGCTGGAATCACCAATGCGCCATTTCGCACGTTATGCCGCGAACAAGGCGCAGGTTTATTTGTCTCTGAAATGGTGACTGCGCGCGCTTTAATTGAACGTCGTCCTGAAACGTTGCGCATGATTGTTCCAGGCAAAGATGAATGGCCTCGCTCTGTTCAGCTCTATAGCGTTGATCCAACAACAATGCGGGCTGCAGTAACGATGCTTGGAAAAGAAAACTTAGCCGACCACATCGATATGAACTTTGGATGTCCAGTTCCTAAAGTGACTCGCAAAGGCGGTGGCGCTGCCCTTCCATATAAGCGCCGACTTTTTTCTAACATTGTCCAAGCAGCCGTTGAGGCGGCAAAACCATTTGGAATTCCGGTCACAGTCAAGATGCGCATCGGTATCGATAGCGATCACCACACATATTTAGAGGCGGCTAAGTCGGCAGCTGATTTAGGTGTGGCTTGGGTGGCACTTCATGCGCGGACTGCAGCACAAATGTATGAGGGCAAGGCCGATTGGTCGGCGATTTCTAACCTGGTAGAGCATTTAAAGCCTGCGGGCGTACCCGTGTTGGGCAATGGAGATATCTGGTCTGGGCATGACGCAGTTCGAATGGTTGAACAAACTGGTTGTGCAGGCGTCGTGGTCGGTCGTGGATGTCTGGGGCGTCCATGGTTATTTGCCGATTTAGTTGCTGCGCTCAAAGGAAATGAAAAGGAGTTAACTCCTAACCTGCATCAGGTGCGCGAAGTTATGTTCCGCCACGCTAATCTCATCGTTGAATACTTAGAGTCTGAAGATCGCGGCATGCGCGACATGCGAAAACATATGGCCTGGTATTTGAAGGGTTTTCGAGTACCGCGAGAAATTCGACATGATCTAGGCATGGTTTCATCGTTAATTGAAATGCGTACATTGCTAGATCAATTAGAGGATCAACCATATCCAGTTGAGGTTGGCGATAAACCTCGTGGCCGTACTAGCCATGGTAGGCCACCGACATTGCCCGATGGTTGGCTCAACGATCCAGATGAGTTAGTTCATGTCGAATTAGAAGATGCGTTTTCGGGGGGATAGATGTTTCTATTTCGATGGATTCGGCGCACGCTGACCCTCATTATTGTCATTGCTTTAATCGCACCCGGGTATGCAGTTTCACAAGTCTGGCGCGCAGCTAATAATCCGGTCGTACGTCATGCCGATGTAATAGTTGTACTTGGGACTGCGCAATTAAACGGAAAACCAGGAGAAGCCCTTGAAGCACGCTTAATAGAAGCTGCGCGGATATTTGAATTAGGTTTAGCTCCATCAATTATCACAGTAGGTGCCGGCGCACCTGGTGATCGAACAACCGAGGCGGCATCTGGAAAATATTGGCTGCGCACTCAAGGAGTACCCTCAAAAAAGATTACTGCGATTGAAGAAGGCCGCGATACTTTAGTCAGCACTAAGGCATATGCAGCACTCATGAAAAAGCGAATGGTTAGCGATGTAATCATCGTGACCGATCCTTTTCACTGCAAGCGCGCAATGACAATGGCCAATGACCAAGGGATTGTTAGTACATGCTCGCCAGTTAAGAGCGGGCCAAATACGATTTCTAATTCGGGATATAAGTATTTATTACGCGAGGCTGGAGCTTATTTAGTCTATATAACCGTGGGCCGGCGTGGAGTTCAAGTCAGTGATCATTTACCCAACGCCGATATTCTCACTAAGGTTATGCCGTGACGTATAGTCAATTCGATCAAGAGCGCTTCTTAGATGAGCCAGCAAAGCGAGCTGGACGTACTGAGTTTATGCGCGATCGTGCACGAGTCATTCACTCTGCAGCGCTGCGTCGTCTAGCTGCCAAGACTCAAGTAGCAGTTCCATGGGAAAATGATTTTCAACGCACGCGCTTGTCACACTCATTGGAGTGCGCACAAATAGGCAGAGAGCTTGGCGAATCACTTGGAGCCGATCCTGATTTACAGGACACCGCGTGCTTGGCTCATGATTTAGGTCATCCACCTTTTGGCCACAATGGTGAAGAAGCCCTTGCTGAGATTGCTAAAGAGTATGGGGGCTTTGAAGGAAACGCGCAAAGCTTTAGGCTGCTGGTGCGCCTTGAAGCTAAGACCGTCGATAGCAAAGGAAAAAGTGTAGGTCTTAACTTAACGCGTGCATCATTAGACGCTGCAACTAAGTATCCATGGCCACGTGCGCAGAATCCACGCAAGTTTGGTGTCTATGACGATGATATGGAAATCTTTACCTGGATGCGTGAGGGTGCTCCAGTTGATAAGAAATGTATAGAAGCACAAATTATGGATTGGTCTGATGATTGCGCATACTCTGTGCATGATTTGGAGGATGCAATTTTTGTTGGACAGATTTCAGTGAAGAACTTCGAAAATGACATGGCCGATATCTATCGAGTAATGACTAATGATTATGCAAGTGATGCTAGCGAGGCCGAGGCAGTAAATGCGCACAAGCGATTGTCACAACTTTCAGCTTGGCCACAGTATTTCGATGGCACGCATCGATCCCTTGCCAGGCTAAAGGATTCAACGAGCCAGTTAATTGGCCGCTTTGTTTTAGCCGCAGAGCTTGAGACTAGAAAGATCCATGGCGATGGTCCACTTTCTCGTTATGGCGCAAATCTTGAAATTCCACGCGATCAGGTTGTCGAAGTAGATTTTCTCAAAGCCATAGCTGGGCACTACTTAATTAACGCGGCGCATTCTCAAGATCGCTATGCCAAGCAGCAAATTATCATCGCCGAACTTGTCGATATGTTGCGGGCTTGTGCACCACGAGAGTTAGATTCCATTTTTCTCAAGGCTTGGGATGAGGCTGGTGATGAAAGCGCACGTATGCGTGTGGTTATCGACCAAGTTGCAGCCCTTACAGACCCAGGTGCCTATGCCCTGCATACTCGCTTGAGCTCATCTCGGTAAGGTTGGGTTATGGCCGGACGTATACGTGATGAGGATGTTGCCTACATTCGCGATCGCGCACCTATCGATGAAATCGTCGGAGACTACGTTCAACTCAAGAACGCTGGCGGAGGTCAGAAAAAAGGTCTCTGCCCTTTTCACGATGAAAAATCACCTTCATTTCACGTAACACCCAGCAAGGGATATTTTCACTGCTTTGGTTGCCAGACAGGTGGCGACGTTATTGCTTTTTTGATGAAGATCGATCATCTAACTTTTGCCGAAACCGTAGAACGCTTGGCCGATCGATTGGGCTACACGCTTCGATATGAAGAAGGCGGCAGCAGCGGACCTGTTTTTTCAGCAGGTGCTAGATCACGATTAATCTCAGCTAATGCAGAGGCTGCGAAGTTTTATCAAGAACAACTTAACTCACCGGCTGCCCAACATGGCCGTGATTTATTAACTAAGCGCGGATTTGATAAAGCAGCATGTATGTCATTTGGAGTTGGCTTTGCTCCCGATGAATGGGATGCCCTGACTAAACATCTTCGCGCGCTAGGTTATTCAATCGATGAACTTGAAACTGCCGGACTTTCAAAGATGGGTCAACGTGGACCAATCGATAGATTCCGAAATCGCCTCACGTGGCCGATAAAAGATATTTCAGGGGATGTTGTTGGCTTTGGTGCACGTAAGTTGGCAAGTGATGAGGCCGATCAAGGGCCTAAATATCTCAATACTCCTGAGACTCCGATCTATAAAAAGAGTCAGGTTCTATATGGATTAGATGTTGCAAAGAAAGAGATTGCCAAGAAGCGTCAAGCCGTCATTGTTGAGGGATATACCGATGTTATGGCGGCGCAGTTAGCGGGAATCACAACTGCAGTTGCAACATGTGGCACGGCATTTGGCGCCGACCATATCCGTATCTTGCGCAGGCTATTGATGGATGATGATGCTTTTCGAGGCGAAGTGATTTTTACCTTTGATGGTGATGCTGCAGGACAAAAGGCAGCGCTTCGAGCTTTTAGCGAGGATCAAAAATTTGTTACTCAGACCTTTGTTGCAGTTGAACCTGACGGACTAGACCCATGCGATCTTCGTCAACAAAAAGGTGATTTAGCGCTGCGCGATTTAATTGCTCGACGCGTACCTCTTTTTGAGTTTGCAATTCGTAGCGAGCTTGCTCATCACAAACTTGATTCAGCTGAGGGACGCGTCAATGCCCTCAATGCCGCTGCGCCATTAGTTGCGCAGATTCGAGATAAATCTTTGCGCCCCGAATACACACGTTTGTTGGCAGGCTGGTTAGGCGTTGAAGTTGAAATCGTCTCAGCGGCTGTGGCTCAAGGAGTTAAAGGGCGCCCTCGTACTGAAGAGGTTCATGAAGCTAGCTCTGACGATAATAATTGGCGCCCAGATCCAAACGATGCGCGTTTAATATTAGAGCGAGAGGTATTGAAGTCTCGTTTGCAAGAGCCGGATCTTTTCGTTGGCACGTTATGGACAGATATTGAGGCCGATGCATTTACACATCCTGCATATCGCCAGATGCGAAAGACGATTGATGAAAATCCAACACTTACTCATGGTGGAATTACCGACGAGAAGATTGCAACGATATTTACCGAGTTAACAGTTGAACCGATTCGGGCAGATGGAAAGCCAACTGTGGCCTACATTGAGAGCATCGTTGCTAGGTTGAGAGAAGTGGCAATTTCACGTTCAATCGCGGCGCTAAAATCTAGTCTTCAACGTTTAAATCCTGTAGAAAATGAGATCGAATACAACGCGGCATTTACAGCGCTAGTGGCCTTGGAAAGTACCCGCCGTTCACTGCATGATTTAGCCCTAGGTGGGCTTTAAAAACTCTCAATTTTCCTAACTCTGGCCGCGTGCGCTAGAGTTTGCGCTCGTACTCATTGATCCCTGATAGCTCAATGGCAGAGCAGCCGGCTGTTAACCGGCAGGTTCTTGGTTCGAATCCAAGTCAGGGAGCTTTCACAACGTAATTCTCAGCAAGAGGCTTTATTATCTGAGCCATGATTCAAAGTTTTCTTCGAACTGCCACACATTCCTGGCGCAGCCAAGTATGGGCACTTCGCATAATGCGCCTGTGGCTCGGAGCAACATGGATATATGCAGGCTGGAATAAGGCCACAGATCCTGGGTTTTTAACTCGAGGCGCCTCTAGCTTTATTGGAACGCAGTTATCGGGATACTCCACGCAATCACCCATTGGATTCGCATTCAATAAAATGATTGAGCACGCAGTACCTGTGGGCATATTTGTAATGATCTCTGAGTTTGCAATTGGTTTGGCCACACTTTTGTGGGTTACTCCTACAGTTGCAGCCTTCGGTGGCTTTTCAATGTCAATGGGTCTCTGGCTTGCCAGCAGTTTTCACGCTCATCCCTATTTCTTGGCCAGTGATTCAGCATATGCAGTTCTTTGGCTTAGCTACTTACTTATGATTAGAAATAAACGAAAGGGTTTGTCAATGTCTTTTGAACGTCGAGGAGTACTGCGCATCGGGATCATCGCGGTGCTGGCCACAGCATTTGCAGGAGCGGGAAAAATCTTCACCCCTGCTGCAGTGCAGGAGAGTGCAGCGGCATCGGGAAAAACCAAGGTTGTAAAGCTCGCCTCGCTTAAGGTAGGGGCTACAAAGAAATTTGTTTTAGCAAATGGTGCACCTGCGATCTTGTTCCGTACCAAGACTGGCGTCTTTGCCTACTCTGCAATCTGTACACATCAGGGTTGCACCGTGAATTACTCCGCCTCATCTAAGACACTTAAGTGCCCTTGCCACGGCGCCGAGTTTGACCCACAGTCATCCGGAAAGCCAATTGCTGGTCCAGCTATTAACCCATTAGCCAAAGTCAAAGTCGCGGTTGAGGGGGCGTGGGTAATACTGGCGTAAGGTTGAAGAAAGAACTGGCGCTAAGATTTATCCATGGCCCTATTTCGTCTTAACATCGCTTTGCCAGATCGTCCTGGCTCACTTGGTTTGCTTGCATCTGCAATCGGAGCCGCCGGGGGAGATATTCGCGAGCTCGTAGTCTTAAAATCTGAGGATGGCCGCGGCTTTGACGATATTACGGTGGCCGTGCCGGGAAGTGATCCAACTGATTTACTGGAGATTCTTAACTCAATTGGTGGCGTAGAAGTTATATCTATAAACCCCGTTGCATAATCTCTGCACCTTGGCTTGGCAATGAAGTAAAAAATCGTGGTGCTTTAAACCCTGCACTTTTGAAGGCCGCCTCGACACTATGTATCGAATCTACGGAATCACTGGCCTTAATGAGAGCAATAGCGCTTCCACCAAAGCCACCACCGACCATGCGAGCTCCCAGTGCACCAGCAGAAATCGATGCATCTACTGCCACATTGAGTTCTGGACACGAAACGTCATAGTCATCACGAAGTGAAACGTGCGATGCGTTCAGCAATCTTCCTAGCTCTAGAAAATTCTTAGCTTCAAGTGCTGCAACTGCGCTGTGAACTCGAGCAATTTCAGTTACTGCATGGCGAGCACGAATAAACTCAACGTCGGTCAGTAGATCCTTTGATGCATTGAGTTGTTTTAGTGAAAGCTCACGCATCGATTGCACTGAAAGTTTAGCTACAACCAAATCACACGATTGTCTGCGCTTGGCATAGCCACCCTCGGTTAGTGAATGGTGTGCTTGAGTGTCGATAATGAGAAGTTCAAGTCCGCTGGATGCAACGTCAAATGAAATATTTCTAGAGGTCAGATCGCGGCAATCAAGTAAGAGCGCAAAGCCTGCCTGCGCCATCAATGAAACTGATTGATCCATAATTCCGCACGGTACGCCGACGTATTCATTTTCAGCCTTTTGTGTCAGGCGAGCAAGAGTTTGAAGATCAAAACCACATGAAAACAAGTGGTTGATCGCTGTAGCAACGCTGCACTCTAACGCTGCAGATGATGACAGGCCTGCGCCAAGTGGAACATGTCCGTCGATCATTACATCAAGGCCTTCTTTGACGCCCATCGCCCAGATAACGCCAAGTGCATATCGCTCCCACTCACCCTTGAGTCCGGGTTTAATATCATCCAAATTAACCGTAATTATTTTATTGCGGCGCTGAGCAGAAGCGATGCGCACTAAGCGGTCGGGCCTAATACTCATTGCAGCATAGGTGCGATCAGATATTGCAAAGGGAAGTACATATCCATCGCTGTAATCGATGTGCTCGCCAATTAAATTCACTCGGCCAGGAGCTGCAGCAATAATCTGGGGGCTGCGTCCAAAGGTATCGACGAATTTTCTATCTATGTGCGACATCACTGCGCCTATGAAAAAGAGGCCAAAGTATCGGCAACCATGTCATTGATTGCTCGAGTTGGAGACCAGCCAAGTTTTGTCTGTGCCTTTTTGATATCTGCAATTAGTACGGCTGGGTCTCCAGATCTACGCGGCGAATCAATAGTTGGAATCTCTTGTCCAGTTGCCATCGATGCTGCCGCTATTACCTGACGAACGGAATAGCCACCACCACTGCCAAGATTATAAATTTCGTGTACGCCATCGACGAGTGATGTAAGAGATTTAATATGTGCATCGATTAAGTCAATGACATGGACATAGTCCCTAATACATGTTCCATCGGCAGTTGGCCAATCCGTGCCGAAAATCTTCACTGGGTTAGCACGGGTACTGCGTAAAACATTTGGAATTAAATGTGTCTCTGGGTTGTGGCGTTCAGCTAGCCAACCGCGATCACATGCGAGTGCGCCGGCAACATTAAAGTAGCGAAGAGACACTGCTGCGATTCCTTGTTCAGCTGACTCCTGGTTAATCATGTGGTCAATGGCTAGCTTTGTTGCACCGTAAGGGTTTGTGGGATTAGTTGGAGCAGTTTCAAGGATTGGAACTACTTCTGGCTCGCCATATGTTGCAGCCGACGAAGAAAAGACAATCTTGCCTATCCCTGCTATCTGCATCTGATCAAGCAGATTACGCGTTCCACCGATGTTAACTGAGTTATACAGTTCTGGCTTTTCAACGGATTCACCAACTAATGATTTTCCTGCAAAGTGCATTACCGCATCTACACCTTGAAGTGCCTCGGCTAAATCAGTTGTATTGAGCAGTGAGCCTTGGATAAATCGAACGCCATCTGGCACGCAATCGGAGTGGCCCGTGCTGCAATCATCAAGAATTGAAATCTCATAACCCTGCTTCAGCAAAATTTCTACGGCAGTGGAGCCTATGAAGCCCGTACCACCAGTGACTAGAACGTGCATGATTACAGCTTAACCTCGCGCAGCTGGGCAGCTGATTGCTCTGGACGCATATCCATAATAAATGCACCCATTGCAGATTCAGAGCCTGCTAAATACTTTAACTTTCCTGGCGCACGGCGAACGCTTGTGATCTGCCAATGAAGGCGTAGGACATCACGACCAGTACGCACTGGAGCTTGGTGCCATGCAGCTATGTAGGCCATATCAATTCCAAATACTCCATCAAGGCGCTTCATTACTTCTAAGGCTATCTCTGGAAATGCTTCACGATCGGCATCAGTGAGACCAGTTAAATCGGCCACTGAGTTAAGGGGGGCTACGTGGATCTCAAATGGATACCGCGAAGCGTATGGAACAAATGCAATCCACCGATCATTTCGCGCAATGATGCGCTCATTTTCCCGAATTTCACGTGCTACAACTTCATCAAATAAAACTTTTCCATTGGACTCTTTATACTTTTTAGCAGCCGCTAACATCTTTTCAACGCGGGGTGGAAGATATGAGTAAGCATATATTTGTCCGTGTGGATGCGAAAGCGTGACACCGATTTCCTCACCACGATTCTCAAATGGAGCGATGTGTTCGATGAAAGTCTCACGTGATAACTCTTCTGTGCGATCGATCCACGCCTCAAGCAAAATTCGAACTCGTTTGGCAGTTAAATCCTTAAATGATTTTCCATGGTCTGCCGTAAAACATATAACCTCACATTTTCCAGCCGCAGTTCCCAAATCAGTATCTGGACCCACTTGATCTGGAAGTGCCCAATCTCCACTCGGAGGACGCAAAGAGGGTGAGCGATTATCAAAGACCACGACTTCAAAATCTGATTCGGGGACTTCTGTCAAAAGCTCCCCGGTAGTTGGGCACAATGGGCACAACTCTTTAGGGGGTAAAAAAATTCGACCTTGACGGTGGGCTGCCATAGCTACCCACTCATTGACCAAAGGATCTAATCGCAGTTCACCGATATCAGGCTGAACCTCAACTGGGCGCATGTCTGGTGCGTTTCGAGTTTGACCGGCAGTGTCGTAGTAGCGAATCGTGCGCCCATCGGCCATCTCGCGATTGTTGCGCGTGATGCCACCGGATAGTTTTTTACTCTGCGCCATAGTGTCGTTACTCTACCTTTGTGAGCAAGCAATCTGCACTTTTGAGCGTCGAAACCTCCTCGTTGCTCATTGAAGTTGTCGCCGGGGCCGTGGTGATTCGTCATTGGGGAGCATCTCTTGCTGGCGACTTAACAGAGATAGCGCTAGCTAGTACTTCTTCGATTAGTAATAGTTCCTGGGATCTAGCCCAATTTCCTGGAATCATGCGCGAGAGTTCGCGCGGTTTCTTAGGGCGACCAACGGTATCGGGGCATCGAAATGGCACCGCCTGGTCAACAAAGTTTGACGTTACCGACTTTCACCATATTGAAAGACACTGCGCAGTTACTCTTCGCGATTTTCATGCAGAGCTAGAGGTACTTCTAACTTTTGATATGGATAGCTTTGGTGTCATTACACAAAGAGCAACGTTAAAAAATATTGGTGATAGCGATTACTGTCTCAATGAATATATTCACTGGCTACCACTGCCTTCAGAAGCGACCCAAAGTTTAGATTTTGCAGGTCGCTGGTCAAATGAACGTCAACCACAACGCGCCAATATTTCAGTGGGCACATGGGTGCGTGAATCTCGTGAGGGACGCAGCGGGCACAATTTCTCCATCGCCAATATCGCTCTTTGCGCCGGCACAACTTTTCAATCGGGTAGTGCCTGGGCAACGAGCATCGCTTGGAGTGGAAATTCACACTACTTGATTGAACGTAACTTTGATGGAGCGCAAGCAACCGGTGCCGGCGAACTTTTACTGCCAGGTGAAGTCGTATTAGCTGCCGGTGAAAGTTATGAGGCGCCACATTTAGTCTCGGTATTTTCTACACAAGGGTTAGATGGAATCAGCGCGGCATATCACCAGCATATTCGCGCGCGTTCAATGCATCCTAAGCGTGCCCGTCCCTTAACACTTAATATGTGGGAGGCGCTCTATTTTGCGCATGATGAGCAGAAGATAAAGGCTTTAGTCGATGTCGCCGCAGAAATTGGTGTTGAGCGCGTAGTTCTAGATGATGGTTGGTTTCATTCAAGGCGCGATGATCGAGCGGGCCTGGGGGACTGGGTCATTGATACAGATGTATGGCCACAAGGTTTATCCCCGATTATTAGTTATATAAAGGCTGCAGGAATTGAGTTTGGCCTGTGGTTTGAGGGCGAGATGGTTAATCAGGATTCAGATCTTTATCGCGCCCATCCTGAGTGGATCTTGCATGAGGGTGATCGAACTCCACCGCTATGGCGCCATCAACTGGTTCTAGATTTAGGTCATGAAGGCGCCTACAACCATGTTCTTGAGCAGACGTCATCAATTCTGGCAGCACATGAGATTGCATATATTAAATGGGATCACAACCGCGTCTTAGTCGATGCTGGTCATTTAGGTCATGCCGGCGTACGTCGCCAGACGCAAGCAATTTATAGATTATTTACCGAGCTCAAAGCCCGACATACAGGGTTAGAGATTGAATCCTGTGCATCAGGTGGCGCACGAATTGATTTGGGAGTAATCGATTACGTCGATCGATTCTGGACAAGTGATAACAACGATGCACTTGAACGCCAGAGTATCCAACGGTGGACATCACAAGTAATTCCACCCGAAATGCTTGGTACGCATATTGGCCCAACGCATGGACATCAAACAGGTCGCACGCTTGAACTTTCGATGCGGGCGATAACCGCACTCTTTGGCCATGCCGGAATCGAATGGGACATTACACAAGCAACATCAGATGAACGTGGGCACTTAAAAAAGTGGGCCGCTTATTACAAAGACAATCGCGCACTTTTACATAACGGAAAATCGATTCGCGTTGATTACCCTGATGATCATGGTTATTTATATGGTGTGACTTCACACGATAAAAAGCGAGCAATCTTTGCCTACGTGCAGTTAACACCAACCGGTGTGATTCATCCAGCAGCGTTGAAGTTTCCTGGATTAGATCTAGCTGCGACATATGCAGTTAAAGCTGTTTTTCCTGCAGGTGCACCGCGCTACATGCTTATTTCACCACCGAAGTGGATGGATGGAGTACATCTGTCAGGTGCAGCACTTGCCCACGTTGGCCTAAGCGCGCCGATTCTTGCACCGGCAAACGCCTTCTTGATTGAGATTACTGCGCTTTAATCGACCCAGTTCAAAGTTCTTTCAACTGCTTTTTTCCATTGCGCATAGCCTGACGCACGTGTTTCTACGCTGCTGGTAGGTACCCACCTGCGCGATTCTTGCCACTGAGATCGAAGCTCATCTGTTGATGACCAGAAATTAACTGCAAGGCCTGCTGCGTAGGCTGCGCCAAGGGCTGTAGTTTCAGGAACAAGCGGGCGTGAAATATCAATTCCCATAATGTCGGCCTGCATCTGCATGCATAAAGAGTTTGCAGTGATTCCACCATCAACGCGCATCTCGGTCATTGGCACGCCACTGTCGGCGACCATTGCATCCATGACATCGCGTGTTTGATAGCAGATTGCTTCAAGTGCTGCTCTGGCCAGATGGGCCTTTGTTGCAGCACGAGTTAAGCCAACTATCGCTCCTCGAGCATCACTGCGCCAATACGGTGCAAATAGTCCAGAAAATGCTGGCACAAAATAAACCCCTGCAGTATCGCTGACGGTAGAGGCTAGATTTTCAGTTTCGGCGGCTTGAGTAATGATTCCCAGTTGATCGCGCAGCCACTGGATTGCAGAGCCCGTTACTGCCACAGATCCTTCAAGTGCATAGTGCGCAGGCTGATCGCCGAATTTAAAGCAGACCGTTGTTAATAATCCGTTTTTGGATCTAACTATTTCTGTTCCTGTATTGAGTAAAGCAAAGTTTCCAGTTCCATACGTTGTCTTTGATTCACCGCGCTTAAAGCAGACTTGACCGACCATGGCAGCTTGCTGATCACCTAAGATCGCAGCGATAGGAACCGCGCTACCAAATGGACCATGAGGATTGGTGTGTGCATAGATTTGCGATGAAGATTTAATCTGTGGAAGCGAACTCGCAGGAACGTCGAATATTTCTAGGAGTTCACTGTCCCAGTTCAAAGTTTCAAGATTCATCAATAATGTACGACTAGCATTCGTCACATCGGTAACGTGTACTCCACCCTGGACCCCGCCAGATAAGTTCCACAAAAGCCACGAGTCAATGGTTCCAAAGCGCGCGTTGGGCGAGGTTGCCGCCGGGACATTCTTAATCAGCCAGTTGATCTTGCTTCCAGAAAAATACGGCGCAATAGTGAGGCCAGTTTTGAAACGAATGCTCTCTTTTTCCGCAGCAGTTAAGGTGTTCAGAAAATCGGATGTACGTGTGTCCTGCCACACAATGGCATGAGACAGTGGTCGCCCTGTCGTTACATCCCAGACCACCGTAGTTTCACGTTGGTTTGTAATACCAATTGCCGCTAAATCTGAGCCTAAAATATTGGCTTGTTTGAGCGCACCAGCGATAACTTCTTGCGTGCGATCCCAAATCTCGCTGGCATCGTGCTCTACCCAACCGGCTTGGGGCAGAATCTGGCGATGCTCTAACTGATGTTGACCAACAACTTTTCCGGCATGGTCAAAGATCATAAAACGGGTACTACTGGTTCCTTGGTCCAAACTGCCGATGTAGGTCACGTAATGCAATCCCTTTCCAAGGTGAGTTAGGCTTAACTCTACAAAGGCCGTAATGGAGATGCAACGCATATGTTTTTATCCCAGTTAAACCCAGAGCAGCGTCACAGCGCCATCGCCGATTTGAGCAGCGAAAACTTTGATGTGCTGGTTATCGGCGGGGGAGTCACTGGAGTAGGCGCGGCCTTAGATGCCGCCTCGCGTGGGTTAAAGGTTGCATTGATTGAGTCACAGGATATTGCTGCAGGTACTTCTAGTCGCTCCAGTAAGTTGATTCATGGTGGATTGCGATATCTAGAACAGTATGACTTTAAATTAGTGCGTGAAGCTTTGCACGAGAGAGAGCTCTTAGTCTCAACACTGTGCCCACATTTGGTAAAGCCAGTTGGCTTTCTTTTTCCACTGACTGAAAAGTTTAAAGAGCGTACATACGTTGGTGCAGGTCTTGCACTCTACGATGCATTACGCGGATTTCAACGTGCGCTGCCGTGGCATAAACACATTAGCCAAAAACAGATTAATGAGATTGCACCGTCTCTGCGCCCCGATATTATTTTAGGTGCAATAAAATACTTTGATGCACAAGTAGATGATGCCAGACACACTCTCTCAGTTGCACGCACTGCAGCACGACACGGCGCCGTAATCGCTACTCGGGTACGTGCAGAGTCCTTGATTCGAGATGGTAAGAGAGTTGTTGGCGTCAAAGCTAAAGACTTAGTAACTGGAAAAGGGATTTCGATAAATGCCACGGTAACGGTTATGTGTGCGGGAATCTGGAGCGATGAACTGCACGAGAAGTTTGAACTCACGGCAGGCTACGGCGTAACAATGAGTAAGGGCGTCCACATTGTTTTGCCAGGATCTGCCATTAAATCAAATGCCGGAATAATTCTTAAAACCCCAGTGTCAGTTCTCTTCTTGATTCCATGGGGAGATAAATGGATTGTTGGCACAACCGATACTCCATACGCCGGTGATCGAGCCGAACCTTTTGCAAGCCGAGAGGATGTTCAATATATTCTTGATCAGGCCAATCGAGTTTTGACACCAGAGCTTAAAACTGAAGAGATTATTGGGGTCTATGCGGGTCTGCGCCCACTGGTTGCCAATAAGAAAGGCTCAGCGACAACGAAGCTTTCACGTGAACACACCGTTGACCGTCCGGCACCAGGATTCGTAAGTATTGCCGGTGGCAAATACACCACGTATCGCATCATGGGAAGAGATGTTATTGATCTTGCAGTTAATGAACTGCGCAAATTGTCTCCTGAATCAGTAACGGAAAAACTGCCCTTAGTTGGAGCCGATGGCTATTTTGCACTGGTTCAACAAAGTGAGCGTATTGCCGAAGAAAGTGGTCTTGATTTAGAGACCGTTACGCATCTACTTAACCGTTATGGATCGATGATTAGCGAGATTCTGGATCTGATTAGCAGCCAACCTGCGCTTGCAAAGAAGTTACATAAAGATCTTCCATATATCAAGGCAGAAATCTATTACGCCGCAAGTCATGAGGGTGCACGCAGTGTTGATGACGTTATTTCCCGCCGTACCAGAATCGCCTTCGAAGCGATAAATCGCGGTGTAGATCTAGCCGGCGATGTTGCTGGCCTTATTGCTCCAGTGCTTGGTTGGTCTGCAAAAGAGCGCAGAGAGTCGATTGCGGCGTACGAAGATTTAGTGGAGCGTGAAATTGCTGCATTAGATGAATTACTGTTGAATGAGGCAAGAGTTAGTTCTTAATCTGGTTAGCGCATCCATCGATTGAGGGTTTTGGGGTTGCCTTAACTGTAGATGTTGGCGTTGGTGTTGGTGTTGGTCCTTGCAGCAGGGTAAAAATTACCGGTGCAGAACTTTGCGCATGAGTGAGAGATACATCTGTGAATACAACTTTTCCAGTATAGGTTCCAGCGGCAAGGCCTTTAATGGCCAATGTCCATGCACCACTGGTTTCTCGCAACACAGTTTGGGTTGGCTTAATACTCGGTGAATTAATTGGATCAAAAACTAATTTCACGCTGCCCGTAACTACAGGAGTTGTATCAGGGCGCACGACAGTAACGTTAAAGGTAACTAATTTATTGGTTGTAGATGCAGATACCCTGTTGACAGTTAAAGTACTTGGCTCATTTACAGGCATCACATCAATGGGAGCAGGCAACCAACTTCCTTGAACAAGCTCTAAGAATGCGCTTGCGGTGCCTCTGAAGAGATTGAGATCTAATCGAGAGCCAGGCACACCATACTTTGGTGCAATTCCACATGATGTGTACTGCCATATGGTCCACTGGGAATCGCAGTTGGCTCCAGTCCACGAATGCACATAGCAGCCGCTGGCTTTAAGGCCCGGTTGATTAAGTGGATTTGATGGATCTATGGCGTACTGAGCTAACCACAGTGGGTACTGCGCCAACTCGGCGTTTCGATTCATCGAGCTCTCAAGAAAGTTTGAGTACGAATACAGCATTGGAACTTTGCCGGTCTTGTCTTTTAGGATTCGTAAGAAAGTTGTGGCCCACAAAGTTACTGCACTGCGCGTTGCATACTTTTGGCACGCTCCAGATGTTGAAAGTCGAACACACTTATTCTCAAGATCTAATGCATAGGGCAGGTCACGTTGGGTATAGCCACCAATAGATGCCAGTCGCCAAATAGCCTTTTGAGCTTGCGCAGTGGCATCTTGCACTATTGCATCATTATCAATGACATCGGGCAAGATTGCATAGTGGTAAAAGCCAGTGTAAATACCCACAGCTTGGGCTGCGCTATGGTCCATCACTAGATACTTCAGTGACAACCGATCTGCATCTTCGCGAGTATCAGAGGCTTTAATCATTACAAATCGAATGCCAGCCTCGTACATTGTTGCAAAATCGATTGCTTTATCATTTGGATGTTGCCAACGACTAATATCGGCGCCATGGATTCGACCGCCCGTTCCAAATGCGGTTATCAACAGCGCTGGATCAGCCTGTGAAACTTCGGGAATTTGTTTAATAGTAATAGTGCGAGTTGGGGAGTAAATCTTTTTGCCGCCGACGATGGCGTGTGCACGATATTGAACCAGTGAATCTAAGGCCGTTGCTAACGCCTCAACCTTCCATGTGCCGGCTTTAGCAGTTTTACCCTTAAATCTCGTCTGTTTCCATGAACTACTGGTGTTGATATCGAGATAGACATTGATGCCAGATTTAGCTGGTGTGAGCGTGCCGTAAAAAGTTATGAGGGCTTCAGAGGCAGATGGCGTCTGTTTGAGCGATAGAGAAAGTTGGGAGGTTGCCGCCGATGTCGAAGGTAGTTCGATCAGAGACAGGGCCAGCGCTACGGCAATGATGAAATATCTAAATTTCATATCTCTATGATTTCGACATCGATATGCAGACACTCTTTGATGGCTGCAGTTAAGAGGAGATGTTGTTTGCGGCGAGTCTGGGAGTATTCATGGGCTGCTCCGAGTTTTCGGCTATCAGAGAAATCTAAAGTTAAAACTTTGCCGTCGAAGGCGGCCAAGCGTGCATCAAAAAAGGCAAGCCATGCGATGCGGTCTTGACTGAGCAAGGAGTCCAGAATCTGGTTCCAATGTGTGCGGATTTCGCTGAGCTCCATAGCGGGCAACTTTATCGAAGTTTGGCAATGGATTAGTACTTAGTGGTGAGGCGCGCCTAACCATTTGTAATATTCGCCTACAAGTTGCACTCTCAAATTCCTATTTCGATCTGGCTGCAGATTTAGCACGAGGGCTAATCGCGAAATAATCTGTTCTACCGACTTTTCACTCACAAAGTGTTCTCGTCCAATTTGCGCATTGGTTAAGCCATCGACAACTAAGCGAAGGGTTGAAACTTGCAGATCAGTCAAATGTGCCATTAAATCGTGAATACCTTTTTCAGCAAGTGATGAGTTGCCGTGGATCCACTCTGCCTTCTGATTTCTTAGAATTGAAACTTTTGAATCGCTGATTGCTGAGCATAAAACATTGAGATCACTCGCTGAGCGTTTAAGAACGATTTTAGAGCCGTTTGGAATCTGCTTATTAGAGTCTCCAATTAAACGCAGGTCAACACAGCTTTCTAAAATGACAATTCCAATCAGCGGGTTAACCTCACGTAAACGAACCGCTATACGTATCGCTGATACGCCAGCGATGTGCATATCCAGAACAATGACATCGGGGGATAATCTGCGCTGCATATTGACTGCCACGCTTTCATTACGCGCCTCACCAATGACATCCATTTCATGCATTCGTAGGGCTGCAACTAGAGTTGTTGATTCAAACGGGTCATCTATTATTACTAGCACTCGTTCGTTCATATTTAAAGGGTAAGTGCTGCATTGCTACTTAGTGCACAATCATAAAGTTATTTAAGTAATTGAGAGATGGCACCGCTAATCTGAGTAACAATCATCTCAGCTGAGATAGGGCCACCCCCAGAAGCTTTGGCGGCAGCCTGTGCATGTATGTAGGCGCCTGTTGCAGCAACATGTGCCAAACGATTTGAGTCATTTAAGATTTCGATTGTATTGGTTGCTACGAGTGCACCAATGATTCCAGCTAAGACATCACCACTACCTGCAGTTGCTAACCATGGAGTTGCAACTGGAAGTTCGATCAATAATTGATCATTTGCAACGAAAGTCTTGGAACCCTTCAGCAAAACAGTTACGCCTAACATTTGTGCGGCATGACTAACCCATTTCTGTGGATTACCCTCGATAGCCTCCACCGATACTGGTACTCCGCGCGCAGTGAGTAGTTTAGAGAGCTCAGCGCTGTGTGGAGTTATTAGCGTTGGTTGTTCTAGAGAGCCAGCCAGATGCAGTGCACCTGCATCTAAAACAGTTGGAACGTTTTGCAAACGTAATAATTTGTACCAGCGATGACGAAGCCATGTTGTTATATCGGAATACTTATTGGCATCGATACCCGAACCAACTAACCAAGCGCTGACTTTGCCGGGCTGTACTACGGCAGATGGTGTTGCATGTAATACTAAATGGGCAAGTCCTGAAGAGCTATGAAAGCGAACCATGCCGATTCCAGTTGCAGCAGCTGCGCTAGTTGAAAGTACTGCTGCTCCGGGATACTGAGCAGATCCAGTAATGAGCCCAATCACTCCACGCGAATATTTGTGATCTAGATCAGTTGGAATAACTATGCAGCTCTTAGCTTCGCGGGCGTTCCATTTTTTAGTAACGATCTTGATTTCGCTCATGGGCAACTATTGCATGAAAAGCATAAAGAGTGATAACCCCTCTAGTCACACTAGAGACTTCGCTATGTGAATAATGCTTATTTGGCATACGTGACCGAAACCATAGACTCTCATAATTTCATTGAAATTCATTTATGCTGCTATTAACGTATAACCATGCTTGCAAAACACAGTGCGAGAAAGTTGATCCTTTCTGCTGTGCTTGGAGGTTTAGTTTTAGGGATTATTGCGCGCCTTTGGATGAGGTGGATTTCAACCGATCCAGAGTTTACTTGGGGTGGAACAATAGGTATCGCCATCTGCTTCACACTTTTCGCTGTCACTCAAGCCACTATTTATGTCTTGAGAAGGAAAGTATTAACTAGACGCTTTACTTCTGTTATTAGAGGGGTCGGAACATTTTTCACCCTTCCTCTTTTTACGGCAGCTGGAGCTGTGATGTTTCCGACCGTTCTACTGGCCTCGGTAGCAATCTGGCGAAAAAAGATAGATAAAAGAGTGCGAGTTTCCCTTTTTGTCATTAGTTTTGTCATTCCCGTCATTCAAATCAAGAAAATTGGATCCGATTTCGGTTGGAATCTAGAAACCATGGGCAGATCCTCACTCTTCATCCTCATTTATTCGATAGTGGTGCTGTTGTTGAAACCTACACTTACTCCTTACATTGGCACCGACTCCAAAGTGTTACCAAAGATGCGCCTTAAGAAATTTCAAGTTGCAGTCCTGACTATTTTGGTAGCGATTGTTTTACTTATTGTTTTTGTGATGGTTTCTGGCTAAACCCCATTTTCATAGTGCGAGAGGAGTAGAAATATGATGCAGCTTGACAGAATTCGCACGGGGCGTGGTTTTATTGCCGCCCTTGATCAAAGTGGTGGAAGCACTCCAAAGGCGCTGAATCTCTATGGTATTGGGGAGAAGTCTTACTCAAATGAAACAGAGATGTTCGATCTCGTTCATGCGATGCGCTCTAGAATAATCGAAAGCCCAGTTTTCACCAAAGATCGAATTCTCGGAGTGATCCTCTTTGAAATGACAATGAATAGAAAAATCGATGGAATGGGCACGGCCGAGTATCTCTGGAATCGGAAGGGCATCGTTCCTTTTCTTAAAATTGATAATGGGCTTCTTGAAGAGGCGGACGGAGTGCAGTTAATGAAGCCAATCCCAGAATTAAACCAGCGGCTCGATGACGCAAGTTCCCATCAAGTTTTTGGTACAAAGATGCGTTCGGTAATTAAATTGGCACATAGGAAGGGAATTAGCAACTGCGTACAACAGCAGTTTGATGTTGCACGGCAGATTCTCGCCCAGGTTCTCGTTCCCATTATCGAGCCCGAGGTAGATATCAATAGTCCAGACAAGGCCTCTGCGGAGGCCTTGCTAAAAGATTCATTATTGGCCAATTTGGATTCACTCGGTGAAACGCAGAAGGTCATGCTCAAATTGACACTTCCGGAGCAGATTGGTTTTTACACGGATTTAATATCGCACCCACGAGTGCTTCGTATTGTGGCTTTATCTGGGGGATATTCACGCAAGAATGCGAATGAACTGCTGGCTCGAAATCCAGGTTTGGTGGCCAGTTTTTCGAGGGCTTTGACCGAGGGTTTAAACATCCATCAAAGTAAAAGCGAATTCGACTCGGTTCTTGACGAATCCATTCAAAGTATATTTGAAGCCTCAACTATTAAAGTTAACACATGATTACTCTTGAAATTTCCCTTCGCCACCTGGCTTGGTCGAACCAGAAGTTCTTCACTTTATTTGATGAAATGCCTGATAAAATCTTTTCTTTACAGTCGGCTGACAATGAGTGGACAGTGGGGGAGATAGCCACGATTTTAAAACAGCACGGCTTTCACATCAATTTGAATGAATTAGATGTCCGAACCTATATCAATGAAACTAAGCAAAAATAGGATTAGGTATACAGGACGAGTAATAAAGCCAAAGAGTGGGGCGGGTCGGGCTCGAACCGACGACGACGGAATTATGAGTTCCGGGCTCTAACCAACTGAGCTACCGCCCCTTTCAGGGGGTAACTCTAATGCAGGAATCACCAGGTGCAATCTAGTTCCAGGACCATCATGGCGCGCAGTACGCGACCAGTTTCCGCCCGTGATGCTCTCAAATATCGCACTACCTAAACCCGGTCTTGAATCGACTGAAATTCCAACTCCATTATCAGTGATCGCGCAGGCAAGATCACCAATTTCAGTCAGGTGCATCTCTATATTTATCTTACTAGCATGACCATGGCGTACTGCATTTGCCAGAGCTTCTTCAACAGCATCACCAACTGCATTAACTTGAATCCCAGGGATTTTGTCGCTAACAGAATAATTCATCTCTATTTCAATTATTCCGTCCCATAGTTTGCAACGAAAGAGCAGTTCTTCTTCTAAAGTACGACCGCTCAACGACTCTGGTCCTGAAAAATTCGAGTCTAACAACAAGTGTGCCTCATCAAGTGCTTGTTGTTTTTTTGCCAAGTTGTTGTCACCAACTGATTCTTCAAGAATGATTGCCATTGCCAATAGCTTTGCCTGCAAAGAGCTATGAATATGTTGGGCCCATTGCCGAGAAACTTGAGCTATCTCCATTTGGGCAAGGATCATTGCCGCTTTTTCTTGGTCAATTGAATTCATGAGAGCTTGCGTGATCTCGTCTTGGCTGAACGAGGCTGACTTTGCTAGCGAGAGAATGAGTCCGACTGTGCACATTAAAAAGAATGCTGCTACCGCTTGGATGTGAAAAGCTGTTGACCATTCTGGTATCAGATTACTCCTCACGCGAGTAAAGAGTATTAAGGAAATAGCCGATGTAAGTATTATCCGTGCAGGCAAAACAATATCTGCAAACTTTCTAAACCTGCTCCACAATATTTCACCGATTCGAGCTACCCCATAGACCGAGAGGGTAAAGAATACGCCAAGTAGTAGCGCTTGAATTGGAGATGCACCTCGAAGAGCGTAGGGAATCACCAAGGTATCAGCTGCAAGAGCAAATATCAGTGAATTAATCGGCGGTAGTCTCAGGCCCAACCTGAATAGAGTAACGAAATCTTGGAAAGTATTTGTTTCATCTCTTATGCTAGCTGTTGCTACTAATGTTGGCGGTGTGACTCTTGACCATAGCCTATGAGAAAGTTCTCGAAGATCTTGAGTCGCATATTCCTTAATTAATTGAGCCGGTAGATTTGAATTCAATCCATCTCGGGTCAATTGATCAAATCTCTCCCTGGCGGCAAGTCTTGTCCATGAAAGTTTGGTGGCGATCGATTTTTCAATAGTTTCACGCACCGAAGCCGCTAAGCCACTCTGGTGGAATCGAAGCTCCTGCAGTTTATTAACTTTCGTCAGTAACTCCGTTCGATGATTTCGGTAATTATCGAGAGCTGACATGGCAATAGCGTTAATAGGTAACCAAGAAAGTGCAATGAAGAATCCAGATATTAGCCTGACCCACCATGTGGAAGGGTCATGATCACGCATGTGAAGAGAAGCAATTAAAGTGGAGACGATTGCTCCTTGAATTACGCCTCCAAGTCCGCTCAGGATAGATAAGAGCGCAATACTTACTTTTTTGCGGGCGCCAGAGACCCACCAAAACCTTAATCCATAGTAGAAAATCATAAGTCCGATGCAACCAATAAATTTAACGAGAATCCAATCTACGAGTTCAGAGAACGTGGAATTAACTCCACTATCGAGCAAAACAGACATTGGAAAGGTTATGACAACAAAGATTGGCAGGTAGTGCAGAGTCATTGCCTCTGGATTTTGTATAGCCTTACGAATTGAGGGATCTAGTAGGCTATTCACTTGCGTTGACAGGACGATTGAGCATGTAAAAGTAGCGGGCAAGCTGCACGCGCTGGTTGCTCTTTTCATCATGTGGAAGCCCTAGTTTTTTGGAGAGTCTGGCAATTGCATTCTCTGTAGATTTAACGGTCGTAAATCGAGCGGCGGCGATTGCACTGTTGGATAAACCCAGTGAAACTAGACGCAATAACTCCATCTGCAGATCAGTGAAGGGCTCTTTATTTACATGATTGGTAGATGAATGTAAGGAGTTAGAACTTCCTGACTGTGCATCTGCAAAGGCGATGCGAATAAGATCGATTAAAATTGCAACATTGTTGACATCGGATTTGCTCAAGTATTTTGAATGTGCAGGAGCAGTTGGAAGATTTGGTCTGATGGTGCGAACGTCATCGATTGACGAGATAAATACGACTCCAACATTTGGATCTACTCTTAAGATTGCATTAGCTATATCTAACCCAGTCGGTCCGCTTCCTAGATCAATATCTAGTAGAACCACCTGTGGCCTGTGTTGGCGATAAAGTGCCATTGCCTCACTGGCGGTATGGGTACTGCCAACAACGTGGAATCCCGCGTTACTCAAAATCTTGGAGATCAAAGTACGAGTGAGCGTCTCATCTTCCACTACTAGTACCGAGATACTTAGATTGGTGTGGGCACTCTCTTGGCTCATTTGGCTCATTTGGCTCATTTGGCTCATTTGGCTCCAAAGGTAGTTAGTTCAGGCTCATATTGTTCCATTTCTATATTGAATTTCAAGTTTAACGCTGTGGGGGTTTCCCCACTTCTGATGATGAATTGGGAGAGTTAGCCCATCAGTATGGGATATTTCTAAAAGGAAGTTACCCAAAGTGACACTTTAGAAGTGATTGAGATTAGCGATTAGTCATCCCCTCATTCTGCAAATAAATACCGCTTCAAGTTGCCACATTGAATGATTGCTTTTACCTTTTGCAAACACAAGATAACTCACAAGTACATCACAATTTAATCACACGCAAAGAGAGGAAATAATAGTGAACAGAAATACCAGTAAGACAACGGTTAGAAGCACAATCGCTTTTGCATCGATCACAATATTTCTAATGGTTGCACCAGCACTTGCTACCGCATACTTTGGTGTAGGTCTCTTTGCGGTCATGTCCCAGAGCATGAAGCCGCATATGTCAGCAGGGGACGCCATTATCACCTATGTTGTATCGGCGCATGATGTGCGAGTAGGAGACGTTGTTCTACTTGTTAATCCAGAGAACATGGAGCAAATAGCTCACCGGGTAATTCAAAATTCAACCATCGATAATGTTCAATACACCATAACGACTAAGGGTGATTCTAACCCGCAAGTTGACGTCCCTTCCTTAACATTTAACACAAATGCCCCTTTAAGAAGAGTAATAGCAGTAGTTCCAAAGGTAGGTTTCGTATTAGATTTAATTCAATCGACCGTTACTAAGACTTTCGGATCTATCGCTTTAATCGTTTACTTGATTTATTTAATTCGGAAAACTCGCCGAAATTTAAATACTAAAACCCATGTTGAGAACACACTTACGGGCGATGAAGCAATCAATGCAAAAGTTCAACAGCTAGTTCAAGAGCACTTAATGGGGATAACGGGTGCTTCTCCTGCCACGTTACCCACTAGTAACCCTGAATCCGTTTCGACTCCATCTGCTACTACTCCCCAATTGGAACGTCCAAAGGCAGATATTTACATATAGAAAGCGTGTCATGGATCGACTTGCAAATTGCAAGCGATTTTTCTAGAAAAAGAGGTTAGATCGTGTTAGGCAAAATTAATGTAATTCGAACGTCGTGGTCGGTCTCTGGCCTAGCTGGAAAAGTCGCCGTTTTAGGCTTAGCCAGCACAATCGGTGTAGCTAACGTAATTGGATATGCGGGAGCGAGCTTAAATGCCGTTGCAAGCAATGCAACTACGGCAACTGCTATCACTAATGGAACTTTGAGTCTGACGTTAGCCGATGGTAACGGCAGTACTCGCACAGCTGGTTTCACAACGGCAGTAACTGGCATGGCCCCAGGTGACACCATAGTTCGCTATGTGCGATACACGCAGGGAGTTAACAACGTTGATGCCCTTAACCCAACGCTGATGATTGCAGATAGCGGATCAACTATCCTAACAAAAGATGTTCGTGGCTTATATGTTCTCGTACAGACTTGCTTGAATGCTGCAGTAAGTGTTGCTTACAACAATGATGGAACGTGTTCTGCCGGAACTGAGTCAATCGTGCTTCACTCAACACCACTGGCTTCATTGAAAACTGCAACTGCTTTGAACAACTTCGTACTCAACGGCAATAACACAAACTATTTGAAGTTCTCCATCATGCTACCAAGTGGCAATGATGAGACAAATACAAATGGAACCACAACTATTGCAACTTCTCGCACTCAAGCGATTACGAATGTTGTATCAACTGGTACTGCTGTTGCCAGCACCATCACATTTACCGCATCAGTAACAGATGTAGCAGAGTTAGCCATTGGTGCATCATTTGTTGTGTCAGGTATTGCCTCACCAACGGGCTATAACGGCACATACACTGTTCTTGCTCGACCAACTTCAACAACATTTACTGCAGCAGCTGTGAACATTCTTGGCTCAGCTACAAGCACCGCAGTCACAGGAACGTCAACTCAATCCTCAACTCATACGCAGGCGATTACTTCAATAAGTGCAACTGCTACTGCAATTGGCAGCACAGTTACATTCACTGCATCGGCATCTGATGTCACTGAGTTAGCTATTGGACAGTCATTTACTGTCACATCTGTAGTCGCAAGTGGCTACAACGGTACCTATACTCTTCTTGCTAAGCCATCATCTACAACCTTTACTGCTTTGGCAGTAAACCTATTGGGTGCAACGACAGCTTTGACAGGAACTGCAACCGAAACCTATACAACGGTTCAAAATCTAACTGCCAATATCACATGGACGTTAGCTGAAGATCAGCGTGTAGGAACCACTACTCAAGGATAAAAATATGAAGGTTAGATCGGTCTGCGTTTCGTTTATGGCATGCACAATGCTGTTAATGACTGCGCAGACCGATCTTGCTTTCGCTTCCTTGGACGCTGTAAGCACATCGTCAACGGAGCACTCAATCTCAACGGCAAGTTGGTCTGTTGTAGCAGGGGTGAACTCATTGGCTTCTGGCACAGGAGCGTACGGGCCAATTACTCCATGGGCGCAGTCATGCACTAGCGGAAGCCAGGTCAGCAGAACAATTAATGGATCGTGGAGCAACAGCTCAAGGACCGTTGTATTAAACGATGTAACAGGCTTATGGATTGGAATGGCTGTTACTGAAGACGGTATAAATAACATCGTAAATAGTGGGACTAATCGAATTACTAATATTAATACCGGCTCAAACCTTATTACTCTAACAACCGGCGGCAACAGCGGGGGTTCAGGAACAACGCTGTATTTTGATGCCGCCGCAAGAATTGTATCAAGTTGGTCCAACAGCAGCACGCGAGTCACCGTTGATCTCATTACTGGTATTTCCAGCGGCATGATCGTCACTGGAACGGGAATTGTTAATTCAGGATCTAATACAGTTTCAAGCGTGAGTACAGGCAACAAGACCGTTACCCTAACCACAGGTGGAAATACATCGCCACAAAACACAATCCTTGTTTTTAAGAATGCGCCAGTCTGCAGTAATACGTACAACGAGTTTTTCAGCGTCAATAACACGGGAACAGTCGATGTCGCAAAAGTTGCGCTCACGGAAAGCTCAGGATCAATTGTCATCCAAAGCTGCAATACGGGTGGAGTGGGTACGCCTTATGCCGCATGGAATGAGGGCGCCAGAACTTGTGGCGGTGTAATCAACACAGTCGTTACAGATGGTCTGAGCCATACCTTAAGTGTTATTGCTGGCGATTCTGTAAGACTTAGAGCCCTATCATCGAGTAGCAATACATCAACATCAATCTCGGTATCTGTTTCT
>Ga0114977_10000392_pt1 | contig 29680 bp, 29 predicted proteins | sample S_130805_MF_Meta_FD_87026 | JGI IMG/M metagenome (GOLD analysis project Ga0114977, IMG submission 87026) | Freshwater microbial communities from Lake Simoncouche, Canada to study carbon cycling - S_130805_MF_MetaG | ecosystem: Environmental > Aquatic > Freshwater > Lake | place: Lake...
ACCCATCAATTCTTTTGTTAGTCTAGATTTATCTATAAATTCAGAATGTTTGAATACATTATCAACTCCATATTTTTGCATACAGGTCTTTATAATCTTCTCTCTTATTATTTCTTTATTCATTGAATATTTTAACTTCCAATCATCTGTCTTTGAATATGAATCTACTCCATATTTCTCTATAAATGTATTTCTAATCTTTTCATTTATTTGATATTTTTTATCTTTAATTACTTCCTTAAATTCATCTGTTTTTGAATAAGATTCAACTCCATATTTACTCATTAAAGTTTCCTTAGACTTTTCTTTGAACTCATCCGAACTCATCCACTTTCTATTCATATCTCTCATTTCTTGTGTTTTGAAAAATGAATCAACACCATATTTCTCAATCATGGTCTTTTTACCCTTTTCAGATCCCTTTTGTATTCCTTTCCATTTAATACTTTCAGACTCTTTAAATACATCAGTCATTGAAAATGATATTACCCCATATCTATTCAAACATGTCTTTTCTTTCTCTATATTTTTACAACCAAAACAAGAGTAATATCCTTTATTATTTCTATCTCTATTCAAAATATATTTACTATAAGATATGTAGTTTTCGGACTTACATATCTCACACACAGCGGTCACCTTAGTCTTACTTCCACTTTTCAGATCACACACACTTACCTCTAATATCTTAACATCTTTATCAAACACATATCCAATATTATTAAAGTAACCGGAGTTTCTTATATTTATGGGTATGAAAACTTTTTCTTCTTTTATCATATAAAAAATATATTTAATTATATATTAAAAATCAAAAGTCCCCTTTAGGACATATTTATAAACAAAACATGACAAAGCAAGAAAAAATAGAAAAGATTGAGTCATTAAAAAAAAGAGCTAGTGAGCTGAAGAAGGAAGTTGATTATTTCAACGCTCTTCAGCTTGCTGGATAACCCCCTCTGATTTATCAGAGGGGGTAAATGAGCACTAAAACTAGTACTTAACGGTTCTTATGGAGCATTTGCTACGTCCTACTTCATATTATATAACAATCACGTAGCAGGTACAATCACAGCACAAGGCCGTGACCTTACCAAAACAATGGATAAGGTTAATGAAGACTATTGGTATAATCAATGGCAAAATGACCATGAACTTCATTATAAAATGGGTATTAAAAACATAACACCTATTTCAAAAGATGAACATGTTTCTATTTATGCTGATACAGATTCTCTATTTGTTTCATTCAAACCAGCAGTAGATCATTGTGACTGGACCAATCTTATATTCAATGATGATTATCTTAATTCAGTAGATAAAAAGTTCATCATCCTTTCTAAAGAACTTCCAAAATTCAACAATACTAATTGTGTAGGAACTGCGCATAATATTAAAGAGTTTAGTGAACTATTAAACGCAGAACATGAGTTAGTTTTAATATGTGGTAACTTTGTTAAAGATAGAGATTTAGTAAAGATGATTAAATCTGGTTCTGTAAAGAATGAGATAAAATGGAACTGGTCTAATGAAATAGATTTCATACAAGGATTAGACCATTATAGATATGGTGGTTATTTTAAAAAGTGTTTAGAAGATTATGCTGGATCTTTTGGTGTAGAGAACAAAGAAGACTTTGAGTTAGAAAGAATATCAGAATCTATTATCAATATTGCTAAAAAGAAATACATTCAACATATCTTATTCGAGGATGGTATTCCTTATGATAGATTAAGTTATATCTATCCTAAAGGTGTAGAACTTGTTAGGTCATCTACTCCAGCTTTTGCTAGAGATAAAATTGTTGGTATTGTTAAATATTTATTCACACATCCGGATACTTTTAATATTAAAGATTTACTAAAACTAGTTAAAGGACTAAGAAAAGAATTTGAATTGGCGGATATAGATGATATTTGTATGCAATCTTCTGTTTCTAACTATGAAATAAAAGTTCTTAATGATAAGTCATTGCCTTTAAACTTTATAAGTGGTGCTCACTTTGCGGTTAAGTCAGCAGCTCATCATAACTATCTTTTACTAAAGAGTAAAGAATATCAACAGAAATATGAGTTTATAAAATCAGGTAATAAGATTAAATATTATTGTTGTAAAGATAAATCTATAACTGATATGTTTGCTTATACTCGTGGTTCTTTTCCGGTTGAGTTCGCTCCGCCTATAGACTATGACGAACAATTTTCTAAGTCTATCTTATCCCCTATCAATTCAATTATTGAACCATTAGGAATGCCTGAGATTACTAAAAGGTTGTCGGTGGTAATGGATATTTTCTCAGGTATGGGTGGAAAAGGAGGTTTCTAATCTTCTTTATAAACAAAGTTCTTATCAGGTATTAAATAATAATTAACTCCATTTTCATCTAATTGAGTTTTAATATCTTTTCCTTTGAATATCAAGTTACCTAAATTTTTATTCACATCTGATATTAAAACTAAGTAGTGGGTTTTAATTTCTGTGAAATATCCACTTATATAAACTTTATAAAATTCACCTTCTTTATTAATTGAAGAAAGTGTTTTTGTTTGTATAGTGTATGTATTTCCTTTATAATTGAAAGTACCATCAATACCAGCAATATCAACTTTATGTGAAGATGGTTTATCAATTGATATATCTGTTTTAAGTATTTGAGTTGCGAATTTAGAAAAGAATGTATTTGCTATTTCTTCTTGTGATTGACCTTTATCAGATGCTCCTTCTAAAATTCTATAAATTCTTTCAAACCATTTTCCACCTGGTTCAAATAGTTTTAACTTATTAGTTTCAATCCAATCAATCATACTATCTGGTGTTGAGAATGTAGCTCTTCCGTTATCAATCTCATTAGCTATTCTAATCATCTCCCAAAGTATAGCAATATTCTTTTGAGCTTTTGTTAATAATTCCGCTCTAACTTCTCTGCCTTTATGAGTTAAAATTTCATTACCACTGAAACTACCATAGATTTCTTTTAATATTCTTCTAATAGCTAGTTCTTTTTTCTCTGCCTTTTCCTCAGTGAATAAGATAGATTTACCATTCATAAATAACTTAACAGGTTTATATGAAGCTTTATATTTATCATTATAAGCTTCTTTTATAAAGGTTGAATACTTTTTAATCATGATGTATATATAAAATAAGGATATATAAATTATGAAAAATGATGAATTATATCCAGAATTTATTACTTATTTAGATAGTCAAGTAAATGAGGGAAGAATTAGTAAAAATAAGTTTGCTCTTTTGAAAATAAGTCATTCTTACTTTCAAACATTTAAAACAAAGTTTGAAATAGATGAACTTTTTAGGGAAAAGGTTATAAAACTACGTAAGTCTGAAATAAGAGACAAAAAAATTGATGATATATTCGATGATATTGATTGATGAAACAATTATAGATAATGTAGAAGTTAAATTCTATGAAGGTATGGATATTGATAAACTTTTAAATCATCCAAAAGATGGATCTAATGGTTTTATCTATTGCTTTATAGAGAATTGGATAAATGAAATTAAAACTTATAATAGACAAAGAAAAATATCATCTGTAATTGATGATATAAAATATAAAGTGTTTGAGTGGGATAGTATAAATAACAATTATATATGTGTTTATCAAACAGAGGGAATGTTAATCAAAGATGTTTATGAAACAATAAGAAAGAAATTGGAAGTAAATCAATTTTCAAATCAATCTTGGATTCCAGTCAGTGGAATAGACAAAGGGGCAATTAAGATAGAAAATAAAAAAATAGTTATTGAGAATAAATATATATCATAATGATTATGAAACATCTAATGAGATATGAGGGATATACATCCAAAGAAAGAACTGATGATATTTTAGATAAAATATCTAAATATGGTATTGTATCACTGACGCATTCAGAAAAAGATTTTTTAGACTCACACTCATCTGGTGATGAAGAAGAGTTTCATGATAAAATAGCAAAGAAAGAACAAGAAACAGTATTTGAAGATGATAGTGGATATTTCAAATTTGAACACAAAGAAATAGAATTATTTGATGATGAAATACATTATATAGGAACTTTTTATGTTCCGGATTTAGAACTACCAAATGGTAAAAGAATTGAAGGTAGATTAGATGGTAAAATAATAGTCTATAAAAGTGGACAAAACTCACCCGATTTTGAGAAAGATGATTATGATATATTTGAATTCTGTAATGGATTAGAATATGAGCTTGATAATTTTATTGATTATGTTGTCGGTGAATTAGAAGAAAAAAACTAATATTTCAATTTTAATATATATAATCTATAATAAAAAATAATTTAATATCATGATTAAAAAATATAACGCTTTTGTTGAAGGTAAAGTAAATGAAGAGTTTGTAATGGCTGAGCCTAGACCAGGAACTACTGAAGTATCTCCAGGTACAATTGAAAAACCAGGTACAATGCCTGAGCCTCCAACTCCTATCAAAAAAGATAGAACTTCTCCAGTTCCAGCACCTGCTAAAGCAGAACTTGAACCTATGGAAGAAGAAGGTAGTGAATATATGGGTGTACAAATGTTACAAAATTTAGCTGATGTTTTAGGAACAGAAGTTGTTGATAATTCAGTTGAATATAATGATAGAAAAATTAACTTTTACTCAGAAACAGAAATGTTCCATGTTGATAAAAAGAAATTCAAAACTGTTGAAGAAGTTGTTGCTTACTTAAAAGCTAGTGAGCCAGATGAAGAAGTTGAAATGACTGCCGGAAGAGAAGAGGAAATAAAAACTGAATTAGACAATATAGTTAATGATGATGACAACTGGAATAATGAAAACTCTTTTGAATCTAAGAGTTACAAATCAACAAGAAAATTTGAAAGTTTTAAGAATAAAAAGAAATAAAAAAAACCCACTCAATTGAGTGGGTTTTTTAATTTAAGTAAATTACTTAGTTTCAGTTGGTTCATCAGTAGTTGTTGTATTTCCAGCTTCTGCATTATGTTTAGCTACACTTACTTTACTTCCTGTAAAATTCTTATAACCAATTAGGGCGGCACCAATCATTGTAAAAGCAACAGCTTGATTAATTACATCCATACTTTTATCAATAAACATTCTGTCAATTACTCCAAGTAAAAATGATAGGCTACCAATAGTTACAATCATAAATCCAGATGTAGATGTTACTGATGTTTTTCCATCAGGATTAGAAGTCATTTCACCAAATGACCATTTTTTAATGTCTCCAATTTTAGGTAAATTCATAGTAATATTATTATTTTTTATAAGATATATATAATTTTAGGAAAGTAACATTTTTCAATATATAACTTATTGAAAAAATTATGAGATTAATAAGAATACTAAAATTTCTATACACATCAGAACATCCACACTTCTTATCAGTAGATAAAGACTTTTACTCCAGGTGGAAATTGATTATCAGAGGAACAGTAACACTAAATAAAAATTATAAATCATGTGAGATTTATAGAAAGAAATACAAAATGATGGAAGATTTTGTAGTTATTGGACTTAAATACAATGGTAAAAATGTTAAAAGAAGAACTAGCGGATATGCTAAGGAATTTATAGACCAACACAAAGACGCGAAATGTCTTTATTGTGAAACTAAACTAAATGATAGAAATGCTACAGCAGACCATATAGTTCCAATATCAAAAGGCGGTAATAATACACAAGTTAATTTAATAGTTTGTTGTAAGGATTGTAATAATGAAAGAGGTGATATAGAATTCAAAACTTATATTTCAATGAAAAATAAGAAATATAAAAATATAAATAAATTGTTTATTTAATTATCTCCAAGTAAGATGTTTATACTTATCTCTAAATGTATTCGAGGTCGCGGTAGTTGCTAATGTTAATTTTTTATATTCTTTTTCAGAATAAATTCTATTAGCACCCTTTAACTTATAGTAGATTCTACCATTTGACCCTACTCGGTATAACCAACGGCCATCTATATTTGTCCAACCTATATCTGGTAAAATTATCATAATCTATATATTAATATAAATTAAAGATTTTTTACAGAATCAAACTTTTTATTATAATCAGCAACTTCTACATCTCTTTTCTTTCTCCTGAACTTTGGAATCCATTTGATGTCTAATATATCTTTACTGAAAAAGTCTTCCAGATTCAATTTCTTGTAAGGATCCGGTACTAATTCTGCTAACTTATTAATATCCTTTACTTTACTTATTCTATGTAATAATCTAAAAGGATCTTCTGCATTCTTTTTATCAACTATATCTTCAAATAATTTCCTCCACAAAAAAACTGAGAATTTTTCTTTTATCTTTTCTTCTGATTTTTTATAACCAGCTTCATCATTATCAAAGAAATATTGAATATCCAGATTATTATCTTCTAAGAATCTATAATCAGTATTAACACCAACTAATCCAATAGAATTTGGGAAGAATAAGGAATCCAAATAACCTTCAAATACAGTTATTCTTTCTCCTAAATCAACATTTAAAATGTTAAAGTAGTAAGATAATTTGTTATAAATAACTAACTCTGTTAAATCTGGTTCTGGTAAGTCTTTACCAAGACTTATCCATTCAAGTAGATTCTCATAGTTATAAATTTTAAAACTACGACGCTTACCTTCTTTTAGATTACGAGTTTGCATTCCCAAAACTTTATTACCTCTTCTATTTAGTGAAACTATAATCCATTCAGATTCATCTTCATTCTTCCAATATTTAGCTTGATAAATGTTTGTATGATATTCAGGCGGTATTCCTCTTCCAACTAAATACTTATAAACTCCACCATTAACTTGAATAGGTTTGAAATCAGATATAGGCGTTAGATCAGCACTAAAAACTCTTTCTAGTTCTGTTAAATCAATTAAATTTTCAAACTTAGCATCAACAAAATCACCTTCATAATCAGAATAAGTCATAACACTATTTAAGTGTTCAATCATTTCTAATTTTTTATCAGGATCTAAAACCTCATTGAAGTCCTTACATATTCTATCAAATGTGGTTTTCTTATCACAGTTGAAACAAATAAAGATTAAACGGTTGTAATAAAGATTACCTCTTTTAGCATGATTATTTTTATGCGAATCTCCGCAATATGGACAAGCCATATTGATCCTATCTACATAGTCAACTACCTTTCTCTTACTTTGGTTAGAAAATTCCTTGTTAAGAATATTCTGAATCATATGCCTGATATAAACTTTATCCATACATGATATATTAAATAAACTTATTTAAGTTTTAAGTTATAATTTAGTATATTTGTATTATGAATTTAAAAGAAGTATTCGAGAGTAAAAGAGATATTAGAGATTCTGATATTCCAAATGAATGGAAAGAAAGCTTTAATCAATTTATGATGGGTCAGACCTGTCAAGTAGAAACTAATGAAGATGGTTCTCTAAAAGAGTTTATCTACTACTTTCACGACTTCAGTAGATGGTATTATATTCATCAACAAACAATTGAAAGAGATATTAAAATAGGAAATATCTTAGAAAATGGAGAAACTCACAACAATTAAAGAAAGAATTAAGTTATGAGCAAACTCATTGTTATATTTAAACAATACAAAATCCAATTAACATGGATATATGTGTTTATGTTACTCACCGAACTTTCTATATTATCAACTCCATTTTTACTTGGAAAAAGTATTGATGGATTAATTGTTGGCAATTGGTATTGGATGGTTCTTTTAGGTCTTTCCTATTTTATATCAAACTTCTTCAATTACAAACGAATGGTTTATGACACAAAAGTCTACACTAAGATTTATAACAACATAGCCTTAAAATTCCTTAAAAGGAATGATGTTGATGTTTCCACTAAAGTAGCCAGAACAGATATGGCTCGTGAAGTTGTTAATGTTCTAGAAGGTTATGTACATTATTATATTGCAACACTTGTAACTATAATTGGATCACTTATTTTTATATTTTCAGAGAATTGGCAAGTTGGTGTCCTAATCAGCTTTGCAATTGTTTTTATTATAAGCGCAGTATTTATACTTTATAAAAAAATAAAACAAGGCATTAACACATTTAACAATCATTATGAGAAAAAAACAAAGTCTATTGAAGGTGGATATACAAGTTCTGAATCTTTCTTTAGGAGAAGAAGAAAGATAGAAATATGTCAATCAACTATACAGGGTAAGAATTGGTTTTTAGTAAACTCTATTAAGTATGTGTTTTTAATTTTATCAATTATATTACTAATCACTACTACAAAAAATATTACAATAGGTAGTGTAGTAACTGTATACTCATATGTAAATAATTTTCTTATAGCTCTGATGTCAGCACCCGTTGCAATTGAAATGGTTTTGCGCATTAGCGATGTAATGAAGAGATTAGATTAACAATTAAATCAATTTTTATAGTATGTTAAGAAACACATATCTTTTATAAACTTCTTTACCAAATAAATCATAGTCAAATGAGTCACATATTTTTGATATAACTCTAATCATTCTAGAATCTGTTCCAAGCCAGATATGATATTTTTTCTGCAATTCTTCATCTATTTTGTCACCACTAACACAAAATGTTTTTATATTATCTGTGAATCCACTAAGAGTAAGATTGGACACTCTATTATTAGTATTAAACTTATTATACTCAACACACCAAGCAAAAAGAGCAGGTATGATATCTTCAGCTTCTGGTGTTTTATCCTTAGCAACTCCCCAATAAACACCTCTTAATTGTTTTCTAAACATATCATTAGATTCTATTTCTCTTATAACATCTTCTTTATTGAATTTACCTTCTCTATTAATTGTTCTTATTTGTTCTACAACAATAGGTCTTACTATACTTCTGTAGTCTAAACCTCTTTTTTCTTTATCAATTAGTTCTTTTCCCAATTTATCATAAAGATCACCAGAATAATTACCATCATTTAAAAATTGGTATTCATTTGTAAATGGGTCTTTTATATACTTTTTCCTACTATAATACTTACCATCTATTTCAATATAAAGATCAGTTCTACTCTTTACACAATGGTCAATCTCATCATCTGCTCCTATCTTAACTCTAATAACTGATTCATCTTTAGGATATAACCAATCAACTAACATCTCTGAATAAATAACATCTTCAGAGAAAAAGTTTTCACTGTGATAGTCCGAGTAAACAACATCATCATTTGGTGCAGCATACTCATCTTTATATTCTAAATATTTAGCATCATCTCTATATAAAAAATCATTAACATTTTTACAATAAACAGCACCTTCCTTTGATATATACTCACCACTCCACTCAGACCAAACAACATCATCTGATATATAACCACCATCAGTTTCTTGTATCTTGATATAACCACCATCTGGCCAAAGAGATTCATCATTACACAGGAGTAGACTTTCATTATTATAACACACAAATGTGTCCATATAAGGATAATATTCAAAATCACTACTATCTAATTTAACATACATAATCCAATCTGTTTTAGATTGACCATAATATCTCATTCCTTTTTTATCAGCCCACTCTTGAAATAGTATTTTATCAGAATCATTATTTGTATAAATTCTATCCATGTAGTAATCTTCTTTACAAAATTGTCTACCTTCCTTGTGATGATATAGTTTCCAAATAAGAGCTCTTCCAGTTATCTTATCATCGTCACCTTTTAGAATTAGTATTTGACAAACTTTAGGATTTTTAACATAGATATCTAAATATTTTTGACAGTTCTTATATCTCATACAAGAAGCACCTAACTGACCTTTTCTATTTTCATAATTATCTTCTAAATACCAGTGTCTAATATCTTCACCAGATAATAATTGTAAATTAGAATTGTCTTCGTCTTTACTATCAAATGTTGCTTTATATAAATTAACAAATTTTTCAATGTCTGAATCTGGAATAGATTTACCAGCTTCTGAGAATGTTCTTCTAGACCATCTACCAATATTCATCTCAGTTCTAGATTCATTCCAGAACTCAGTACCATTTATTTTAATATAATCTCCTTTTGTAAATAGTTCTTTATCAATTTCCATCTCAGGATATTTTCTCAATATTCTATTTACTTGAACAAATGAAACAGTATCATTTTTATCAGTTATATCTATTAGGGTATATTGTGTAAGAACTTGGTTAGATCTTTCAGATAAAAGAAGTAATTTAGCTACTTCCGATTTATTTTCTATTTTTTTAAGTAAACTTCTGAATTTTTCAGAATAATATAATTGAGAGGTATTACTTTTAACAGTCTCTAAAATATAGTCTAAATAATCTGATAAATATCTCATAAAAGTATATATAAAAAAACCATGGAAGAAATGCAGGCATTTGATAAAAAAATTAAAATAGTAAAGTGTAGCTATGATACATTTTGGTATAAAGACCTAGTGGGTCAAACTTTAACATTTGAGGATTATTCACCAAGAGATTATTATGTTAGAACTAGAGATGGTATACTGCGTAGTATATTAGTAAATGATGTAGAATTTGTAGATAAAAAAAGTCCTCTTATTTAGAGGACTTTTTATTTAATCTTTTTTTTTACGATTCTTAAAAATTTCTTTTGTTGTTTTTGTCAAAAATCTTGTTTGAGCTTTTAATCTATCTCTAAAAGGATTATTCTCAGAACCTCCTTGTAAAGTGTTACTAGAAAGTTCTCCAGTTGCTAGTGTATTAAAATTAGTAAAAGGCATAATTGAAGATGACATTGGATCACCTGCTCCTCCACCAAAATTAGATTGAGTTTCAAATGTTCTAATTTTCTTAGTTATATTCAAAGGATCCTTAGTTCCTTTAACAACTATTTCTTTAATATTTGGAAATCTTTCATTGCGTAAACTATCAATTAAGTCTTCAATATGTTTAACATTCTTTAAATCATCATCAGAGAAACCAATTTTAGCTTCCATTCCTAATAATCCAGCAAATTTATTAATTTTATCCTTGAACTCTAAAAGAACTTCTTCTTTAGCCTTTTCAGGATTTGAAGGAGAACCACCTCTTGATGGAGAGGAAACTCCAACAAAATCACAAGTGTCTAAATACATTTTAACTAATTCATTTTTTGATGGTTGTCCTTTTAATATTCTTTCTTGTGTTATATCTTGTTTAAATAAGTAAGAGAACTTCAAAAGATTATTATACATAGAATATAATTGATCCTCTGTTAAAACATTATCAATTATCCAATCAATACCTAACCTCATTCCTTCTGATTCATGTCCTCTTGCTGTTATAATAGCAAATACCGATCCATTTGATAGACATTCTATAAAATCATTCCAAGCTGGTCCAAATCTTTTCATAGATATAGCTTTTTTCACATCTTCTAAAAAGGCATTCATTCCTCTAGGTCCATTATCTCTAAATTCAGAGAAAGCATCTTCTTGAGTTCTCCAATTTTCCTTGTCTCCTCTAACCTCAGCAAACTCAGCAGTTGATACATCTGTAGGTATCCACTCACCTTCAATAAAGTGATCCATGTGTATAACAGTAGTCATATTAAGGATATTATCATCCCAATCAAAAGCATAGTAAAGTAAATAGTCAGAATCTTTATTTTCTGAGATATATTGATTAAATCTTTTAATCATATAAAATTACTTCTTTTTCTTTTTAGTGATAAAAGATTCGAAAGTCTTTAATGATTCCATTTTTTCTTCCTCTTCGTTTTGAGTTTCTTCCTCTTCATCTTGAGTTTCTTCTTCATCTTGAATTTCTTCAATTTCGTCTTCTAAATCTTCAGATCCGTCTTTTCCATCGAAATCTTCTTCTTCACCACCAAAGTCAGCAAATGATTTTACCGCAGATCCTTCTTCAGATCCTTCTTCAGATCCTTCTTCAGATCCTTCTTCACTTGTTTCAAGAGAAAATTCTTCAACAGTCTCACCGTCTTTCATAGCAGTAACTGATAATACACCAGCAGTTTCTTCAATAACGATTTCGTAACCGTTCATTTCTATTGTAGTTTTCATATAAATAGTTATTTTTTTTATATATATTAATTATCAAATATTAAAATTCGACAATACTAATATCTTTTATATATTAAACTTTTACTCCTATTATTTATAAAAAATAAAAACAATTCAAATATGAACGATTTTAAAAAATTTGCAAATGATAAAATGGTTAGTACTACTTATCTTAATGACTATTTTAGAAAAATAAATATAAGAAATAACACAACTCAATTAATTGAAAGTAATGGAATATCAGTAGATATATTCTCAAAGCTTCTGGATGATAGAATAATATTTCTATGTACTGAAATAGATTCAGATATATGTAATATCATTAAAGCTCAGTTAATGTATCTTGAAACACAAAGTGATGATGATATTAAAATCTATATTGATTCACCAGGTGGATCTGTTTATAGTGGGTTAGGTTTATTAGATGTTATGGATTATGTTAGTCCTGATATCATTACAGTCAATACGGGACTAGCTGCGTCAATGGCAGCAGTTATACTATGTTCTGGTTCAAAAGGTAAAAGAAGAGCTCTTAGGAGAAGTAGGACAATGATTCACCAGCCAATGAGCTATGGAGGCTATGTCCAACAAGCATCTGATATGGAAATTGAAGCGAAAGAAATGAATTCTATTAAGAAAGAACTTTATGAGATCATTTCAGAAAGGACTGGTCAAAACTATGATAGAGTTCATAAAGATGGTGATAGGGATTATTGGATGAGTGCTCAAGATGCTAAGAAATATGGTATGATTGATGATATCATAATAAAAAGAAAGTAGATGAAGAATAAAATATTTAATGAGAACAATATAGATACAATGATTAGAATATCTGATGGTTCTATATCCGGTATTATAACTTCACCACCTTATAACATCACATCAAAAAGAAAAGATGTTTATTATAATAACGGTTACTCTAATATAGATGGATTAAGTGAAGATGAATACTTAAGAGTTAGAGTATATGAATTTGTTCAGTTCTCAAGAATATTAGAGAACACTGGTGTTATTTGCTATAATATCTCATATCATAATGAGAATCCAATTCTACCCACTCTTTTGATTAGTAAGATACACAAAGAAACAGATTTGACTGTTGCTGATATTATAACTTGGAAAAAATCAACATCTATTCCATTTCAAACAAGTCCTACTAAACTTTCAAGAATATGTGAATTGGTTTATGTAATTGTTAAAAAAGAATTCTTACATGAGTTTAAGACAAATAAAGAGATTAGTAAGATAAATGAAAAAACTGGACAAAAGTTTTATAAAAATTATACTAATTTAATTGAAGCTAAAAATAATGATAGTATAAAATGTAAATTAAAAGCTTCTTTCTCAGAAGACTTTGTTACAAAACTACTTGATATTTATTTTCACGAAGGTTCTTTAATTTATGATCCATTCATGGGAATTGGAACAACAGCAAGAGCTTGTAAAAAATCATCAAGAAATTATATCGGATCTGAATTAGATAAAGAACATTTTGATATTTCTATTTCTCTTCTTTAATATATAAGAAATGAAAAAGTTTTCTAAATTAATAACAGAATCAAAACAAGAAACATGGACAAAACATCCATTAGTCAATCCTGTTGATTGGGATGAGATATTCAAGCCTTTAATAGAACATATTAATAGTAATCTTATATCAAAAGTACCACCTCCAGGTGAAGGAATTTTTAGTAGCAGAACAAGTAGAGCTTTAGATCAATTAATATATGAAATTTCTGAAGACTATTCTCAATATTTTCAAAATGTTGTTGCTGATGGATCACAAGAATCATTCTTTGGGGCGTATGATATAAAAGTATCTTATAATGATATTATGGATTGTATTCAACCTATTTTAGACCAAACAAATGAAGTTGACGATTATCCAAATTGGAATGGTGGCTATTTTTACCTAGGTGCCAAAAATTTGAACTATAGAAATTTAGAAGAATTTATAGAAGATATAGAAGATATTCATTTAAAGTTAAAAATGTTGAATGTTGATTATAAAATCCAAATACACACCCGTAATACAGATGTGAATCTAATCAAAACATCTACAGATATAACTAAGAAAATAAAAAATGTAACTGATTTACCTGGATCATCTTCCGAGAAGGCAGTTAAATCAGTTAAGGAAGTTTCATTTTTCATTTTTAATAAAGATACAGTTCAAGTTGAAGATTTAGACTAATAAAAAAACCCACTAAAAAGTGGGTTTAATTTTTTACAAAAAAATCTAATTATTTCTTTTCAGAAGGTTTAGCCTTTTTCACCGCTGGTTTAGCAACTGTTTTTGTAGCTGGTTTAACTTGCTTCGCAGCAGGCTTAGCAACTGTTTTTTCAGTCTTAACATCAGTTTTTGCTTTAGATTTAATATCTTTAGCAGTAACTTTTTTCTCAGCAGCTATTTCAGCTAATCTGTTTTCAATTACTTTAGTTGCTTCTTCAACTTTAGCTTTCTCAACCTTAGGAGCTTCAACCTTAGGAGTTTCAGTTTTTACAACTTTTACAACTGGCTTTTCAGCTATTACAATAGCTTCTTCTTTCTTCCCAAATAGATTTTTAAAGAATGATAATATACTCATAATTTAGTTTATTTTTTATTATATATCTATTTTTTTACCGCCCCTCTATAAAAAACCTCAAAAATTCCACAAATTTAAACACTTAGTATTATTTTATATATAACAATGAGATGAAATTTAGATATGATAAAGAAACTGAAGAAATAGTTGTTACGTCAGCAACTAGAATCGAATACCATCAAGTTGGTCTTTGGTTAACTCGTCATGTCAAGGGATATAGATATATGCCAGCATTTAAAATGGGTGTTTGGAATGGACAACAATCATATTTCAAAAATGGTAGAGTAAATATAGGTCTTTGGAAAGAAGCTATGAGGGGATGTAAAGAAATTGATGCTCCTTTTATTTTAGAAAATAAAGAAGACTTTCCACTAAACAAAGATGTAACATTAGAAAAGGTTAAAAACTTCTGTAATGAATTCTTTAAGGATCATAAAGTTAAAACTAAAGATGGTCAATGGGTTCCTTTTACACCCTATGAACATCAAATAGAATCAGCATTTAAAATACTTAAAAATAGATTCTGTATGGCAGAGGTTGCTACATCTGGTGGTAAGTCACTAATCATATCTATAGTAATGTTTTATACATTAAAGAATATGAATCCAGATGCTAAGTTTCTTATCATAGTTCCATCAATTACTTTAGTTACTCAATTCTATGATAATATAGTAGAATATAATTTTGGTATTAATAATCTAGTTGAGATGAGAGAAAAAAATAGTGATACTATAATAAGTGGTAGTCATGTACCATGTGATGTTAGAGTAGAAGAAGTTATGTCTGATAGACCAAGAAAGTTTTCAGGTACACAAAATCCTAATGTTTATATTGGTACTTATCAATCATTAGAAAAATGGCCTAAAGAATTCTTTCAACAATTTCATACTGTTGTTACTGATGAGTGTTTACATCCTGATAGTCTAGTTCATATGGCTGATGGTAGTTTTAAAAAAATATCTGAAATTAAAATAGGTGATTGTGTAAAAACAATAAATGAAGTAACCAAAGAAATAGAAAATAAAATGGTTGAATATGTTTATGAAAATTTATCTATTGATAATGATATGTATGAGATTGAAATGGAAGATGGTAGAATTTTAAAAATAACCGGAAATCACAAAGTATATACTAATGATTTTACTTGGAAAAAGGTTGAAGATTTGACAGAAAATGATGAAATATTAGATTTTAATTTTAATATATAAATAAAAATGGAGACTCATGATACAAAGTCAAAAAGATAGAATATATGATCTTATAAATGAAAATAGATTTTCAATATTTAATAATAAAAATAAAGAGAAGAATTTTTTAAAATTTTTAAATGATAATAATATTATTCTACCAATAGATGAATATTCACTGATGAAAGTTATATCATTTTTAAAAAATGTTAATATTAAATGTGGAATAGAAGGTTGTGAAAATAATAGAGTTTTTGAGGGAATAAGAAATAATAATAGAACAGAATTTGGATTTAAAAAATTCTGTTCAAGTCAGTGTGAACATAGGGGAAGATCAATTAGACAAAGTGGTAAAAATAATACATGTCATAGAATGACAGAAGAAAGCTTTAAGTCAATGCGTATTAAAAACTCAATTATAATGAAGGATAAAATAAAAAATGGAGAATTTACACCAAATATAACAAATAGTTGGAATTATGGAACATCCTATCTAATAAAAAATGGTTTGAAAATAAAATACAGATCATCTTGGGAGGCTTTTTTTCACTTATGTAATGAAAATTTAGAATATGAAAAAGTAAGAATTGAATATGAATATAAAAATGAACTACATTATTATATTGTTGATTTTATTGACACTATTGATAAAAAGTTATATGAAATAAAACCAATATCACAAATCAGTAATCCAATTGTTAAAATAAAAGAAGAGTATTGTTTAAAATGGTGTGTTGAAAATGGATATGAATTTATTTTCATAACAGAAGATTGGTATATTAATAACCTAGGTAAGTCAAAGAATCTTCTAAATGACCAACCAGATGGTGAGAATATTTATAAAAAATTAAAAAAGTTTGATGAAAATTAAAAAAATTAAAAAAATAGAACATTCTGATAATGTTTATAATTTGAGAATAGAAGATAATCACAATTATTTTGTAAATAATCTTTGTGTTAGTAATTGTCATCAAGCCAAAGCAAAAAGTTATTTAAAAATATTAGGACAAACATTTGGACATGCTTATTCAAGATTTGGAGTTTCAGGAACAACACCATCAGAGGAAACTTGTGAAATACTAACCATACAATCAGTGTTAGGTCCAAAGATTACAGAGGTTTCCGCAAATGAATTAAAAGAAAAGGGTATCATTACACCAATGGATATTAAAGTTGTGATAATGAATCATAATGACTCTGAATTTGCTGAGAGAATTAATATAATAAAGAAAAGTGGAAATGGTAAAGACGCATTTGATTTAGAAAAAGATTACATTCACATATCAGAAAGAAGATTAGATTTTATTAAAAAGATAGTAGATAAATGTGACTCAAATACTTTATTACTTTTTCATACAATTGAATATGGTCAAAGTATATTTAATAAGTTACAGAAGGAGTGTGTAGATAAAGAGTTTTATTATATTGATGGTGAGATATCTGGTAAGAAAAGAGAGATTATAAAAAAAGATATGGAGAATACAGATGGTAAAACCAAAGTATTATGTGCGAGTTTTGGAACATTATCAACAGGTGTCTCGATAAATGCCATCTTTAATGTTATCTTTGCTGATTCATTTAAGTCAGAACAAATTATTATACAATCAATAGGTAGAGCACTTCGTTTACATGATGATAAAAAGAAAGCAAATATATTTGACTTAGTTGATGTTTTCTCATCCGGTGAGATGTCTAATATATTATTCAGACATTTTAAAGAAAGAGAAAAATTCTACATAAAAAGAGGATACCCTTATAAGATTACTAAGATTAATCTTTAGAAATCTGCGTTTATAGAAATAGACTTCTGGCCTTCTCCCTTTCTAAGTGCTGGTAGAATAAACTTGAAGAAGTTATTTTTATCAATAGTTGCTTTTTTCAACGAAGCCAGTTGGTTCTTAAATAGTGTTTGATGTTCAGAAGTTAATTTTGATATAGATAACTTATTATACCAAGTCTGTTGTTTTGCCATTGTTTTTAATCCAAATAACTCATATAATCTATTAACCGCACCATTAGTATCATCTCCAAAGGTTGCCTTAAAGTCATAAAAGAGAGCTTTTTGATTTGGTGTATAGTTATTATCACCTAATTTATATACATTCTCAATTAGTTTCACTAAATTTTGATATTCATTAAATGATTTTTGATCTGCTGGAGAAATAGGAGTATTATTTTGAGCTGCTGCACCAGCACCAGCACCGGCACCAGCACCACCTGCTCCACCACTTTGAGAATCTTCTACATCCTTAGATGTTATTAAAGTATAAGTGAATTTATTACCATACTTAGCCTTATGTTTATCTAATAACCCAAATATTTGGTCTAAGTGAGCTGGGTCTGGTATGACCTGACATCCTTCAGACCAGTTATAAACACCATAAGTATTTTTACCTTGAGCTCTATTAAATGCTTTGTGTATTAACATACCAGCTGCTCCAGAACCTTCTTTACTAAAAGTTATTTTTTCATCACCATTTGCAGCATCTCTATAAAACTTTTGTACACCAGGTCTTAAACATTTATCACCATGATAATCACCAATTTGCCAAGAATCAACATACTGAGCAGGCTTCAATATTCCCAATCCACCTCTTTGTTTAATATGTGGTATATCTTTGTGTAATATAGTGTATTTTCCACCAACCTTAGAGTCTGAATTACTTCCATATTTACCCGGTAGAGTAGAGATAGGAAACCAAACTGCTTTTAACGCACCTTCATCATTTTTATAAACAAGATAAATTCTATCTTTGAATTGATTTGAATATCCCTGACCAGGATATTGATATCTAACTCCGACTATATTCATTTCCCAAGGCTTATCATAGACAACATATCCCTTTTTTCTAAGTGCATTTAGTATACCAGCAGCATCAGCATTTACTTCTTTTGATGCTGGTGGTATATTATCAGCAGTTATAGGTGGTCCACCAGGAGTACCTGGTTCAGTACTAGGTTGATTAACATTACCATTGGTATCACCAGCAGCTGTAGTTAGGGTACCGTCAATTGGAGTGGCTGCCTTAGGAGTAAAGTTAATAGGTTCCCTCATAACTAATTCATTCTTCTTAACTGTTGATTTCCATGAATCACCAACTTGACCATCAGTCACTCTATTATCTTGTGCAGGTATAATAGAGGAATCAATATACCCATTATCATTCAAATTAACATTCTTAGAAAGAAATTTAGGATCTTTAAGAGCTTTATACTTTGCCAGAACATCTATAAATGATGAGTTTGCAATTACTGGAGCAAATAAATTACCTAAATAGGGACCGTTTAATAGATTATCCACAAACTCATCAAACCAATTTAAGAAGTTAGTGCCTAATATAGCTTGTTGATTTGCGTTACCAGAACCAATATTAATAGTACCCATATTATCTTTTAGATTCATATCAATACCACCATCTCTTAAATTTATTTGAGTTATCTTATAATCTAAAACAACACCTTCTTTATCATTAACAAAAAATTGAGTTTTGTGATCAAAGATAATAGACTTCATTGAAGTATAATCTTTACCATCTAACTTTTTTAACTTTTGTTCTAGGTTGATATTATAGTGTTCAGAGTATAAAAATTCAGGTTTGTATATATTACCTTGATCAAAAACAATAGTAACTATTTTACCTTTTTCAGGAACATTAAATCCGTTACCATTTAAGTCTTTCCAAGGATTGGCCCAAGGTATATCTTCTATAGGTATTTCATCAAATATATCCAATACTCTAATTCTAACCCTTCCGAGTTTTTTAGGATCATCATTATCTTCGACTACACCAATATAAGTTTTATTAGCTTCAATTTGAATCATAAAATTATATATTAATAAAAAGTTTCTCTTATAAGAATTTTATAAAGGTCTTTTGCCTTTATTAAATAAATTTGAAATTGATTCACCCACAAAGTTTTCAAAAGAATCTCTAACCAATTTAGATGATAAATATAACTCACCATTAAAGTCACTTTCATATATATTCTTCGGTGGTAACATAGAACTATACCCGGCTTCATTAGCCATAGTATTTAGTGTTTTAGTTAAAAGAGCTGTTCTTTTTGCGATAAACTGATTAGCGGCTGCTATACCAGTATTAACAATTCTTTTTGCAAATCTAGCACCAGGACTATCAGAATTTAACCAAGACTCTTTTGGTGCTCCTGATTTAGTACCATCTAGTTCTGATTTAGACATTTTATCATTTTCTTGTTTAAATGAAGTTGGTTTTGAGTTAGCTTTCGCTTCGAAAATTTTAGTACGCTCCTCTAGGCTAACACCTTCATTAGTTTCTTTGAATTTGTTTGGATATTCAGGTCCTTCAAACCCCAATATTCTTTCACCATTTTCACTTCTTGTTGCTAATCTCTTACCTTCTTTATATTTATCTACTTCAAATTCTTTCCTATAATCTGCGATATCTTTGAATATTGGCGGAAATTCAGGTTCTTCAAACCCCAATATTCTTTCACCATTTTTATTTCTGATGGTTGCTAATCTCTTACCTTCTTTATATTTATCTACTTCTTTTTTTATCATAGCCTTTCCAACAACTTCGAATGCATTGGTGAAAGTTGATCCTATAGATACTTTCTGAATCTCTAGCGTTTCTTCGTCTTTGATAAAGACTGTCCTCACCGTGTTTGGTTCTACAAATCCTGTCACTCTCAATGGACCACTACTTCCAAAAATCTTTTCTGAATTAATTGTTGATAATCTCTTACCTTCTTTATAATTATCTACTTCATCCCTATTTAATCCATATTTTAAATAAGTAACAGATGCTGATTTGGCATCAAATATTGGATTTCTTGATAAATTAGGAAGAGTTTGGCCAGCTAGCTTAACAGAGTTTATATTACTTTTTCGTTCTGGTGGACCAGCTGGTTCATCATCTTCAGCACCAGAAGCAGAAGTCTTGGTTTTAGGAACACCATCAGAATCAGTACCCATTTCATCTGATGTTTCTATAGGCTCTGGTGGCGGTGGTGTTAACTCAATCTGTCTACCATAAGAATAATTAACAACGTCTATAATTACTGGAATTTCTGAGGCAATTGTAGTTTCTGATATGGTTGAACTTGTGGAACTAATTGGAACTGTTAGATTTAAAAATTTATCAAAAGGTGTTACAGAACGTGGTTTATAAGAACCATTATTTAAAACTCCATAAGAGTTAGTATATGGATTAAAAACATCAACTCTCATAGTTGAATGTTTATAGGTAAATCCAATACTATATCCTTCAAATGCTGCTGGTTGAGTTGCTAAATCAATAACATCACCATGTGGCATTTTATCAAAAAATAATTGACAATCATATAAAGTATAAACATATCTATTAACATTATCTCTTAGTATGTTCAAACCACCACTTTTAAAGAAGATTTTATCATCAAGTCCATCATTATTAAGATCCGCCTCTACTATATTAGTTCCGCCCTCTAGAACATTTTTTAATTTTACAAAATTTCTAACTTCTGAAACTATTATATCACAATCAAATCTTAATAGATTTTCAGGAATCATAGTTTTCCCAGACATTCTAGACCAATAAAGTGATTTGTAAAGAGCAGCCATTCTACCTATTCTTAAAGTAACATCTTCTGTAAAATCTAATTTAATCATATCTTTACCATAATCAACAAATGGGTTTGCTGTTTCCATAGTATTTGCTTCTACCAAACCATCCAATCCTGTTACTTTAGTTAAGTAATAATAGAATCTAGAATTAAGAGGATTATCAGGATCAGCCGATTGACCAAGTGGTTGTGTATTATAACTAGACCTAAAAAATTGAAAAAATGTTTTCTTAAAATCTTGCCAAATCTCTATTCTAGACATCATTTCTTCACTAGGAACTACATTACTTTCAAAGAATTTACTAACACTCTCATCTATAACATCTGAGAAAAGCGGAGACTCCTGAGATCTGATTATCAAATCAAAACCAAACATCACAGGATCTTCTTTGGCAGCTCTGTTACCAGTATCTGGTCCAAATGGAGAATAGTCTACAGTATTTGTAAATTGACTCAATGGTATTCCAGTACCACCGTCTATACTAGATGGACTAACTTCTGAAAGACCATGTCTGAAAAGATCATGACCACCATCATTAAATAAGGCATATAAATTCCTAGTAGGCAAAGGTCTAGGTCCATCTTGAGCAAATGGTGATGTTGTTAGATTTTTGTTAAATCGGTCATAGGTTGTTAGAAATCTTGCCATAGTGTTCTATATATTAATTTTTAAGCTATCTTTATATTATCTAAACCTAAATCAGCAAAGTAGAGATTTTTACCACCATTACTTGGTAACTTACCATAAGGGCCTCTTTTAGCTAAATCTGGTAAATAATCAAAATGCCATTCTTCTGTTGCTACTTCTCTTACAAATCCAAACTTCCAAGAATTCATAACCAACCACTTATATCTAGCTTCTGTAAGTGATTTTTTACCCCTAGATCCGGTATTTAAGTCTAATGCTATACCATTACCATGATTTGATCTACCTGGTTTTGCAGCCAAGTTAAATCCAGGCTTCTTAGCAATCCAACCATTATATAAATATTCCTGTGTAGTAACATTAAATGTTTTACCACTTTTTGTCTTACCGGTGACTTCTGGTCCATAAGCTGGTCTAAATCCACTTGATATAGATAACTCAATACTTTCTTTTTTAGCGGCGGCTTTCATATCTAAATAAGCGTTAGCCACAAAATCGGTAGTAACCTTTCCATCAACCAACACTAAGTTGAAAATTCTTCCATCATTTGATTTGAGTTTATTCTTTGTAACATCATCTAAAACTAAATAGTCTAAGTTATACTTACCTGGTATAGGAGGTGTTGTATCATTCTTAACAACAACTGGATCTTTTGCAGGACTTGGTGGTGGTTGATTAGCAGGTGTTCCGGATGTGCCGGCTTTTGTAGTATTTGGATTATAAGAATCAGCAGCCACAGGAGCATCTGTATTTGTTAAATCACTTGGATTAGTTGTCTTCTCAACTGTGTTATTTTTAGGAGGCTCGGTTTCATTAGCAGAAGTAGTCTCCATTTGTTCTTCTTCAAATTCAACATTAGAAACTTCTAATTCTCTCTTAATCAAAGAAATTTCCTGATTATAAGATCCTCCGCTATAAACAAATTTTATTTCGGTTATAAACCAATCACCTGATATTCTATCATTTTTAATATTAGCAGAAGGCGTTTTTCCTTTATTGGTAATTAATAATACAACCTTTTGAAATCTATATAAGTTATAATTTGGATTTGGTAATGTTAATTTAATACCTATCTTTTGTAAGTCATCTATATTTTGAGAATTATGAACATATGAATAATTATAATTAATATGTGCATTATCAGGATCTAATTTACCAATATAAGTACTATTGACATTTTCCTTATAGAAAGTTTCATCTTGAGGAGATCCTTTCATAATAATTGATGTATTACCTTCTGATGTTATAGAATCTATATCAAATATCAAATATTCCTTTTTAAAAGAATCATAATATTTTGAAATATTTAAATAACCCTTTTCTAAAGAAACAGATGTTGAATTATTTAGAATTTTATATTCACTAACATATGAATCAGACTCTTGAGCTGATCTATCATTACTTAATGATATTCTTTTAATTTTTTTATCATCAGCAGTAACATCTTTACCAAATCCAGATGAATCAACTCCCTTATCTTCTAAGACATCTCTTGATAATTCCTTTTCAATATCTACATAGTTAAAGTTATAAAAAAAGTCAACATACCCATATGAAAATCCCTCATCTGAAATATATGAGTAAGATAAAATTTCATCCATGAAATCATAAACTTTCTTACCAGTATTTATCCAAGTCATTTGATCTTTTGAATCGGATATATTTGAGTTAAATCCTAGACCAACTTCCTTACAAATATCTTGAAGTGCAAAAAAACTTGTCTTTTTACTATATGACTTGAACTTACGTAAATGTAATCCATTAACATTTAAAACCCCTTTGATTGTATATACTTCTCCGTTTACAGAAAAATTAGCTATTTTAAATTCTAATAAAATATGTCTAATATTTTTTGTTCTAGATGATAAAAATATTTTTATTTTAGTATCATCTAGTGGAAAACCTTTATCCTTCATTAAATTCATAGAATCTTTAAATGTTAAGGTCAGTGTTGGTAAAAGACCGTCATGATAAAGAGCAAAATATTCTATATCTTTATCATCAATTTGATAAGAATTATACCAAACAAAAGGTCTTGTGCCAATATCAGATGACCATTCTTTTAAGAATTCTTTATCCTCTCCTTTGTGTTTTATTTTAATAGGTTCAACTTTAACTGTCGGAGGAAAAATGTTACTTAAACCAGGAGTTACCTCATCAACCTTTTGCGGATTATCTTCATTTTTTTCATCATTATTACCTTTAGAACTTTCTTGAGCCACCGGATCATTTGAAGGTGTTGTTGTATTAGAAGATGAAGCAGTGGCTGTTTGTACACCATCAGTTGGTGGTGGTGTAATAGGAGCAGCTGGTATATTTGGATCCGCTGGTAAACTACCTCCTGTTATTAATTTGTAAAAAAGAGGAGCTCTATTTCTAGCTTTTGTGTATCCAAATAAAACTTTATCATTTGGAAAAACTATATCACCATCACTACTATAATTTTTTACATTTATACTACCAACGAAAGAACCTTCAAGATAATGAAGACCAACCAATTTACCACCTTCTTTATGACCAGGTCCAGCATTCAGTTGATATAAAAGAGTAACCATAGCTCCTATATCTTTACAATTGTTAACCGTATCAATAACATTTGCTCCCTTCTTTATACCATAGGCTGTAACTAATCCACCATTACTTTCTATTCCAGTGGAAAAATATAGAACAAGTGCTTTGGCAGCAACATCCAACTTATCTACAAGTTCTGGATGTCCTTCTAAATCTATACCTAATTTCTTACCAAACTTTGAATAATTACCTCTATAGGTTAATCCATTAAATCCTCTACCTCTAAATATCCAACCATCAGTTGATGCTGGTTCACCATCTCCGTATCCAGGAGAATTTTGACCCTTAATACCAGGAAATACCGCTCCGTAATAATTTTTCCCAATTATAAGTTCTCCATAAACAATGCTAAAAAACTTTTTATCATCAGACTTAATATTATCTATCTGTTGATCTGTATATGCTTTAAATCTAGCTCCAAATACTTTTCTAATACTTTCCGCACTATTATTTCTATAAGGAACCTCTCCTCTAGGATTAAAATCAGATTCTTTAGATACTATACCACATAAAGCAGCCTGAAAAATAGGATTAGTAAAACCTTGATCCTTACAAGCCTTAACTACAAGAGAAATAGTATTTTTCTTGTTAGAATCTATGTTATTAAAATATTTTTGACTAGCTGATTTTTTACCAGATGCTGGTGACGGTGACGCTGCTGGTGTCGCTTGTTTAGCTGCAGGAGCCGCTTGTTGTGTAGGAGCAGCGGCAGCATTAGTTGGGGCATTAGTTGATAAGTTAGATTCTATTAAACTCTTATATTTATTTAAAAATAAAATAGGCATCTGATTGTGGTCATATGAACTAGAGTTAGTATCAGTAACATTAGTACCAACCGCAGTTACTAAAGCAGGAAATCCATTTCTAATACCAGCATTTGCAGGTCCTTGCCAGTTTTTTGGATTATACACCATGAAAACATTTGTTCCATTGCTCTTAACCTTTGATGTTGTCCCAGCACCACCAGATGGATCCATCAACATTAAATTCTTCAGACCAGAAATACCAGTTAAACTTTTTTGAATAGATGTGCTTCCGTTACCACTACCAGAATATATACCAACACTTACATTTAAAGTCTGTAAACCAAATGCAGTCATTTCAGATTCATATTGATTCTTTACTTTACTCCAATCAGTAGTATGTTGATTTGGTATAGAAATTACGTATTTATCAAACCAAGTAGGAGCACCCTTTAATATCAAAGGAGGCATATATTCCTTACCTATCTTACCACCTACTGGTATTCCAGGATAAAATACAATTACACTTACTTTACTCCCGCTCTTTATGCCCGGAATATATACAGTTGAGTCATTTAATTCTTTTTTAGTATAACCCATTTGTTATTTGATTTTTATTATATATAATATTTTGAATAAGCTATTAATAGATTATGATGGAAGTAAACCACCACCTATAATAATGTCTGGTCCAGAAATATTAACAGCATTGGTTGGTGTTGGTAATATTGTTGGTGGTAATGAATAATTCTGTTCAATATATTTATTTCTACTATCATCTTTTCTAGTAGCTTTATTTCTATTAAGTAATTTCTGAACTGTTTGTTTCTGAGCTTCTTCTTCTACTCTAAATAAAATAATATCATTTATACTAGGATATCTAATAAAATCACCATTTTTAATATTTAAAGGGTTATCAATTTTATTAATATTTAATAAAATATCAATGAATTCAGTTGTTCCATATATTTTATAACAAATAATATCTATTCTCATATCCTCATCTGGTTGAACAACCCAATAGTTAAGAGAAACATCTGTTCTACTAAGAAAAGTACTTTGTGTCAAATCGAAAAAATATTGTTGACCTAATTCCTTATCAAGTTTTTGTTTAACCCTTCTTACATTATCTAAATCATAAATTTTCATGTTATTAATTTATTTATTTTTTCTTACTTCTTTCCTTAAACTAACTATTTAACATAATGTTAATTATAAGCCGTTCTGTTGTATGCTTTCATTGCCGCAAGTTCATCAGCTGCAGTTTCTTCCGCTGTCTTGTTCTTTGGATTACTCTTCGCTAGGTATGCAGCATATGCTGGGTCGGTTACTGTTACCTCTGTGATTTCACGTTCTGGACCAGGTGGTGGAGAAGGCACTGTTGGGTTAATTGATTCAACATTTCTTGCTTCTTGTTCTGTTGATATCTTTTTCTTCTCTGTTTTTAATTCAATAGACTTTTCATTTGGCACACTTGCTGTTCCAAGTTTATTAGTATTAATCTTAACCGTTTCTGGTGTATTTTTTAACTCATTATCGATTTGTCCTTGTCTAGTAGATAACTGCTCATCAGATGCTTTAGGTATCTGACCATCTGTAATTGGTTTAGACTCACCTGTTTTTCCTGAATCAGGAGTACCCCCTGTATTAGATGTTGATGTTCCTTGTTGTTGAACTGCAATAGTTGGATCTGCTTTAACATCATTTGGTACAGTTGCTGGTGGCTCAGATATATTATTAGGATTTTTAACTACATCTGGATCTACTTTTTTACCAGTAGTTGATTCTTGTCCTTCACCTTGAGCAAATGTTTGATTAGATTGAGTTCCTCCGGTATTTTGTGTACCATCAGATGTACTACCAGCATCAGCAGGTCCACCAACTGGTGTATTATCAGATGATTGTGTAGATCCAGCAACTGGTTCAGGTGATGTATTATCACCTGCCGGAGGTGTGAAATCACCACCTGCAGTTTCCTGCCATGATGAAGGACCAGATTTATAAGATCTTCCCTGACCTTGTGCAAATCTAGCCATTATTTCTTGAAGACCTAGTGGTCTGGTGTTAGTCATAGTAAACTCAGCGGTTATCCTAGATGGTAAATCATTGAATGCTAATGTTTCTCCAAACTTTATATTTACTTCCTTTACAATCATATCACCTGAACAAAAAAGAGGTCTTTTAGGATTACCTATAGTCACATGATATGTACCAGATGCTTGACCAGTTAAAGCATTTATAATACCAAATATTCTAACCTCAAATTTCTTAACAATACCAGAAACCACAGAGAGTAAAGAATTGATAAACTTATCAAAAATAGTTGCTCCATCCGGTTCTACAGGTTCCTCATCCGCATCTGGTTTCTTACCAAGACCTAAAGCATCTAAAAGTGTAGATGCTATTGCTTTTAGAGCATCTACAGCGCCTTTTATTAAATCTACTATTGCTTGTCCTGGGTTATTTTTCATTTTTGTTATAAATGCTGTAGCTTTTGCACCAGCTGCTCCCCCACCATTTAAGTAAAATAAAGAATCTTGTGTGCCAAATTTAACAATATTACCTATAATATCATAAAATGCTTTAGTTGGGTCTAATCCACCTATAAATTTTTGTTCATACTCAGCTACAACTTTTACTGATATAGTACAATTTAAACCAGATCCAACTTCATCATCAGCAGTTGTTTTTCTCATCATAGCCTCTTTAACTAAATTTGGATTACCAGAAGGTATTGCACTAGCTCCTTTTTCATCAATGAGTCCAATACTTTTCATAATTTGTCTTTGCCATATTTCAGTAAATCCAGGAAGTGGAGTTATACCCATTCCACCAGCAGCACCATCACCTTGGCCACTTAATCTAAATTGCTCACCTATATCATTTAAAACTTTTTTAAATCCCCCTTCTGCTGCCACCCATTCTTCACCAAATGACATATCAAAAAAATCTGCACCCGGTTCTCTCCAGGTAACTATAGTAGAAACAGGAGCAGTTGCGGCAGATAAATCATTACCTACCGGAGCACCAAACTTTCTACAAACTATAAGTCTGTTATTCGGATAAACACCCAAAAATCTTAAATAAGCAAAATCTGCCTCTTTTAGTTGAACATTTTTTAATGAAGTTTTTGACCAATCAATTATTGATTGTGTTCTAACATCATAAATATCATTAGTATGTGGTGAATCATTTACTTTTGCTATTTGTTTCTCAAATCTTCCATCTTCTTTATCTGAGCTGGTTGGAAAATAAGCAACAGAATCCGTATTTTTTGAAATCACATTACCATACATTGATTGTTCGTAGTTAGTGTTACCTTCGTCTTCACTTGCTTTAGTGAATCTATTATATTGAGTAGTTGCCTTATTCTTTTTAAAGTTAGGACTTGATACCAATCCAAGAGGTGATGACATTTTTATTAATTAATTTTTATTATATATTAATTAATTATTAATCTCTATTAAATCTTATGTCTGATTATTAATAGTCTCTTATTATTTGGCTGTTAGAAAATTTGGATAAGTTACCAAATACATCATCTATGTATTCTGGATTTTTTCTAAATTCATTATAAAATATCAAAACATTGAAGTTATTTTGACCGAGTATTTTTTTAAGATTAAGAAGTTTCTCTATTGAGAATTCATTATCAAAATCGGGTATGTAATAAATATCTTTCTTTTTATCTATGGCTTGTTGTATCTTTTGAAATATTAAAATCTTAAGATATGTTCTATCATTGGAAAAGTCTACCTGTTCCTCGTCTATAATCTTTTTAATATCAATTATATACTTATTCTTTACTCTATTAATTTTGATATACTTATCAAACTTCTTTCTTGTTTTGCAATAGACGCAGAAAAACTCCATTAATACTCATATTTTTTGTATAATTAAAAATATATATAAAAATAAAATCCTCTCCTGCACATTTTTATTATAATTTGATTTTGATAAAAGGATTTTAATATATACAAACATGAAGAAGTATTCAGATAAGTTTCTAAATCAAACAAATAAATTAAAGAAAGCAAGGGTTGGCTTTGAATTTGAATTTTATATGAAAGATATATCTTTTTATAAAACCTTAGAACTATTAAACCAAGAATTAAGTCCTGTTAAAGTTTGGGGTTTCAGACAATATCACTCTGATTTCACACCAGATGAAAAGAATTTCAAAATTGAACCAGATTTATCAGGTGGATCTAACATGGTTGAATTAGTTACAGGACCTTTAGATTATTATGACGCTAAATATTATTTAATTAAAATAGTTAAATTTATTCAAAACTACGGATACACAAATGAAAAATCATCTGTACATTTTAACTTATCATTCAATGGTGATAAAAATCTTAATGACTTAAATACTCTTAAATTAATATTAAATACAGATGAAG
>Ga0114977_10000394_pt1 | contig 29650 bp, 25 predicted proteins | sample S_130805_MF_Meta_FD_87026 | JGI IMG/M metagenome (GOLD analysis project Ga0114977, IMG submission 87026) | Freshwater microbial communities from Lake Simoncouche, Canada to study carbon cycling - S_130805_MF_MetaG | ecosystem: Environmental > Aquatic > Freshwater > Lake | place: Lake...
CCGCTCATTTCGGTCGGCACCAAAAATCGGTCACGACTTAGCGAAATAGCCGGTCACGATAGACCGAAATCACCGGTCACGACTTAGCGAAATGACCGGTCACGATGCTCCGAAATACGCACTTTCCGTAATCAAAAGTCTGAACCGCATAACCGGTTTCTTTTGTTACGACAGATTGCCATATATTTTCTTGCGCAAACGAATCTCCCAAAACTAAAATATCTGGATTTAACAAAAATCTTCCAGTGGATTTAATTTGAATTGGTTTTTGAATAGCATTTCGACCAAAATCGCGTTCAGTCCATTTCCCAGTTCGGGTTAAATCTCCATATAAAGGCTCAGCCCACCAACCAAATAAAAAAGCGACTAAATAAATAGGAATGACGACACTCAAAAAGTGAAATATATAGTTACGCATAGTCAGAATTGAAAGTACAGAAATTCACTAACGCGAGTTAATTCAGATACTGAATAACTAAAAATAAAACCCATTACCCAAGCAACATACCGACTTGACTTCCATTGTAGTAGCTGAAAAATATCAATAATTTTAATGGATATAGACTTACTTATAGAGCGAATATTATTTTGCAAATCGCAGGTGGTCTGATATTTTGAAAAAATTTCATTTACGTTAGGAAAAATAAAAACAAGCAGCAAGCAAAGAATAATCTCCTTTAGGGCATCACGAATAGGTGCCCAATGATCTAACACCCCATTCATGCCGACCATTCCGTCCAACATAGTCATTGCCGAAGTAAAACTATCTGCCCGAAAAAATACCCAGCCGACGACGACAGCTAAAAATGTTAACGCACCGGCACCCAACTTTACTAAACGACCACCTTCGCCCCAGCCCATTTTTTCTTTGAAACCGAGCCAGGTGTGGTTCACCATCAAATAAAAACCGTGCAACGCGCCCCAAATCACAAACGTCCAACCAGCGCCGTGCCACAAGCCGCCAAGCAACATGGTGATGAATAAATTGAGGTAACGGCGAAATTTACCGTGACGACTACCGCCGAGTGGGATGTATAAATAGTCGCGCAGGAAGCGAGAAAGCGTCATATGCCAGCGTCGCCAAAAGTCGATGATGCTGGTAGCTTTGTACGGTGAATTAAAATTCATCGGCAATCTCACATTGAACATCAGCGAAATACCAATCGCCATATCAGAATAAGCAGAGAAGTCAAAATACAACTGGAGCGAGTAAGCCAGCGCACCGACCCAGGCTTCGAGCAACATCGGTTGCCAACCGACGGCAACGTCGTTAAAAATTGGCGTAGCTAATTCCGCCAGCGAATCAGCAATCAGCACTTTTTTCGTTAAACCCAGCACAAAAATGCTCAAGCCAACGGCGACGTTTTCCCAATTCAGCTTGCAGACGTTGCGCTGGGCAAATTGCGGCATCATTTCTTTGTGATGCAACACTGGGCCGGCGATAAGATGTGGAAAGTATGTGACAAATAAAGTGTAGTGAACGAATTTGAATTCGTTCACTTTTCCTTGGTAGGTATCGACCAGAAAAGCGATTTGTGTGAAGGTAAAAAAGGAAATACCAAGCGGAAGAATGATTTCGTCGAGGTTGAGCGAGGTGCCGCTGAGATGGTTTAAATTGGTGACAAAAAAGTTAGCGTATTTGAAATAACCGAGCAGAATTAAGTTGACAGCGATTGCTGAGGCCAACAAGATTTTTGACTGACTGACAAAATCTGTCGGGATAAATCCCGACCTACCACGTGCGACGCGATGGCCAATTACATAACCGGCGGCGTAATTAAACGCGATGGAAGTGAGCAGTAAAGCGACGTAACGAATATCCCACCAACCGTAAAAGAACAAGGACGCGGCGGTCAGCCATAAAGACGCCAGCGCGTGACTGGTTTTACCGATCTGAAAAAACCCGAAAAAGACAATCGGGAAAAACGCGAAAATAAAAACGTAAGAGTTGAATAACATTGATACTTATACCTAAAATGAAAAACCATAATTTAGAATGTTAAACTCATAAATATCTACAGCCAGCCAATTCATACAACGTCATTTGTTTATGCGAAATCACGTAGAATCAACTACTATTGCCAAAACAGTTTTTCAAAGGCTCTAGCTAAATATTATTATACTAGGCGCTCACCTTTAAAAGAACTTAATACAACAATAGCAACATACTTAACTCATCGGGAGCCAACCGTGTTCAGCATCATTATTCCAACTTGGAACAACTTACCTTTTTTAAAACTCTGCATCGAGAGTTTGCGTAAATATTCAACATTCGACCATGAAATTATTGTCCATATTAACGATGGCTCAGATGGCAGTTTAGAATGGGTAAAGGCTGAAGGTATTAAATATAGCCATACCGAAAAAAACGTTGGCATCTGTTTGTCGGTCAACTATTTAGTCCATTTAGCGAGTCATGATTGGGTGCTTTATTTGAACGATGACATGGTTGCCTGTCCAGGTTGGGATACCGCATTTAGCCAAGCAGTCGCCTCTGTTGATACTGATTTGGCATTATTCTTCTCGACGCTGATTCAACCTAAAATCGGTAAAAACAAATATATGGTTGAGCATGATTTTGGCTCAACACCAGAAACATTTGATGCTGCCGGATTACTCCAGCATTATGCGAATGTGCCACGCAATGATTCTGAAGGCGCGGCATCACAACCCACTTTATTTCATAAAAAATGGTGGCAAATCGTCGGTGGCTACAGCTTGGAACTTAGTCCGGGGATGAGTAGTGATGATGATTTATTGATGAAATTCTGGGTCGCTGGCTGTCGCCATTTTCGAGTGATCGGTGCTTGTCGTTTTTATCACTTTCTTTGTCAAACTGCTGGACGAGGTCAAAGTACTGGACGTATTAAGAACACCAAAGGCGGCCGGGTATTCGTTATGAAATGGGGTATGACGCAAGCGGAATTTTACAATGGCTATATGGCCGCTTTACAAAATACGCCAGCATCTGAACTCGTCGCTCGCCATTCAAAACTATTTCCTCGAACTACGTTAAAGGGTAAATTGCGTCGGGCAGGCTACGGTTTATTTCAAGATTATCCTTTGCAAGGTATTGAAGACTGGGATGCGGTTTCAGGGCAAGGACTTTGGGAGACGAATTGCAGCTAAACCAGAATAGGGCTTAATACCTATCCAGCCCCACTTTTGCTCGGATATGTTTTGCTTCAATCAATGATCGCAGTCGGCCCTGATTTTCAGCTAAATGACTGCGATCATTTTCTGGATGCCAAAGATGAAACACCGGCGACGAAAATCTAGCGCTTTTGTTAAATACGCCAGCTCTAATTAAACGAACAACCAAATCCGAATCTTCCATTCCCCAGCCAACATAACTTTCATCTAGGCCATTTACTTTGATTAAATCGTGCCTAAAAGCAGAAAGATTACAAGTCTTCGCGCCTTTCCAGCGACGCGGTGCAATTTTCCTCAGCGCGCCTAAAGGCAAAATCCTTTCTATGCCGCCTTGCTGGCGAACAATTTTCCAGTCGCTATTTTTCAAATCGTGAATCGGGATTTGCTGCTGAATGACATCTTGGGTGAAAGTTTGCGAGAGCAATAATCGGTTGCCAGACAGAAACCAGCCTTCCTCAGCCAGCGAACGTTGCATACCAATAAAATCACTACGCGGCACACAGTCACCATCGGTAAAAATTACATATTCCGCTTGCGTTGCGGCCAACGCGCGGTTGCGAATAGCGGCTGCTCGAAAACCGTCATCTTCATGCCAAATATGACTCATTTTGAAGGCTGCTCGCTGCTGATATTCTTTTACCAATTCAGCCGTATCGGGTTTCGAGCCATCGCTCTAATTTTTCTGATTTATATCATCGCAATAATCGTTTCACAGATTGGTCGATTCGAATTCTCTTATAGACCCTACTTAGATCAAGGAAGATGGCTTATTGGTTTGCCTGTTTTCATTTACTTATATTATGCGAGATTGAACTTTGCAAAAGTTTTAGATTGGGTTGCGCCAATATGTATATTTTCTGCATGCATAAGCAGTATTTATGTAATTCCCAGTCATAATTGGGGGGATAGAGATACGGTGTCATTTATAGATCCGCTAATGTTTGGATTTATGAATCTATCTATTGCGCTCATGTGTTTCGCATCTTTTGCGGTAGATATTTACAAAAAAAACTATTCCGTCAATACGATTGTAAAAATTATTGCATTCATTCTCGGTGTGTATCTCTCAATTAGGAGTGGCAGTCGTTCTGGCTGGGCGGCTTTTCCTCTCGTTGTTTTATTAATATTTTATATTTTGTATAGACCAAAATTTTGGCAAGGTGTCGTATTTTTATTCATTACCACAGCGGTTATGGTAGCGATTTATCACTTCCAACCTATTGTTAAAATTAGAATTGATCAATTTTTCAGCGAGGTCATGCAATACCCTTGGCGTGGCGGGATTGCGCCAGACGGTTCGATTGGCTCGCGAATAACTTTTTACCGACTTGGTTATTACTACTTTTCTCAAAGTCCATTCTTTGGCTGGGGATTACAGGGACACCATGCTATCCAAGATGCGGCAGAGCTCTTGACTTTTTCCACTCAGATCGCAAGAGACTTTGCTTTTGGATCACTTTTTCATAGTGAATGGGTTACTCAGTCGGTGCGTTTTGGGGTGCTTGGCTTAGTTGGTGTTTTTTGGGTCTTCTTTGCGCCAATAAAAATGTTCGCTAACTTTGTTAAATCTGGAGATGACAACTTGAAGGTGGCCTGCATGGGCTTGGCATACATGACTTGTATACTGACTGCCTCGATAGGTGATGAAGTGTTCAATTCAAAGAGCTCCGTCACTTTTTCAGCATTTATTATTGCTGGACTATTGGCAACTGGATTATCTAGATTGGAGCAAAACGAACACAAGTTTTAAACACGCTAGATGAATAAAACGAACCAATAGATCAATCTAATTGTTTCAGTATTAAAAATTGAGCTCTATAGCACTTCATTTCTTAGCCATTTCAAAGTTTGGCTTAAGCCATCCTGAAATTCTATTATTGGTTTCCAGCCTGTGTGGCTATTCAATTTTGATGAATTCAATATATTCACTTTTACATCGAATGCACGCTCGGGAAAGCGTTCAATGCGAATCTCGCGGCCTAATTCTTTCATCAAAGGTGAAATGCAATTGATAACGTCCAGATTCGAACGCCCAATACCAGACCCAAGATTATAAGTTTCTGATAGATGCCCCTTATCAAGCGCGCTGACGATACCAGATACCAAGTCGCTAACGTAAAGGTAGTCACGCACTGTTCCAGTCTGACCAAAAAGTTTGATCGGTTCACCACGCATCGCCAAATCTAGCGCGGTAGAAATAAACCCTTGGCCAACATGTGGACGTTGCCCCTCTCCAAACGCATTTGCTGGTCGAACACAAATAAATTTTAGGCCATGCGTAACGGCATAAAGATGCGCATAATTTTCTAAGGTTAGTTTGGTAACGCCATACGGCGAGATCGGTTTGGTCGGATGATTTTCATCAATCGGCACATGAATTGCTTCGCCATACACCGTACCGCCAGAGGATACTAATAGCAGTTTAGTGCCCCTATCCGCCATTTCAGAAAATAGTTGCACAGTGGGTGGCAAGTTTTGCAACAAATCCGCTAGTGGATTTTCAAAGGAGGTATTTGGTACTGTCGCATAGGCCAGATGAACCACTTCCTGATTATGATCAAGCAAGTTACTAATCAAGTCGAGCTGAGAAAAGTCTCCGCTAATATATGACACCCCCTCAGGCATTATGTATTGCGGTTTAATTCGTCTCCCCAACACCGTAACATTACGTCCAGTGGCAATCAGCTGGCGAGTTAAATGTGCGCCAATATATCCGGCGCCGCCAATCAGCAAAGTATTTAGATTTTTCACGCTAAATTTACCTATATTGATCTAGGCCTTTAAGCGCCAAAATATGGGTCGCACTCAACACTTGTTGTAGCCGGCGTTGATTTTCTTCCAGTTTAGAGCGATCGCTTTCTTTGTGCCATAAATGCAAAACCGGCGCAGCAAAACGTCCCGTTTTATGACGCACGCCCGCTCGCAACAGTCGAATGACCAAATCAGAATCTTCCATACCCCATCCAGTATAAGATTCATCCATGCCATTTACTCGAATCAAGTCATCTCGCCAGACCGCAAGGTTGCAAGTTTTAGCACCGCGCCAGCGCAAAGGATGCAGCTTTCGCCAATCGCCATTGGGCAACGTTAACAGTGGTTGAATACGATTGATGTCCCCATGAAACCGTCTGACAACCCATTGTACTAATGAGCAGTTATGAACGAATTTGGCGTTTTTAAGGATTTCCTGCGTAAAATTTTGTGCCAGCAATACTCTGTTCCCTGGCACAAACCAGCCACGCTCTGCTAAACGAGCATGACTCGACAAAAAGTTAGGGCGAGGCACGCAATCCTGATCGGTGAAAATAATATAGTCTGCATTCGCCTGTGCGACCGCTTTATTACGAATCGTTGATGCGCGGTAGCCGGTATTTTCTTGCCAAACATGCGCTATACGGAAAGATGCCAGTTTTTGATAGCGCTCAATCACGTCACGTGTTTCAGCACTTGATCCATCATCAGCAACGATGATTTCAAAATCACTATAATCTTGAGCAAGATAGCCCTCAAAAAAGGCGGTTAGCATATCTGGGCGGTTATAAACTGCTGGAACGATGGCAATACGCATCATTTATCCTTTTTCTTCTCTTGCAACATTAGCAACTTTAAGTAACGATAATACGTGCCTTCGGCATTTGAAATGGCAAGCATAAAGCCTTTTTGCCCATCCAAAAAACCGCTGCGCAGAAGATAAGTCCGAACGAAACTCCAAAAGCCACGCAAAACTGCCCCGACCAAAGTTGTCCGTTTTCCACGTTCAAACATCATCGCAGCACCGGCAGTGGAATATTGGTTAATTTTATGAAGCACTTCATCCATGTCATCAAAAGAGTAATGAAGCAAAATGCCCTGTAAACGACCGATCTGACCATCAACGATCAGGCGTTCATGCACCAGATCGTTGCTAAATTTAGTAGTGCCACGCTTGAATAATCTCGGCAATAAATCAGGATACCAGCCCGAATGGCGCATAAATCGACCACAAAAATTAGACAGTCGAGACACTAGATAAGCATCGAAGTTATTCGATGGCGAATGTAATACTTTTTCAATTTCAGTACGTAATTCATCGCTTACCCGCTCGTCCGCGTCAATTGAAAACACCCACTCTTTAGTCGCATATCCTAGCGCACGATTTTTCTGAGGACCAAAACCGGGCCAATCATGCACATAAACCTGCTGGGTAAATTCACGCGCTATATCGATAGTGCCATCAGTGCTACCAGAATCCACGACAATTATCTCATCAGCCCAACTGACCGATTCCAAGCAAGCGCGAATATTCCCCGCTTCATTTTTGGTGATCAAAATAACGGAAAGTTGTGGTTTGGTAGCAGTCATTTTATGCAATTAATTCTCCGGCAACGGCGCTAACAGCGCTTCAATTTCTGCTTCGCCAAACTTAAATTCAACATTTTGATCGCGACTCAATACACTATTCGCCAACAACGATTTTTGCGCTTGCAGCGTCAACATACGTTCTTCAATACTACCCGCAACCGTCAGCTTATAGACAAAAACCGCTTTGTCTTGACCCAGACGATGCGCGCGATCGGTTGCCTGGTTTTCAGCCGCCGGATTCCACCACGGATCGTAATGAATGACCGTATCGGCTGCCGTCAAATTCAACCCAACCCCCCCCGCTTTTAGGCTAATCAAAAATACTGGCACCTTTCCGGTTTGGAATTCACGCACCGGCGTTTCACGATCTTGCGTTTGGCCCGTCAATTTAACGTAGCCAATTTTCTCTGACACCAACGCTCGTTCAATCAATGCCAACATCTCGGTGAATTGAGAAAAAATCAGAATTCGCCGACCTTCTTCCACCATCTCCGGCACCATATCCATCAGCAATTCCAGCTTGGCAGATTGCTCAATCTTTTTGGCGTGCATCGATTTTAGCAGACGCGGATCGCAACACACTTGGCGCAACTTTAACAAGGCGTCGAGGATGATAATTTGGCTGCTCTGCAAGCCTTTTAGTGCGATTTCTTCGCGCACTTTGCTATCCATCATGCTGCGCACGGTTTCATATAAATCGCGTTGTGGGCCGCTCAATTCCACCGCTCGAACGATGATGGTTTTCGGTGGCAATTCTAGTACCACGTCTTCTTTTCGACGGCGCAATATAAAGGGTTTGATACGTTTGTGCAGCAAGTCTAAGCGGACTACATCCCCTTCTTTTTCAATCGGCACTCGCCAGGTTCGATTAAATGAACGGTTGTCCGACAAAAATCCTGGCATCAGAAAATCAAACTGCGTCCACAATTCACCCAGATGATTTTCCATCGGTGTGCCGGTCAAACACAAACGATGGCGCGCGCATAATTGTCGGACTGCCGTCGCGCTTTTACTTCCCGCATTTTTGACATATTGCGCTTCGTCCAAAATCAACAAATGATAATCAGATTTGGATAATTCTTCGGCATCGCGCCACAACAAGGGGTAAGTCGTCAGCACCACATCATGATGTGCAATTTTCTCAAATTGTTCCTTGCGTTCAGCACCGTGCAAACACAACACCGAGAGCGATGGCGCAAACCGCGCGAGCTCGGCTTTCCAGTTAAATACTAGCGAAGTTGGCAACACGATCAGGCACGGTTTATCCATGCGACCGCTGTCTTTTTCAATCAGCAAATGAGCGATCGCTTGTGCGGTTTTCCCCAAGCCCATATCGTCGGCCAAAATACCGGAAAGATCCGAACTGCGCAGATATTGCAGCCACGCCAAACCTTGTTGTTGATAATCGCGCAACGTGCCTTGGAAGGATGCGGGCGGCGCAATCGGCTGCACATTACCGCAGGTTCGCAAGCGCTCGGCGATTTGCCGCAAAGCATCCGCGCCTTTAAATTGCCAACGTGAGGTATCAGTTAGCAGTTCAGTTAAGCGCGGTGAATCCAAACGATTAATTCGTAACCGTTCAGGCATTTGACGGCCGCCAAACAAATCCATGAGCGTGGCGGCAATCGGCTTCAAGCGCTCGGCGCTGACGCGAATAATCTGACCGTCATCGGTCACTAATTCAATTTTTTCACGATCCAAAATGCGCTGCAAACGAATGCCGTCTAACCAACGCGGATCGCGCTGAAACAACGCCGACAGCATCGGTGCCAAAGCTAAACGTCGACCTTCAACCACTATGCCCATATTTAAATCGAACCAACCTTCGTCACCTTCACTGACATCGAGTTGCCACGCCTCGACTTCAAAATTCCGATGACGGAAAGTGCTGCTGTAACGAATTTCCCAACCGGCTTGTTGCAACTTGGAAACATTCTTCGCAATAAATTCTTCCCAATCTAGCGTGCGATTCAACTCCAACGCATCCGTTGGCACTTGCCCAGCACTCAGCAAATGATAGCCTTTAACCATCGTCAAACCGCTTTGCTCTAATGCTTTACGCAACTGCATTTCAACTTTTTTGTGGCGTTTAACTCGCACCGTTTCGCCGCTAGGCGATTTTTGTAATTCGTTGGTTTGCCCCAAGGCAACGTTCACCTCGCCATACTGAAACTGCGCTTGCGCATAATCCAGTTGCGAGTGAAATTGCTCAAAACGATGACCACCACTAAACGTCGGCAAGGTATTGACGGTGTCGAAAAACAGCATGCCACGCGGCACGCAATCGACCACCGGAATGTCATCTAATTGTTTGGCGCTTGGTAACGGCGACTGCGGCAAAATCTGACTTAAGGCTTCGCTCGCCAGCGGAATATCTTTTCGGGTTAACGGTGGAATTGCCAATAAAGCACTTAAGGCGTCAGTCGGAATATTTGATTCCGCCACCCCCACGCTCCGCGTGGCGATATCCAAAAAGTAAGGCGGATTGAGTGGCAATACAAAATCTGCCGCCGGCGTTGTCACGACTACCGGATAGAGACATTCTTGCGTAGTGATCCGCCATTGCACCTGTGCCGGTCGCGCTTCACCGACTGTCAGCGGCCAACCATCGTGCAGCAAACGACCGCTTTCTAGCAACAAGGGCATAATCCGTCCGCTCGCATCGCCCGCTAAGTTATAAGGCTGAGTCGCAATAATTGGCCGGCAAAATGACCAGAGCAATCGCAAAATCGGCATATCCGCATCACACACAAATTGCGGCGGCTTCACCAAAGCTTGGTAAATATTACCCCAAGAAACCGCAGAATCTGCCAAGCGCCCAGAATTTAAAATGATGCCCTTGTAAATCCGAACACCAAATTCTGCTTGCGACAAATTACGCTCTAATTGGAAAAAAAGTTGCGCGGTAACTTTGGTTGACTTCTTTTTGGTCGGCGCCGGCTGCACTTTTTCTCTGAAGGTCGAAATCCATTGCTGCAAAGCAGATTCCGGAAGTTTTGCGGTGCCAAGTTTTTCACCAACCAACTTAATCAACACCGCCGCCACGTGCTTGCAATGACCACCCATCGGACAACCACAACTCGACTTGATGCCGATACGACCGAGCAGGCCAGGCGTAAAACGAATTTCCAAAGAATACGGTTGCGGTTTTGAACCCGACACCAAGGCACGAATTAAATCGTTGTCCACTTCCACGCCGATCACATTCGGAACGTAATCTAAAGCGCGCTGAAAGGTCGTTGGACCAAAGGATTGGCGCAGGTAATTGAGCGTAAGTGAATCAAGTGCTGACATAGAATAGGCGACTGGCGAACACGCCAAAATTATTTACTTGATTATAATGCATCAGCCACTGTACTTGAGCGCTCAAGTTTTGTTTTCAAACACCGACGACTAATATCTAGGATAATCTCGCCAAATACTCACTTCTGCTAATGCCGCTTTGAATACTTGTTCGCCTTCTGATTTTTCAGCCAAACCAACATTGCAGCGAATAGCCGTGGTGCGTTTTTCTGCGCTGGGCGATGTGTTATTAACGCTGGGCGCCGTTAGGCATCTGCAAAAAAATCTACCCTATGCTGAGATCACTTGGATCACCAGCCCGCAAAGCATGCGGCTGCTTTCTGGCATCACGGACATTCATTTCGAAATCATCGATAAACCACGTTCTTTTGCCGATTACCGCCAATTTTATCAACGCTTTAGGCATCAAAAATTTGATATCGTTTTAGCCATGCAGGCCAATTTGCGCATCAATTTATTATATCCAGCGCTACACGCTCCGACCAAAATCGGCTTCGATAAAACCAGGGCGCGCGAAGGGCAACTTTTATTTACCAATCGTCGTATTCCCTCAGTTGAATCGCAACCATCCAATCAGCGTCATTTGCTCGATAGTTTTTTAGCGTTTACCGAGGTGCTCAGCATCCCAAAAGCGGAAACCATCGATTGTTCACTTGCACTTAGCGACACCGACCAACAATGGGCTAGCGAACAATTAACTCATTTACCCCAACCCATTTTGGCCATTCATCCGTGCGCCAGCAAAGCCGAACGTAATTGGCCAGAATCACGTTTAGCGGAAATTGTTTCGGCAGCCACTGAAATGGGCTACGGTTTAGTGCTTACCGGTGGCAACGCGCCCGATGAAATGGCGCTGTGCGCCCGACTTGCAGCGAGCGCCAACTCATCCACCCTCAATTTATGTGGTCGCACCACGCCGAAACAATTAGCTGCCCTATTTTCTCAAGCTCGCGCCGTCTTAGCACCCGACACGTTTGCGGTTCATCTGGCGCGCGCGGTGAATACTCGCGTTATCGGTTTATATGCGGTGGCCTCCAGCCAACTCAGCGGCCCCTATCAGCGTACCGACTATTGCGTTGACCGTCATGCTGAAGCGATTGAAACTTTACTCGGTCTTGATCCCGCTACCGTGCCGTGGAATACACGCGTTCATCATCCGAAGGCGATGGAGTTGATTACCGTAGCCGATGTGTTGGCCAAAATAAAATTAGCGATGGAGGCTGATTAAAATGCGCCGAATTTACACGCTTGCGCTCACACTTTTATTGCCTTACGTGATTTTTCACTTGCTCTGGCGCGGCCGCAAACAACCCGAATATTTGCAGCACATCGGCGAACGATTTGGCTTTTATCCAATAAAATCTATCAAGCCAATTATTTGGCTGCACACCGTTTCCGTCGGAGAAACGCGTGCCGCCGCCAGTCTCGTCAGCGCCTTACAAAAAGCGTATCCAACGCATCAAATTCTGCTGACGCACACCACGCCAACGGGTCGTGCGGCGAGTGAGCAACTTTATGATGATGGCGTTTTGCGGGTGTATTTGCCTTACGATTATCCGTTTGCGGTTAAGCGATTTTTAACGCATTTTCAACCAAAAATCGGCGTGTTATTAGAAACCGAAATTTGGGCAAATTTGATTCACCAGTGCCACCGTCGTTCGCTGCCCTTGCTACTTTTGAACGCCCGACTTTCTGAAAAATCCGCCCGAGGTTATGCAAAATTTTCTGGCCTGACCCGCGCCGCACTCAGCGAATTAGCCGGCATCGCCGCGCAAACGCCTGCCGATGCGCAACGCTTAATGTCGCTGGGCGCCAGCAACGTTCAAATGATGGGGAATCTTAAATACGACATTGCGCCGCCGCCGGCACTGCTGCAACTCGGCGCACAATTACGGACGCAATTTGGCGCTCAGCGAAAAATATTTTTGGCCGCCAGCACGCGCGAAGGTGAGGAAGAATTAATTTTGGACGCCATCTCGGCGTTGAATCTACCTGAGTTGCTCACAATTATTGTGCCGCGCCATCCGCAACGCTTTGACCAGGTCGCCAAGTTGCTTGAGCAACGCGGTATAAGTTATCAAAAACGTAGCAATAATGACGCGATTTTGACTGCGACAAAAGTGGTGCTAGGCGACAGCATGGGCGAAATGTTTGCCTATTACGCCGCCTGCGATTTAGCGTTTATTGGCGGCAGTTTGTTGCCATTTGGTGGGCAAAATTTAATCGAAGCCAGCGCAGTTGGTCGCCCCGTTTTAATCGGGCCGCACACTTATAATTTTGAACAAGCCACCGAGTTAGCCATCGCCGCCGGCGCTGCTTTAAGGGTTGAAAATATCACCGAGCTTCAGCAAAAAATTAGCGCATTATTTGCACAACCGCAACGCCTCGTAGAAATGGGAAACGCCGGCTTGCTCTTTGTTAAAAGCAATACCGGCGCCACTGAAAAAGCACTCAATCTAGTGCAACAAAACTTAGTGCAAGGCTAAATTAACCCCCGCCACATCATCGGCAGACAAGGTGCCCGCTGCCGCTTTCAAACGTAAACGACTCATTAAATAGCCATATTCCGCTTGTAACAAGTCACGTTCAGTTGAATAAAATTGTTGCTGCGCATTCAACACATCCAAATTAGTGCGCACACCAACCGCCTGCCCCAACTTACTCGCTTCCAACAAACTGGCACTGGATTTCAGCGCCTGTTGCAAGGCCTTAACTTGTGCGATGCCATTTTCTACGCCCAAATAAGATTGGCGCGCCGACAATGCCACACTCCGTTTTGCACTTTCCAAATCTTGTTTGGCCTTCTCGCGATTGGCATCCGCTTCACGCCATTTTGATTGCGAGGCACCACCTTGGAAAATTGGCATATTCAATTGCACGCCCACCGCTTGGTTGGTAACTTCGTACGAATTACCAAATTGCTTACCTTTGGTATTGCCATACGAAGCGACCAAATCTAGTGTTGGCAAATGACCACCGAACGCGCGGCTAACTTCCTTATCGGCAATTTCTGAGCCGGCTTGCGCCAGTTCAACTTGCGCGCTGCTTTGTTGCGCTTGCGTCACCCATTGCTGAATATCAGCCGGTTGGGGCGCGTCTAAATCAAACGCTTTACCTAAGGGATTAAGCGTTGAAAATTCAGCATTGGTAATTTGTTGCAAAGCACGCTGTTTAATTTCTAAATTGCTACTGGCAACGATTTCTTGTGACAGCACTAAGTCGAAACGCGCTTGCGCTTCATAGGTATCGGTAATGGTCGCAGTGCCAACTTCAAAATTACGTTTTGCCTGCGCCAATTGTTCAGCAATGGCTTGCTTTTGAGCGGCGGCCAAACGCACGGCGTCTTGCGCCATTAGCACATCAAAATAGGCTTGCGAGGCCCGTAAAATTAAATCTTGTTGTGCCAATTTAAATTGCGCATCAGACATCACCACCTGCAAATCCGACTCAGTATAGAGCTGCCAATTTTGCTGACGGAACAAGGGTTGCGACAACACTAAACTATAGCCACTACTATTATATGAACCCGTATAAGCAGCATTATTAACATACTGATTATCGTTATAAGTCGAATTTGCCGACAAATTTAATGTTGGCAACAAGCCCGCACGGCCTTGCGTTAATTTTTCTTTCCCAGCCAATTGCGCCGCCTGCGCCGCCGCAAAAGTTGCATCTTGCAAGTGCGCAGCGTTATAAACCTCAACCAAATCTGCGGCAAAACTCGGGGCTGCCGAGAGCGCCGCCAATACGCAAACGGCTACTTTAGATAATTTCATGACTCACTCCGAATATTAGAATTCGCTAATACTATCTTGTGGCGACGTTTAATTCAAGCGATCAGCACGCCTTATTAAAAAACAAAGCGTTCTGGTTGTGACGCATTCAACAGCGGCGCCACGCTGGTTTCAAATAGGACAACGCTGTCAATCGTATCTGCTGACACACGCGTAAACAAGGTTGCCTTCATCGCTGCGCCTTCGCCCAAAATCACAAAAAGACGGCCGCCCACCTTCAGTTGTTGCAACAACTCAACCGGCCGAACTGGCAAGGAACCGGTAATTACAATCGCATCATATTGCTGATCAGCCCAACCCGTAGCGGCATCGCCCACCACCACGGTGACGTTTTTCAGGCGATGACTCAGCATTTTTTCAGCCGCTTTTTGCGCGAGCTCAGGCACCAATTCAACGCTGGTAACCTGTCCCGCCAAATGCGCTAACAATGCTGTTACATAACCGCTACCGGTACCGACTTCCAGCACTCGATCCGTATGAGATAATTTCAAGGCCTGAACCGCCCGCGCCTCAATCTTTGGCGCCCACATCATTTCGCCATGCCCCAGCGCAATTTCCAAATCCATCAACGCTAACGTTTGGCCTTCGTCCGGCACAAAATGTTCGCGCTTCACTTTCATCAGCAACTCAAGAACTTTAGGATCATGCACATCCCAAGGACGAATTTGTTGCTCAACCATATTAAAGCGGGCTTGTTCGATGTTTCGCATTTTTGTCTCCTGAATCTCGACGTAATTGGTAGTGGTTTTCGAAGCGCAGGCGAGTATAGCAACACACCTGAACTCGCTCAACGACTTAATTGCGCTTGCCTTCAATCAATGAATCCAGTAACTTTCGGGCCTCGCTAGGGGTCTCTGTGATGACGGAGTGAGAAAAACCCTTTGAACCTGTACGGGTCATGCCGTCGTAGGGAAGCATCTTTCGATGCTTTCATTATTTGGAGCATCATCAAATGAACGCAAAACCTCAATTTTTAGCCAGCGCCGCCCACGTCGATGCGGCCGCTATCAAGCCATTACCTAATTCGCACAAAGTCTATGTGCAAGGTTCGCGCCCGGATATTCAAGTGCCGATGCGTGAAATTACCCAAGACGAAACGCCAGCCAGCATGGGCGCCGAAGTTAATCCGCCAGTTTATGTCTATGACTGTTCTGGCCCGTACACCGATCCTGCGGTGCAAATTGACATTCGTTCTGGCTTGGCTGAAATGCGCGCCGGCTGGATTGCCGAGCGCGATGATACCGAAGCCTTGCCGCGTTTGAGTTCCGATTTTGGCCAGCAACGCTTAAACGATCCTGAATTAGCCTCGATGCGTTTCAATCTGACGCACACCCCCCGCCGTGCTAAGCCGGGTAAAAACGTGACGCAAATGCATTACGCACGCCAAGGCATCATCACACCAGAGATGGAATATATTGCCATTCGCGAAAACCAGCGGGTGGACGGCATGTCAGAAATGATGCTGAAACAACATCCTGGCGAAAATTTTGGCAAAGCGATGCCGAAGAAAATTACCCCAGAATTTGTGCGCGCGGAAGTGGCCGCCGGTCGCGCCGTGATTACCGCCAACATCAACCATCCTGAAATTGAGCCGATGATTATTGGCCGCAATTTCTTGGTAAAAATTAACGCCAACATTGGCAATTCCGCGCTCGGTTCCAGCATTCAAGAAGAAGTCGAAAAAATGACGTGGGCGATTCGTTGGGGCGGCGATACGGTGATGGATTTGTCCACCGGCAAAAATATTCACGAAACCCGCGAATGGATTATTCGCAATTCGCCGGTACCGATCGGCACGGTGCCGATTTACCAAGCACTCGAAAAAGTGAACGGCAAAGCCGAAGATTTAACGTGGGAAATTTTTAAAGACACGCTGATTGAGCAAGCCGAACAAGGCGTGGATTACTTCACCATTCACGCGGGCGTGCTGTTGCGCTACGTGCCGATGACCGCTAATCGGATGACCGGCATCGTGTCTCGCGGCGGTTCGATTATGGCGAAATGGTGTTTGGCGCATCACAAAGAAAATTTCCTTTACACCCATTTCGAAGAAATTTGCGACATCATGAAAGCCTACGACGTGACCTTTAGTCTGGGCGACGGCCTGCGTCCTGGCTCAATTTACGATGCCAACGACGAAGCGCAATTGGGCGAACTCAAAACTTTGGGCGAATTGACTGACATCGCGTGGAAACGCGACGTGCAAGTGATGATCGAAGGCCCCGGCCACGTGCCGATGCACATGATTAAAGAGAACATGGACCTGCAATTAAAGTGGTGCAAAGAAGCGCCGTTTTACACGCTCGGCCCGCTGACCCAAGACATCGCCCCCGGCTACGACCACATCACCAGCGCCATTGGCGCCGCGATGATCGGCTGGTTTGGCACCGCCATGTTGTGCTACGTCACCCCGAAAGAACATTTGGGATTGCCAAATAAAGCTGACGTGAAAGAAGGCATCATCACCTACAAAATTGCCGCTCACGCCGCCGACTTAGCCAAAGGCCATCCCGGCGCACAAGTGCGCGACAACGCCATGAGCAAAGCGCGTTTTGAATTCCGCTGGGAAGACCAATTCAACCTTGGCCTAGATCCTGACCGCGCGCGCGAATTCCACGACGAAACGTTGCCAAAAGAATCCGCCAAAATCGCCCACTTTTGCTCGATGTGCGGCCCACATTTTTGCTCAATGAAAATCAGCCAAGACGTGCGCGACTTCGCAGCCAAAGAAGGCATCGCCGAAGCTGAAGCGCTGAAAAAAGGGATGGAAATCAAATCGATTGAATTCGTCAAACAAGGCGCCGAGGTTTATCACAAGGCTTAACGTGGAATGTCGCGCGGGGTGCGGCGCCTGCTGCATCGCACCTTCCATCACCTCGCCGCTGCCCGGCATGCCACACGGCAAACCGGCTGGCGTGCGCTGCGTGCAACTCGCCGCTGATTTTAGCTGTTTGGTTTTTAATCAACCAGAACGTCCCGCTTTTTGCGGCGGACTGAAACCCGCTGCTGAAATGTGCGGCGAGTCGGCGGAATACGCGATGGCGTGGCTGACGAAATTAGAGTTAGCCACTAGTCCATCGGTATAATCCCGCCATGCTCGCGCCTTTCTCCATTCCCGCCGAAATCACTTCCAGCTCACCTTGTACCGGTCATTGCTCAACCGCGCTGGGCGATGATGTCTGTCGTAGCTGTGCGCGGACATTTGATGAAATTACACGCTGGGTAGAAATGAATGATGAGCAGCGGCGACAGGTGAATTGGCGCATTGCACTTTCGCAACCAACAATTTCGGTTTAACTTTTCAGGTAGCTTTAATGGATATTATTTTGTTATTGAAAGCGGTCATTTTGGGCCTAGTGGAAGGGCTCACTGAATTCCTACCGATTTCCTCCACCGGTCATTTAATTTTGGTCGGGTATTTACTGAACTTCAATGACGAGCGCGGCAAGGTATTTGAAATTGTGATTCAGTTCGCCGCAATTTTGGCGGTGTGCTGGGAATATCGAACAAAATTGGCGTCTGTCGGAGCGGGCTTGATGAAGCAAGAAGCGTCGGCGCAGCGCTTTGTTATTAACTTATTTGTTGCTTTTTTACCACTGGCGATTTTAGGTTTGCTGTTCGGCAAGACCATTAAAGCGCATTTATTTGCACCGGTGCCGGTGGCGCTGGCTTTCATCATCGGTGGTTTGGTGATTCTGTGGGCAGAAAAACGTCAGCACGTTGCGCGCATCGTCAGCGTCGATGAAATGCACTGGAAAGACGCGCTAAAAATGGGCCTGGCACAAGCTTTAGCCTTGATTCCAGGCACTTCTCGCTCGGGCGCAACCATTATCGGCGGTCTATTTTTTGGCTTATCACGCAAAGCGGCGACTGAATTTTCATTTTTCCTGGCGATTCCCACTATTTCTATGGCGACGCTGTACGAAGTGGTGAAATATCGCCACGATTTTCACACCGGCGATTTAGGTATTTTCTTCGTCGGATCAATCGCTTCCTTTGTTAGCGCTTTCTTGTGCGTACGCTGGCTGTTGCGCTACATCAGTGGTCACGATTTTACCGCCTTTGCCTGGTATCGCATCGTATTTGGCTTGATTGTGCTGGCCACCGCCTATTCCGGCGCGGTGACTTGGTCGGCCAATTAACCACTTACATAAAAACGATTACCGATCAAGATACACTTTATTAAAAAAGGCTATTCCCGAGTAATTTAGTAGTAGTATTATAAATGAAATAGTCAACTATTAAAAAGTTGGTTAAAGCTGTTTCATTAAATCACTATTAATTTAATTTCAGGGAGAGAACTTTATGTCGATTATCGCTACCGTAGCATCCATTGGAACCGTGCTCATTTTCGTTGGTTTTTCGATTTTTATGTTTATCGAAACATTTATTAAGAAAAACTAATTAAAAAGGGGAGCGGCGGCGCCCCCCTTTTTAATTCAACCACTGACACTTTAACCTCAATCTTTAAATCAGCTTTGTTGCCACGGTAAATTTGCCGCGCGCCAGCCTGTTGTCGCATTGCGATGACCGTTTGCATCACGATCACCTTCAAAGCCATCCAGCACATTATAAGCTTCGGTAAATCCGGCTTGAGCCGCCAGCGTTGCCGCCTGATTTGAACGTGCGCCACTTCGGCAAATAAACATCACTAATGATTCTTTATCGAGTTGCTGTTCAATCGCAGCCAAGAAATTGGGATTGGGTTTCATCCCTGGATAAGTTGCCAGCTCAATTTCAACGGCACCGGGAATGCGGCCAACCCAATCAAGCTCAGCCTTGCAGCGAACATCGACAATTTTGGCGCCCGGCGCATGCGCGAGTAATACGTTGGCCTCTTCGGGGGTGAGCGCACCGGAGTAAGGCAGATTATTTTGTTGGCCACGCAGTTGCGCTTGCTCTAATGTTTTAGTAATCAGTCCCATGATTTTTCCTATCGTAATTTTTTGTTATCGCCGACTAATGTTATTCTCATCGGCGGTGACCACACTATACCCAATGCCATGAAAAACCACACCCACTCACATTCACTTAATCACAATAAAGCGGCCGCTTTTGAGCCGGCCCATCCGCAACGTTTTGCCGCTGCTCGCAAAAGTACCTGGGTCAGCATCATTATTAACTTAGTGTTGACGGTGATGCAGGTGTTGGCCGGATTCTTCGGTAGATCGCAGTCTTTGATGGCCGATGGATTGCATTCGCTGGCTGATTTGCTATCCGATGTTTCGGTGTTGTTTGCCAATCGCCACGGCAATAAACATGCCGATGCGAATCATCCTTATGGTCACGCGCGCATCGAAACCGCCGCCTCACTTATTTTGGGCGTGACCTTGACCGTGTTAGGCGTGGGATTATTAATCGCCGCCGGCATGCGTTTGCAACATCCCGAATTAGTGCAACCGGTGCATCCGTTCACGCTATGGATAGCTGCAGTCGCCTTGGCCGCCAAGGAAGGCATGTTCCGTTACATGTTGGCGGTAGCGCAGCGTGTTCGTTCGCAAATGCTCATCGCCAATGCTTGGCACGCACGTTCTGATGCCGCCTCATCGTTGGTGGTCATCGTCGGTATCGTCGGCAACTTACTCGGCTACACTTTTTTAGATTTAGTTGCGTCCGCTGTGGTGGGCGTCATGATCGCGCATATGGGCAGTAAATTTGCGTTAGAAGCGCTGTCGGAATTGATTGATACCGGCCTCGATGAAGAAGAAGTGCGCGCCATTCGACACACCTTAAAATCGACGCCGGGCGTGGTGGGGTTGCATGATTTGCGCACCCGAAAAATGGCCGACAACGCTTTGGTCGACGCGCACATTATGGTAGATCCAAGAATCAGCGTGTCGGAAGGGCATTACATTGCAGAAAGCGCGCGGGCCGCGGTGCTGAATAATCATCACGTGCTCGATGTGATGGTGCACATTGACCCTGAAGATGACGTGCTCGCGAAACCAAATATCCACTTACCGCCGCGCGACATCTTATTGGCGCAACTCAGCGAGTATTTCGGCGAGCTATTTGAGCCAGAAAAAGACCATATTATTTTGCACTATCTGAATGGGAAAGTTGAAGCGGAATTGCTACTGAGTAATGCCCACGATGTGACCGCACTCCAACAACGATTTGACGGACTGCTAGCGAAGCATCCGCATTTCCGTAGCCTCCACATTCACCTCGATGCCGCCCCAAAATAGTGCACAGACCACTCAGCGCGCCCATATTTGGGGCAATTATTCCATCGCCAACTTTATAAAAGATATGGCACAATGCGCATCTTGCGGGTTTGCGCTAGCTGGCACAATATCTGCTAAATTAGATTTATCGCACCAACCAGTTTATTTTAAATAGCAGTACATTATTATTTTTGGGAGATTTAAGTATGTCTAAGACAGTCGCCGACGTTCTAAACTTGATCAAAGAACAGGGCATCAAGTTCGTCGATCTACGTTTCACTGATACCCGTGGTAAAGAGCAGCACGTTGGCGTGCCGGTCTCCCATTTTGACGCAGACAAGTTTGAGTCTGGCCACGCTTTTGATGGCTCTTCCATCGCTGGCTGGAAAGGCATTCAAGCGTCTGACATGTTGTTGGTGCCAGATCCTGATTCCGTTTACGTCGATCCATTCTTCGACGAGCCAACCATTGTATTGACTTGCGACGTCGTTGAGCCATCAGATGGAAAAGGTTACGACCGCGACCCACGTTCGATCGGTAAACGTGCTGAAGCCTATTTGAAATCTTCTGGTATTGGCGATGCCGCCTTCTTTGGCCCAGAACCAGAATTCTTTATTTTTGATTCCGTCGAATGGAAAATCGACATGTCTGGTTGCTTCGTCAAAATTAATTCCGAAGAAGCAGCTTGGGCAAGTGGCGAGAAATATGACGGCGGCAATACCGGTCACCGTCCAGTGGTTAAAGGTGGCTACTTCCCAGTTCCACCAGTAGACAGCTTGAACGACATCCGCGCTGCGATGTGTATCGCTTTGGAAGAAATCGGCATTCCAGTCGAAGTTCACCACCACGAAGTTGCAACGGCTGGCCAATGCGAATTGGGCACCCGTTTCAACACCTTGGTAAAACGCGCTGACTGGACTCAAACTCAGAAATACGTCACGCACAACGTAGCGCATCAATATGGCAAAACAGCCACATTTATGCCTAAGCCTATCGTTGGCGACAACGGTTCTGGTATGCACGTGCACCAATCAATTTGGAAAGATGGCAAAAACTTGTTCGCCGGCAACGGTTATGCAGGTTTGAGCGAAATGGCGCTGTATTACATTGGCGGCATTATCAAACACGCTAAAGCATTGAATGCGATTACCAATCCTGGCACTAACTCGTACAAACGTTTGGTTCCACACTACGAAGCACCGGTAAAATTGGCTTACTCAGCTAAAAACCGTTCTGCTTCGATTCGTATTCCACACGTTGCCAACGACAAAGGTCGTCGTATCGAAACACGCTTCCCAGATCCAACTGCAAACCCATACTTGTGTTTCGCGGCATTGATGATGGCGGGCTTGGATGGTATCCAAAACAAGATTCACCCTGGCGATCCAGCAGACAAAAATCTGTATGACTTGCCACCAGAAGAAGATGCAAAAATCCCAACCGTTTGTTCTTCATTAGACGAAGCGTTGGGCCATTTGGACAAAGACCGTGAGTTCTTGACACGTGGCGGCGTTTTCTCTAACGACTTCATCGATGCCTTCATCGAATTGAAGATGGAAGAAGTGAATCGCGTCCGCATGACAACTCACCCAGTTGAGTTCGAAATGTATTACAGCATTTAATCACTGCTGAGCACTTAAGAAACGGAGCCGCGAGGCTCCGTTTCTTTTTGTACTTTTGAAAATCATCAGTTCGATTGTCACTCAGAAAGCCATCCCCTATACTCCGCGCATTCACTTGGGAGCACGCATGAATCCGGTTTATATTATTTTTCTGATCTGCGGTTTTATCAACTTAGCGCAGGCTGACATATACAAACGCGTTGATAGCAACGGCGTGACCTATTCCAGCGAACCGCTCAAAGGCGGGCAAAAAATCATTCTAGGGCCAATTCCCGTGATGCAAGCACCGGCGACTTCGCGCCCGTCATCCGCCAATTCACCTAAAGATTTCCCTCGCGTGGATGCCAACACCCAACGCACTCGCGATCAATCGCGCTTCCAAATTTTAAAAGACGAACTCACTGCTGAAGAACGCGCCTTGAGCGATGCCCGCAGAGCAGAATCCAACGACCAAATACGTTTACACACTAAAAATATCGACGCACTCAAAACCGAAATCGCCAATCTCAACCCATAATTGACGTGGCATATTTTCTGCTTTACATAACAATATGCCAAACTCGCCACTCCCTTCGCTAGAGCATTTATCCACCGCTATCATCTTGCTAGATGAGCAATCACGTTTCGCTTACTTAAATCCAGCCGCCGAAAATTTATTTGCGCTGAGTAACACCAATCTCATTGGGCATCCGTTGCAATATGCTTTTTCACACACCGATCAACTTTTTGACGCAATCACCTCAGCTATCGCCAGCAACGCCAGCCATATCGAACACGATTTAACCTTGGCCACACACTTTCTTGGCAGCAAAATACACGTCAGCTGCACGGTGACGCCCTTATCCGGCGAGATTGCATTACTACTAGAATTTCATACCATCGAGCGCCCGTTAAAGTTGGCGCGCGAAGAGCAAATGCTTGACCAAACCCAAGCCAATCGCTTGTTATTGCGCAACTTGGCACACGAAATTAAAAATCCCCTCGGTGGCATTCGCGGTGCAGCGCAACTTTTAGAGCAAGAACTCGACCGCCCCGAATTGCGCGAATACACGCAAGTGGTGATTCAAGAAGCCGATCGACTCCGTTCGCTGATGGAAAATTTATTAACCCCACAAAATGCGCCCCATTTTAGTGCGCTCAATATTCACGAAGTGCTTGAACGGGTGCGCAGCGTGGTGCTCGCCGAAATCCCCGACGGCTTGACCATTCGACGCGACTACGACACCAGTTTGCCAGCGCTCACCGGTGATAAAGAACGCTTAATTCAAGTGATGCTCAACATCGTTCGCAACGCCGCCCAAGCCATGCGCAGCAAAGGCATCATCATTTTACGCACGCGCATCACCCGCCAAGTCACGCTAATGAAAAAACGTCATCGTTTGGCGGTGGTGGTGCAAATTATCGACAACGGCCCCGGTATTCCGACACATTTACAGGACAAAATATTTTATCCCTTAGTTTCTGGTCGCGCCGACGGCCACGGCTTAGGCTTAACCTTGGCGCAAGATTTCATCAGCCAACACCAAGGCACCATAGAATTTGAAAGCGAACCGGGACGCACCTGCTTCACGGTGATGTTGCCACTCTTAATCGAACACACAAGCACAAAGGAAATCGCATGAGCACCAACCCAGTTTGGATTATTGACGACGATCGCTCCATCCGCTGGGTGCTAGAAAAAGCCCTAGGCCGCGAAAATATCGCCTTCAAAAGTTTTGCCTCGGCCGATGATGCACTCGCAGAATTGTCGACGAATTTGCCGCAAATGGTGATCAGCGACATTCGCATGCCGGGCAATTCTGGGCTGGATTTACTCCAAATTTTGCGCACCGATTATCCCAATTTGCCCGTCATCATCATGACCGCCTATTCGGATTTAGAAAGCGCTGTGTCGGCCTTTCAAGGCGGCGCGTTTGAATATTTACCGAAACCGTTTGACGTCAATCACGCGGTAGAATTAATTCGCCGCGCCTTAGAACAAAGTCAGCGCAAAAATTTTCAAGCTGAAGAAACACAAATGGCACCGGACATTCTCGGTCACGCACCCGCCATGCAAGAAGTGTTTCGCGCCATCGGTCGCCTCGCACAATCCAACGCCACCGTGCTGATTAACGGCGAATCTGGCACCGGCAAAGAGTTGGTGGCGCACGCGTTGCACCGCCACAGCCCACGCGCCAACAAACCGTTTGTCGCCATCAACACCGCCGCCATTCCCAAAGATTTATTGGAATCAGAATTATTCGGCCACGAACGCGGCGCCTTCACCGGCGCCACCGCCACCCGCCAAGGCCGCTTTGAACAAGCCGAAGGCGGTACCTTATTTTTAGACGAAATCGGCGACATGCCATCGGAATTGCAAACTCGCTTATTGCGCGTGTTATCTGACGGCAATTATTATCGCGTCGGCGGCCACCAACCGATTAAAGCCAACGTGCGCATCATCGCCGCCACCCATCAAAATCTAGATGATCGCGTCAAACAAGGACTATTCCGCGAAGACTTATTTCACCGCTTAAACGTCATTCGCCTGCGATTGCCGCCCTTGCGCGAACGACGCGAAGACATTCCTTTGCTCGCCAAATATTTTTTGCAAAAAAGTGCACGCGAACTCGGCGTCGAACAAAAAACGCTCAGCGAAACCGCCTTAACTTATCTCGCCGCCCAAGATATTCCCGGCAACGTGCGGCAACTGGAAAACCTCTGTCATTGGCTATCGGTTATGACCCCGACGCAACAAGTCGAAATCGCCGATTTACCGGCAGAATGGCGCGAAACCTCCGCCACCGGCAGCGTGCTCAATAGCGATTGGCGCACCGGCTTGGCGCAACAAACCGCACTGGCCTTACAACGTGGCGATGCCAATATTTTGGAAATGCTGACGCAGCAATTTGAAAGCACCCTCATCGTCCAAGCCTTGCAACATACCGGCGGCCGACGGATAGAAGCGGCCACTTTGCTCGGCATGGGGCGCAATACCTTGACACGGAAAATTCAGGAATTGGGATTAGATAACGATTGACGATCTTTCACCCGTTTGGGTAATAGGAAAATACAACAAATTATGCCAAAATCGACCTAGCAAATTCGTATCTTAAATTTAAAGGTAGAAAAAATGAACCATCCGAACGTCAAATTAACCGCAACCGCAGCCTTGGTCTTGGCCAGCTTCAATGTTGCCGCCTTACCATTTAACTCGTTTGACCCGCGCTCAATGGCGATGGGCGGCGCGGGCGTGGCGGTGGGTGATCCATCAACGGCACCATTTTTTAATCCAGCGCTCTTGTCTGCTTCAGATGCTTCCAAAAAATACTCAGTAGAGTTACCTATTATTGGCGTTCGTTTGTACGATCCTGCCAATATGCGCACGGAACTCAACACCTTGAGCGATAGCATTAGCACGATGAATAATTCCATTACAAACGCACAAACCGCCTTCACCAATGGCAGTAGCACCCCCGTAATTCAAACAGCTTTAACCAACGTTGTCACCAACGTCAACCAAGTAAACGCTTCACTTAATAAGTTAAATAACCAACCAATACAAGGTGAGTTTGGTGCAGCAACCGTTATCGGCATACCAGGGCAAAATACCGGCATGGCGTTTTATGCGAATGCTTACGCTGCAGTCGGCGGAACATTGGAATACAACGATTCACAACAACTAACCACTTATGCCAATGACATTACAGCCACATTGAATGGCACACCGACCGCGCCGGTAGACATTAACCTAACATCCAAGCTCCATCTGCGCGGTGTAACTATCTCTGAAGCAGGCTTGTCAATTTCGCATGGTTTTGATAAAAAAATCGATGGCAATAGCGATTGGTCGCTCGGCATTACACCGAAAATTATGCAGCTCAATTTATTTGATGCGCGACTAGACCCATCCAATAACAATACATCGAATGCTACTGGTAACGACTATCTGGCAACTTACAGCACGATAAATCTTGATGTTGGAGCGGCTAAAGTCTATGCCAACGGTTGGCGTAGTGGCGCCGTAATTAAAAACTTAATTCCGCAATCATTTGATTTTAAATCTACCACCACCCCAGGCGCTACGCCTGTTGCCAACGGAGCAACGCTGAATTTAAAACCACAAGTTCGCGTAGGCGTTTCGCATGACAATAGTTGGTCAACCGTGGCACTGGACTTAGACTTAACTCAGAATGATCCTGCTGGCTTGGAGCAAAAATCACAATATTTAGCACTTGGTGGAGAGTTGAGCGCATGGGGTTGGGCACAAATTCGCGCAGGTTACCGTGCTGATCTTGTTAATTCTGACCGTAATGTTGCTTCGCTAGGACTGGGCATTTCCCCGCGCATTCCCTATTTCAAAGTTCATACAGATCTTGCTGTAGCGGGCAATGCGAATGAAGTAGGCGCTTCTTTACGATTTGGTGTTAACTTCTAAATCGTCATTGATCCAACAAAAAGCCCCAGTTTTACCTGGGGCTTTTTTACGCGCCAAAATTTATAAAACTACGCCACATCGGCGATCACAATCGTGTGATCCGACGGTCGTTCCAGTTTTCGCGGCGCTTTATCAATCACGCAAGACGCGCATTGCAATCCACCGCTCAGCAAAATATGGTCGATGCGCATGCCCATATTTCGACGGAACGCCATCATCCGATAATCCCACCAAGAAAAACTTTTTTCCGGCTGTTCAAATTCACGAAACGCATCGCGCAAGCCCAATTGCACCAAGCCTTGAAACGCATCGCGCTCCTCTTCGCTCACCAAAATATTGCCTTGCCATGCCACCGGATCGTGCACATCGCGATCTTCCGGCGCAATGTTGTAATCGCCTAACAACGCTAATTTTGGATACTTTTTCAGCTCCTCAATCAGCCAATTTTTCAATGCTTTCAGCCACTTCAATTTGTATTGAAATTTATCCGAATCCAGACTTTGACCATTCGGAATATAGACGCAAATAATCCGTACGCCATCTATCGTGGCGGCCAGCACGCGCTTTTGTTCATCGTCAAAATTTGGGATGCCAACTTGAATATCGGTCGCCGCTGAACGACTCAAAATGGCGACGCCGTTATAGGTTTTTTGCCCGCTAAATACCACTTCAAATCCCGCTTGCTGAAGCTCAACCAAGGGGAAATTTTTATCTTCAGTTTTGGTTTCTTGCAAGCAAACCACATCCACCGCATTAGTCGCTACCCACTCTAATAAATGCGGCAAGCGTACTTTCAACGAGTTCACATTCCAGGTTGCGATTTTCATGGCTGACCTGCTTTACTAGGAACAGATGAATCTTTTGGCTGATTTACATAAGGCGCAAATTTTGGATACCCGGCTTTATCCAAAGCTTGCTGCCACGCTTCTGCCAAAAAGCCTTTTTCCAAGACCTTACCGACTGCCAAGACTGGCACACCGTTGCTGCCGGACAATTTTTTCAAATTATTTACATCGTCTTGGGTGGCTAATTTTTTCTCAATAAAGGGCACGCCGCGCTTGGTTAACAATTCATGTCCGCGCGAACAACCTTCGCCACACCCTTCTGCAACATACAAGGTCACCGGAAAATTTTTCATTGCCATTCTGGTTTCATAAGGCAGATTTACTTGCGGCACCGACTTATCCAAATAGAGCGTTTTTGTCTCGCCATTCGCAATCGGCAAATCGCTATATTGCACTTTTCCGTCGTGATCTACCGAACGATAAAGTTCGGCAGCCTGCACGGCGACGCTCGCCAGCAGCAAGACGCTTAACGCCATCAATTGTGATGAAAGAATTTTCACGCCAGCACCGCCTCAACCAAACCATTGTGACGCAACAGCGCGTCTATTTTTGGTTCGCGACCACGGAAGGCAATGAACGAATCCATCGCTGGTCGCGAGCCACCCACCGCCAAAATCTGTTCGCGAAAATGTTCACCGGTAGCCGGATTCAACACACCCATTTCTTCAAATAAACTATACGCATCGGCCGACAATACTTCCGCCCATTTGTAACTGTAATATCCCGCCGCATAACCGCCAGCAAAAATATGCGAAAAACTATTTTGGAAACGGTTAAACGCGGGTGGAATCAACACCGCCACTTGCGCCCGCACGGTATCCAATAATTGCTGCACCGTTTGCGCACCTTGCGCGTCAAAATCGTGATGCAAACGTAAATCAAAGAGCGAAAATTCTAACTGCCGCAACATCTGCAAACCACTTTGAAAATTCTTAGCGGCGGTCATTTTGTCGAATAATTCACGCGGCAATTTATTGCCATTTTCGGCGTGGCGCGTCATGTCTTGCAACACGCTAAATTCCCAGCAATAATTTTCCATAAATTGGCTCGGCAATTCCACCGCATCCCATTCCACACCGCTGATACCAGAGACGCCCATCTCTTCCACCTGCGTCAGCAAATGGTGCAAACCGTGGCCAAATTCATGGAACAAAGTAATCACTTCGTCGTGGGTAAAAAGCGCTGGCTTACCACCCAAGGGCGCGGCAAAATTACACGTCATATACGCCACCGGCGTTTGAATACCTTGCTCGGTACGGCGCCGCGTCATCGCATCATCCATCCACGCCCCGCCACGTTTGCTGGCACGCGCATACAAATCCAGATAAAACTGGCCGATGAGTTGATTATGAGCATCGCGAATATCAAAAAAGCGCACCGTCTCGTGCCACAGCGGCGCGACAGAATTTTGAATCGTTAAGCCGAACAAAGTTTCGACCAATTTGAATAAGCCCGCCAACACCGCATCTTCGGGAAAATATTGCTTCACATCTTGTTCAGAAAACGCGTACCGCTGTTCGCGCAATTTTTCGCTGATGAAGGCGACATCCCACGATTGCACTTCGCTCAAACCCAATTCAGCCGCAGCAAATTCGCGCAATTCGGCATTATCTTTTTCAGCATAAGGCTTGGCTCGTTGCGCTAATTCCAACAAGAAATCAGCCACTTGTTTTGGCGTGTCGGCCATTTTGCTGGCTAACGATAATTCAGCAAAACTGGCAAAGCCCAACATCTGCGCTTCTTCGGCACGCAATTTTAAAATCTCCGACATCAACGGCGTGTTATCCCATTCTGTTTTGCCAAATTCGCTGGCGCGAGTGGTGTATGCGCGATACAACTTTTCACGCAGCGGACGATGTTCGGCATATTGCAAAACCGGGCCGTAAGACGGCGCTTTCAGCGTAAATAACCAACCTTGTTTGCCAGCAGTTTCTGCCGCTTCTTTTGCCACTTGACGCTCATCTGCCGGCAAGCCCGCCAGTTCAGCTTCGTCGGTGACTAATTCGCC